>Ga0209408_1001319_pt1 | contig 15764 bp, 8 predicted proteins | sample AD_UKC107_MetaG_FD_184422 | JGI IMG/M metagenome (GOLD analysis project Ga0209408, IMG submission 184422) | Active sludge microbial communities of municipal wastewater-treating anaerobic digesters from Hong Kong - AD_UKC107_MetaG (SPAdes)... | ecosystem: Engineered > Bioreactor > Anaerobic >... | reverse complement strand
AATCATTCCTAATGGATATTATATTTAGCCCAACGGTAATCATTAGTTTAATTGGGATAATAATCGTTGTAGGAATATTTGGCGGGAGTTACCCTGCATTTTATTTATCACGCTTTAGCCCGGTAATGGTATTTAAAGGTGAGGTAACAAAAGGCTCTTCGGGCAGTATGTTCAGGAAAATACTTGTTGTAATACAGTTTACCATTTCGGTAGCCATGATAGTATCTACGCTGGTTGTTTTTAAGCAATTAAATTATTTAAAAACAAAGGACCTGGGATACGATATGAAAAATGTTATCAGTATTGAGTTCACAACTCGCGAAATGGTGCAAAAATATCCCGTTTTTAAACAGGCACTTTTAGAAAATCCCGATATTTTAAAGGTTGGTTCTACTAATACCCGAATAGGAGAAGGTTCAGGAAAGGTTTTGTTCAACGTCGAAACTTCAGATGGAATGCAACAACGTGGAATAAACTTCGCCGTAGTAGATCATGACTTTGTGGAAACTTTAGGAATACAAATGATTAAAGGCCGCGACTTTCAGGAAGATATGCCTTCGGATACATTGCTTGGGGTAATAGTGAATGAAACTATGGCCAAGCGTTTGAATTGGGACGAGCCATTAGGTAAAAAGGTAGAATTACAGGGCAGGAATGGGCAAAATGTTTTAATGGCTTCAGTTGTGGGTGTTATGAAAGATTTTCATCAGACTGGGATGTATAATGAAATTGAAACATTAATGATGATATACCGTGTTAATAATCAGATTGTTTATGCTAAACTAAAGGATGACAAAGTAGATGAGTCCATTAAGTATATTGAATCGAAATGGAATGAAATTTTCCCTGAACAACCTTTTACATACTCATTCTTGTCTGAAAGATTTAATGAGCAATTTAATGCCGACGAAAAACGTGGGTTTATTTTTACCTTATTTACTGTTTTGGCTATATTAATTGCGTGTTTGGGTTTATTTGGCCTGGCATCTTATACTGTTGAACAACGCACAAAAGAAATTGGTATCAGAAAAGTGGTTGGTGCAAGCGAAGGAATTATTGTCCGTTTAATTTCTAAAGAGTTTCTGATTCTGATCGCGATATCTATTTTAATCGCATTCCCACTTTCGTTTTATTTTATGCGCGACTGGTTAAATCAGTTTGTTTACAGGACAAACCTGGGATTATTTATATTTATTTTGGCAGGATTAATATCCATAGCTATAACATTTATAACCATTAGTATACAAGCGTGGAAAGCTGCTAATGCAAATCCGGCAGAATCGCTGAGGGTTGAGTAATTGATTTTTAAAGTTGATTAAAGGAGGAGCTTTTCTAAATGAAAAGCTCCTCTTGTTTTTAATCAGTTCATTTTGTTTTATTTGAATATCTTAGCGTCTTAGCGCCTTTGCGAGAGATTTAAATTAAAAAGATTCGTTTTGCCGTTTCCGATTTTTAACTCACCATTATTTTATTATTCCAACATTCGAATCAAATTTATAGCTGCTTTAATTCCATCGGCTCCGCTTGAAATAATTCCTCCCGCATAACCACTTCCTTCTCCTACTATAAACAGGTTATCAAATCCAGTACATCTCTTATTTTCTTCACGAATAACCTGAACAGGTGATGAGGTTTTACTTTCGAGCCCCATAATATTGCCTGTTTCAAAGCCTTTAATTTTTTTGCTAAAATCAATTAAACCACTGCGCATGGAGTTACTAACTTCTTCTGGCAATAATTCCCATAAAGGAGCGGGTTTTAATCCTAAAGGGTAACTGCTTTCAATTTTCTTTGATGTTTGTTTTTTATGGATAAAATCTGAAATAGTACAAACCGGTGCAGAATAACCATTAGAATAATTAAAGAATTGTTGTTCTAAATTTTCCAGCCAGTCTAGTATTTCCAGGGCATTTGCTTCTCTTCCGAATATTTTACCCGGATTAACAGCGGCAACACATGCGGAATTGGCAAATCTGGCATTTCTTTTATAATTACTCATACCATTTACAATGTTGGTATTATTATATGCTGTGGCTGGAACAATAATACCTCCCGGGCACATACAGAAAGTATATACTGGTAATTGGTTTTTAGGATTTGATGTTAAACGGTATTCAGCAGCCTTTACTCCGGGCAGTTGTTTTTTACCCCATTGTGCAATATTTATAATTTCCTGTGGATGCTCAATGCGGCTTCCTAATGCAAAATTCTTGGTTCTGAATAGAATACCTCTTTTTATTAACATTCGGTATGTTTCGAATGAAGAATGTCCCGAAGCAATAAAAAAATAATCAGCATCAATTGTACCGGAGTTTAAAACGGCACTCTTTACGTTTCCATTTTTAATAATCAGGTCTTCTAAAAATGTTTCAAACAATATTTCTCCACCTATATTTAAGTATTGTTTTCTTAAATTTTGTACAATTATTTTCAGATTGTCGCTACCAAGGTGGGGGTGTGCCATATATGCTATTTCTTCGGGTGCGCCGGCTTGTATATAACTGGTAAGTATAAAATCTTTTTCGGCCGAAATATGTTTTGACCTGGAAGTTAGTTTACCATCAGAAAATGTGCCGGCACCGCCTTCACCAAAAGAATAATTACTGGTTGGGTTAAAAGTGCCGCTTTTTTCAAAATCGATAATTCCTTTCTCGCGCTTGTTTACATCAGTTCCTCTTTCAATTAAAGTGGTTTTAAAACCTGCCATTTGAAGTACTAATGCTGCAAAAAACCCTGCAGGCCCGCTACCGGTTATCAAAACTTTTTTATCCCTTTTTTTATATGGAATTTCTATGGTTTCTCTTAATTCATGATTTGCTCCTGAAATTTCGTCGGAACTGATGATTACTTTAATTAACCAGTGTATGTTGTTTTTATTCCTGGCATCCAGGCTTTTATTGTCAATTCTGTAAGAGAAGTTTTGCATGCCTGTTTCTTTCTTAATCTTCTGAATTAATTGTTCTGATGTAAAATCAGTAGGCAATTTGAGTGATATTTCTTTGTATCCCATAGTAATTATCTTCTGCTGATATTTGCCCATAAATTTAAGACTATTAATGACTTGTTTAAATAAATCATGCTGTTTAAACGAAAATTGTACATAAAAGGACAAAAATGTCCATTATCGTACAATATAATAACATAATTAATTTTACTAAACATAAGTAAATCAAATCTATACATCCAAAGGAACGCCTTTTGTAGCATGCTTTTAAAAAATGTAATATTATGTTTAAACATAACTTAAAAATAGCCATAAGGAATATTCTGAAGTATTGGAAATACTCCTTTATTAACATTGGTGGTTTAGCCATTGGGTTAGCAAGTTTTATCTTTATTGTACTGTATATTGAAGATGAACTGATGTATGATAAGTTTCACGAAAAAGCAGACAGGATTTATCGTGTAAATCGTTTATATAACAGCAATGACGTAGATGAAGATGCAGCAACCGTATCTTTCCCATGCGGGCCAACATTGTTATTGGATTATCCCGGTATAGTTGAAAACCAGGTTCGATTCTTTAACCAGTTGCGTAACCAGTGGTTTTTCGATTATCAAAAAAGCGAAACTGAGACTATCCGGTTTAATGAACCATACTTTTTGTTAGCCGATTCAACGGTATTTGATATTTTCACTTTTCCTTTCATAGCAGGCGACCCGAAAACTGCATTAGACCGACCGGGAACTATCGTGGTTACAGAATCAACAGCCAAAAGGTATTTTGGCGATGAACCGGCACTAGGTAAGGTGTTGAGGGTAGAAGAAGGCATTAATTTTGAGGTTACAGGTGTAATTAAAGATTTACCCACTCAATCTCATTTTAAAATTGATATTCTTGGGTCTTTAAATACATTTAGGCAATTTAACCCTAATGGGCAGTTTCCTCAGACCTGGATTTGGAATCCTTGCTGGACTTACGTATTGCTTCATGAGGGAATCGATGCTAAAATGCTTGATGAGCGTTTCCCTGAGTTTTATCAAAATCATTATAATGACCTTAAGGATGCGGATGTAACTTTATATACCCAGGCATTAACCGATATTCATTTAAAATCGCACCATGTATACGAAATGCGTCAAAACAGTAACATTGTTTATGTTTATATGTTGTCTGTAATTGCAGCAATTATTCTCGCCCTGGCGTGTATTAATTTTATGAACCTGGCAACGGCAAGCTCGGCCGGGAGAGCAAAGGAGATAGGTATTAAAAAAGTATTCGGGAGCTATCGTAAACAATTAATATTGCAATTTTTAGGTGAGGCAGTTGTGCAAAGTTTCCTGGCTATGTTAATAGCATTGTTAATTGTTGAGTTGTTGCTCCCTGGATTTAATAATTTTACAGGTAAGTTTATAAATCCATCGTTTATTGTAGAAATTAAAATTATTGGTTTTATTCTCGGAATGGCTTTCGTGGTTGGATTATTAGCCGGGGTTTATCCCGCTTTTATACTTTCTGCTTTTAAACCGTTAAAAGTTTTAAAAGGTGCACTAAAAGGGGGTGCTAAATCGGGTGTTGCCCGAAAAGTGTTGGTAGTTATGCAGTTTTCAATATCAATTGGCTTAATTATAGGAAGCTTAATTGTTTTTGCACAACTTAATTTTCTTCGAAACGCCGAACTAGGATTTAAAAAGGACCATATCATAAATATTCAGCGAGTTGGGCCTTTATTCAGAAATTATGAAGCTTTTAAGCAGGAGCTGTTGAGGCATAAAGACATTGAATATGTTACAGGAGCTGAGGATTATCTTGGTATTAACCATAATACCCGCGATTACGAAGTGGAAGGTTTAACACCCGGGCAACGGTTTTATATTCCTACTTTTATGGTAGACTGGGATTTTATCGAAACCTTTGGTATTAAAGTAGTTGAAGGAAGGGCTTTCTCGCGCGATTTCCCAAGTGATACAATTAATGCCATAATGATAAATGAAACTATGGCTAAAGATATGGGATGGACAAATGATGAAGCTATTGGGAAAAGGATAACATCGCGGGATGGTGACGAAAGGGTTATTGGTGTATTTAAAGATTTTAATGCTATGTCACTTCACAGGTCAGTAAATAAATTTATTTTAGACATGTTTAGGAGGCCCGAAATATTTGCACAAGTTATATCGATACGATTTGACTCAGAGAATTATCAGGATGTATTAAAGCATATTGAGAAAACCTGGGCTGAATTTGTTCCAACAAGGCCTTTTGAATATCAGTTTTTTGATCAGCAACTGGATGAATTATATAAAGATGAACTAAAATTTGGGCGCTTTTCGGTAATGCTCACAATTCTGGCTATTATTATTGCAAGTATGGGATTGGTTGGGCTTACATCGTTTTTAGCCGAACAACGCACCAAGGAAATTGGCATTCGAAGAGCTTTAGGTTCATCTATATGGACTATCATTAAACTTATGGCTAAAGAATTTTTATGGTTGCTTTTAATTGCAAATGCTATTGCATGGCCTATCACATATTATTTTACAAGCCATTGGTTAGAAAGTTATTCTAAACATATTGCCATGAGTTGGTGGATTTATATTTTATCAGGATTATTAGCCCTTATTATTGCTATGCTAATTATTACTTATCGGGCTTATAAAACAGCAATTTTGAATCCAGCGCAAACTTTACGGTACGAATAAAAAAATACAAACTTTTCTTCAATAATTAAACTTTATATAATTTTAGGGATCATTTTAAACATAAAAAATGGTCCCTAATCGTTTTCAGAAAGAATATATTTTCCGCATTAATAAGGTTATTGATTATATTTATACAAATATTGAAAGGCCCTTAACGCTTGAAAATTTAGCAGAAGTAGCTAACTTTTCTCCTTATCATTTCCATCGGATATTTACAACATTTACTGGCGAAACATTAAATAATTTTGTTAAGCGCCTTAGAATAGAGAAAGCTGCAAGTTTACTTTTAAATAACCCTGAAACTCCTATTGCCGAAATTGCCGATTATTGTGGTTATAACAGTGCATCTGTTTTTTGCAGAACCATTAAGGATTATTTTAAGTGTAGTGCAAAAGATTACCGCCAAAAATTATTAACTGAACTTAGCAAGATTGGTCAATCTGATAGCAAGATTGATAAACTCAAAAAGTCTTCTTCCGATTATATTCGCCTTATAGAATTAAACGAAAAATGGAAGAAACTTATGAAAACAAATGTTGAAATTAAAGAAATGCCTGAGTTAAATTTAATTTATTGCAGGCACATTGGCCAGTTCAATCAAATAGGTAAAGCCTACGAAAAGCTTTTTAAATGGGCAGGCCCACGTGGCTTAATCAACGAAAAAATGCATACTGTTACTGTATATCACGATGACCCTAAGGTGACAGAAATCGATAAGGTTCGTCAGAGTGCTTGTATCACTGTAGATAAGGAAATAAAACCAGATGGCGAATTTGGAAAGTTAATTGTACCTAAAGGCAGGTATGCCGTAGGCCATTTCGAAATTGATGTTACAGAATTTGAGCAGGCGTGGAATACAATGTGTATTTGGGTTTCCGAAAGTGGTTATCAGCCCGATGACAGAAATTCCTACGAATATTATTACCAGGATCCGGAAGAACACCCGGAACATAAATTTGTACTTGATATTTGTATCCCGGTAAAACCCTTATAAAATTTAACAGGCTGTTTCTCAGTAAAGGGGAGCAGCCTTTTTTAATTCAAGACAAAATCATAATTGGATTTGATAATCAACGGATTTCCTAATTTTGATTCCGTTTTGGCAATTATTGTAATAGTATGCCTTTCATTACTTGCCCTGGGGACTTGTAACTCAAGCTTTCCTTGCCCATTTTTTGATAGTATATGATTTAAGTGCAAGTTACCTAAATCATTTTTTACTTCCTGATAATATTTAACATTTTTAGATTTGTCTGATAAATAAAAATATATAATATATTGGCTTTTAGTTTTAATAAGATTTTCTGATCTGAAAACAAGCTTAGGGTAATTCTTAATTAAATTGCCATTCCTATCATATTCTATTAATCCTTCCTGGGCTTCTCCTTTAATATATGGGATTTCTGCTTGCAACTTACCACTTTGATAATATATTTTACGTATCCCTTCCATTTTTCCATCAACATAGGTTGTTACTCTGTATGGATTTCCATTTTTATAATACCAAATAGTTTCTCCTTGTTTAATATTATCTACATAATTTACCAATGTTCTAAGCTCACCAGTAGGATAATATTCTTTAGCCGGTCCATTCTTTTTTTTATTCTTAATACTTATTTCAGATTTTAAAGCCCCGCTTTTTTCGTAATATGTTTTTTTGACCCATGCAAGGTTTTTATCAATAGGATTTTCCTTATTGCTTTTTTCATGTTTTGTGCAGGAAGTTATAAATACAAATAATATGCTTAAAAGAACTATACTTTTTTTCATTAGAATATATTTTAATTAAATTATTGAATATTTGAATGTTATATCTTTCCTTTTGTCTTTATTGGTATTTGTTGCCTCACACGATTGTTTATTTTTTTATGGTGTTCGGCGAACCCTCATCATTAGCATCATCAAAAAGTTTATATTCATTCCCTTTTGTTTTTGTTCATCTAAATTTAATTCCTTTAAGGATGAGGGTTTCATGTGTTTATTTTTTTATTGTTTTTAAGGTCACATGCTACCGATAACTATCGGTACGCATAATTAAAATAATAATTTTGTTTGGTATGTAAATGATTATTTTAATTATGCTTATTTCATAACGAGATTATTAAATTAACTGTAAATATAATAAGAAGTATTATATAAATGCTGCCCATTTTTAAAGTGAATAGAGTAATAGATAAACTGTAGGTTTTATCTGCATGGGCAGCATTCAAATTTATGCCTTTATGACGTTTTGAAAACGATTAAGTTACACTAAAATTCATTTATTAAACTATTTGATGAAAACGTTGTTTTATCATTGATTAAAATAAATAATTATATTATGTTAGCAAACTAATTTTTATCGAAAAACAATAATCCATGATAAGAATAGCATTATTACCTATTTTATTACTCATGTTAGGATGTACAGCAAAAAAACAAATAGAAAATCCTAATCATGAAGCTGATGAAAATATTACTATAGAAATAACAAATCTTTCTGATAGTATCATTCAATTTAAATTAGTTAATCAAACTAAAAGTGCTATTATATTGTATAATCATTATAAATTGAATATTGAGAAGGATGTAGATGGTGTGTGGGAAAAATTAAGGATCTTAAACTGCCCATGTGGTGCACCATGTGCAAGGCCTGCTGAATTTATACAAATTGAAAAAGGGGATTATTATTTTTATGAATGGAATAAAGAAGAATCTTGGTGCGGTTCTGTTAATGATATGGGAATCCCAAATACAATAACTGAAAAAGTTAAACCTGGTAAATATCGTATAGTGATTATTTATGGCACAGATCAAAAAGAAAAAAAGATTTTAAATAAAGAATTTATAATTTAACACTGCTAACAAATGAAAAGATTATTAACACTATTAATTGCATTAGCTTTTCCTTTTATTGCTATTTCGCAAAATTGGATGGAGGATTTTGTATTACCTGCTGAGTCCAAAAGCTCACAAAACTTCTACGAAATCCAGAAGAACTTTAATGAGTACTGGAGTAACTATGATGTAAAAGGAGGCTATTATTATATTGATGGGCAAAAGCAAAAAGCTGCAGGTTGGAAACAATTTAAGCGTTGGGAATGGTACTGGGAAACGAGAATTGACCGTAAAACAGGAGAGTTCCCTTCAGTTAATCCATTAAAAATGCAAAAGGAATTTGCTTACAAAGCAAATCCTAAGGCAGATCTTTCGAATTGGGAAGTTATGGGCCCAAATAGTTCAGAGGGTGGATATGCTGGAATAGGCCGAATTAATTGTATTGCTTTTCATCCTAGTAATCCTGATATTTTCTGGATTGGGGCTCCTTCAGGTGGCTTATGGAAAACAACTGACGGTGGTAATACTTGGGAGGTTTTAACAGATACTTTGCCTGTTATTGGGGTGAGCACCATTTTTATCCCAAACGATTATGAAACATCAAAAACAATATATATTGGAACGGGCGATAGAGATGCCGGGGATAACTATTCTATTGGCGTGTTAAAATCAACCGATGATGGATTAACATGGGAAGAAACTGGATTGATTTTTAATGTAGCAGATAGGTATAGGGTAACAAGGATGTTAGTCCATCCTACTCAACAAAATATTTTCTATGTTGCAACTAACGGGGGAATATATAAATCAACCAATAGTGGTGAAAACTGGACAGAGGTTTTGGATGGTGTGTTTTTTGATATGGAATTTAAATATGGATGTGAAGATACTGTATTATATGCTGTTACTGCTGATTATAGTGGGGCTCCAAAGTTATATAAAACAAATGATGCCGGAGTAAACTGGGATATAAAATATACTTTTCCTGTTTCTACATACAGAATTGAATTGGATGGTGCTCAATCCGATTCTACAATTATTTATGCTTTAGCTTGTACTCAGTCGTATGGTATGGATGGTATTTATAAATCTGAAAATAGTGGTGAGTCGTTTACAAAAATATATAATGGGTTAACACCTGGTAATAATTTGTTAAACTGGTATGCAGGTGATACAAAAACATCGGGTCAAGGTTGGTACGATTTAACACTGTCGGTTTCTCCTACAAATGAGAATGAATTGTACCTTGGAGGAATTAATAGTTGGAAATCTACAGATGGAGGATATAATTGGGACATAACTAGCCACTGGTATGGATATGGAGGGGTTCCTGCTGTTCATGCAGATAAACATTTTATGGAATATCTTGATGGTAATACTTTTTTTGAAGCCAACGATGGGGGAATTTATAAAACTTCAGATGGTGGTGCAGTTTGGATTGATTTAACAGATGGAATGGTAATCAGCCAAATGTATAAACTCAGTGTTTCACAAACTGTAAAGGACGAAGTTATTACAGGATTGCAGGATAATGGAAGTAAATTAACCATTGCAGGGAATTGGTGGGATGTTAAAGGAGGCGATGGAATGGAATGTTTGATTGATTACACCGACGAAGAAGTTCAGTATGCTACTTACGCAAATGGGCAAATAGACCGTACCATTGATCATTGGAACAATGTTGATGATATATCAGCAAATATTCCTGGCGGTGCTAATGGTGCCTGGGTTACTCCTTATGTAATTGATCCCGTTGACAATCAAACTATATACGTTGGGTATGCGGATGTATGGAAAACAACGAATAGAGGTAACTCATGGACAAAAATATCTACACTTAACTTATCCAATAAAATAAGATCAATGGCAATAGCTCCATCTGATAATCAAACTTTATATATAGCTGATTTAGATTATTTTTATCGAACAACTAATGGTGGAGGAAACTGGAGTAATCTAACCGCAAATCTGCCATCAACTAGTAACAGTATTACATATATTTCAGTTGATGCAACTGATCCAATGCACATTTGGATAACTTTTGGTGGATATGACAATCTTAAAGCTTTTGAGTCGCTTAATGGAGGTGAATCATGGACTGATATTTCTGCAGGCCTTCCATCCGTTCCTGCTAATACTATTATTCAAAATAAGCTTTCTAAAACTCAGCAATTATATGCAGGTACTGATATGGGTGTTTATTTTAAAGAAGGCTCAGGAGACTGGACTTTATTCAGCAACAAATTGCCTGTTGTAATTGTAACTGAATTAGAAATACATTACGATAATACTACCCCAGAAAATAGTGTGTTGTATGCTAGTACTTATGGGCGCGGATTATGGAAATCGAATCTTTCTGCTTTTGAAACCCCAGAAATTCAGGTAGGAAGTATTGAAGGCCCATTTTATGTATCTGACGATAGCACAGCAAGTATTCAGGTTGATTATGTTATTAATGAGACTTTTACATCGAATACATTTACTGCATATTTATCAGATGAAACAGGAAGTTTTGCAAATCCGGTAGAAATCGGAAGTCTGGTTTCGGATGTTGAAGGAACTATCGATGCCAAAATACCAGTAGGTACTGTTAGTGGTTCAGAATACAGGGTAAAAGTTATTTCTTCAAATCCTGTTTTTGAAAGTACTTTAAGTGATCCTTTTGAAATCATATTAGACAATGTTCATCCTTCAGTTATTATTACAAGTAACGAAAGTTCTCTTACATCAGCTGAAAATTTTAATGTTACAATTACATTTGATGAGAATGTAACTGGATTTGAGCAGTCAGACATTGTTGTGAATAATGCGACAATAAATTCATTTAATAGCACTAATGCCCCTGTTTATCAAATTAATATTTCTCCAACTGCTGCAGGTAATGTAAGTATTGATATTCCAGCAGATGTTGCATATGATATAGTTGGAAATTGGAATACAGCCGCTAGTCAATGGAATATTAATTATACACCTATTAGTTTAGGAAATATTGAAGGCCCATTCTATGTTTCTGATGATAGCACAGCAATGATTCAAGTTGATTTTGTTATTAATGAGACATTCTCATCAAATACATTTACTGCTTATTTATCAGATGAAACGGGTAGTTTTACAAATCAGGTAGAAATTGGAAATTTAGTTTCGGATGCTGAAGGGGCAATTGATGCCAAAATACCAGTAAGTACAGTTAGTGGAACAGCTTACAAAGTAAAAGTAGTTTCTTCAAGTCCTGTTTTTGAGAGTACTACAAGTAATCCTTTCGAAGTGATTTTAGATAATGTCCATCCTTTGGTAATAATTACAAGTAATGCAGTGTCTCCAATAACCTCAGATAATGTTGATGTTACGATTACATTTAATGAAAATGTAACCGGATTTGAACAGGCGGATATTGTTGTGAGCAATGCAACAATAAACTCATTTAATAGTTCTGGCGCTCCTGTTTATAAAATTAATATTTCGCCAATTGTTGCAGGTGATGTAAGTGTAGATATTCCAGCAGATGTTGCTCATGATATTATAGGTAATTGGAATACAGCATCCAGTCAATGGAGTATCAATTATGCACCTGTTGGTATTGATGATTTGAATAGCTATGGAATTAATTTATATCCAAATCCTTCTAATGGAATTGTAACAATTGATTTTGTAGAGCAATATGAAAAAATTATTATTGCAGTTATCGATATTGCGGGTAAAGAGGTTTATAGGAAAGAGGTTAATGAAAAAATAAGCCATACACTAGATTTAAGTGATTTAGCAAAAAGTATCTATTTTATTAAATTAACAATAGGTGATAAAGAGCTGGTTTCAAAACTTGTTATTAAATAGTTAAACAATTATTATATTTAATTTAAGGGGCTTTCAAAAAGAAAGCCCCTTTTTATGTTAAAAAACATAAAGTAAATCATAAAATATGAAAAATAGGCGTAATTTTGCATGGTGTTTTATTGTGAGGTATTGATATTTAAAATACAGATATGATTTGTATACAACATAAAGATAACATAGCGCTTATTACAAAGGAGAAGCCATATAAATATGCCGACTTATTTAATAAAATAAACCAGTTTGCCGGTTTATTCGATAACAAAAATTATAGTAAGGTTGCCATACATTCAGAGAATCGGGAAGAATGGGTTTTCTCTTTTTATGCTGCATGGAAGAATAATTGCACAGTAGTTCCTGTCGACTTTCTTTCATCTCCTGATGATATTGCTTATATACTTAACGACTGTAAGCCTGATTTGATATTTTATTCCGGCCAGACAAGGGAAAAAGTAGAGGCCTTAAAAGAAACATTAGATTTTAATCTGGAATTGGTAAATTTTGATGATATAGTTTTACCCGAAGCACAAGATAGTTTTGAGTGGGATGTACCCAAAAATGCAGATGAAACTGCAGTTATAATATATACATCAGGTACAACAGGGAGCCCTAAAGGGGTAATGTTAACATATGCAAATTTATTAGCTAATGTTAATGCTGTTTCGAATGAGGTTAAGATTTTTACAGCTAACAGGCAGGTTTTAATGCTTTTGCCTATGCATCACATTTTTCCATTGGCTGGTTCTATGGTGGCACCATTGGCTGTTGGTGGGACAGTAGTTATGACACCTTCTATGCAATCTTCAGATATCCTTGAAACATTAAAAAACAATAAGGTAAATATAATGATTGGAGTACCGCGGTTTTACGAATTATTATACCGTGGATTAAAGGCAAAAATTGAGGCTAAAGCCATTGGTAAAATATTTTTTAAACTGGTTAAATGGTCTGGAAGCAAATCGTTGGCTAAAAAAATATTCAAAAAGGTACATCAGGGATTTGGAGGGCATGTTGAATATCTTGTTTCGGGGGGTGCTGCTTTAAACCACGATGTTGCTAAATATTTTGATACTCTTGGATTTGCAGTTCTTGAGGGTTATGGAATGACTGAAGCTGCTCCAATGATTACTTTCCCTAGGCCTGAACGAATCAAATTGGGTTCAGTAGGGCAGGCTTTACCAGGTTTAACTATGGAAATCCGTGAAGGTGAAATTGTAGCCAAAGGTGCAAATATTATGAAAGGGTATTACAACCGCCCCGAAGAAACTGCTGATGTTTTAAAGGATGGTTGGTTATATACCGGCGACCTTGGGCGTATAGATAAAGATGGTTATTTATATATTACAGGCCGTAAAAAAGAAATTATTGTACTGCCCAATGGTAAAAATATTAATCCTGCTGAGTTGGAGGAGAAACTCGAAAAAATTGAGTATGTAAAGGAGGCAGGTGTGTTTATTATGAATGATTTACTTCACGCTGTTATTGTTCCTGAGTACGATAAATTGGCAAATATAGAGGTGAAAGATCCGGATAATTATTTTAAAGAAGTAATTATGCCTGAGTTTAATAAACAGCTTACTTCGTATAAAAGGATAATGAAATACTCATTAATAAAAGAAGAAATACCCCGCACACGATTAGGTAAAATTCAGCGGTTTAAATTGGAAGAGTTGTTCCAAAAGCCTGATAAGGTTAAGCCGGTTAGTAAAGAGCCTGAGTATGAAGAATACCGTGTTATTAAAAGTTTTATAGAAAGCCAGGTTGATATGACCATTTCGCCCGATGACCATTTAGAATTTGATATTGCGATGGATTCACTCGGGAAAATAACTCTTATCGATTTTATTGAACGTACATTTGGTGTTAAAATTGAAGAAGATAAACTTTTAAAGTTCCCATCTATAAAACAAATGGTTGAGCATATTCGCGAGAATAAAATGTTTCATAAACTCGAAATGCCAAACTGGTCGGAAATTTTAAAAGAAAAAATACATTTAAAATTGCCCAAAACATGGCCTACGCAAACATTTCTGATAAAATCGTTTAAGAATATTTTTAAAGTTTATTTCCGTTTTAAAGGCGAAGGATTGGAAAATATTCCTGAAGGCCCTGCTATTATTGCTCCAAACCATCAAAGTTATATCGATGGCCTATTTGTTACTGCTTTTTTAAAACGCAGTGTAATTAAACAAACCTATTTTTATGCTAAACGGAAGCATGTTAAGAACCGTTTTTTAAACTTTATGGCCAATAAAAATAATGTCATTATTATGGATCTTAACCAGGATTTAAAAGAATCGATTCAGAAAATGGCAGAAGTTCTGAAGCAAGGCAAGAAAATTATAATTTTCCCGGAGGGAACACGCTCAAGGAATGGTGAACTGGGCGATTTTAAGAAAACATTTGCCATATTAAGTAAAGAACTTAATGTTCCGGTTGTGCCCGTTGCAATTAGCGGAGCCTATGATGCTCTTCCTTCCGGATCAAGGTTTCCACGCCCATTTACCAAAATTAGGGTTAACTTTTTAGAACCTGTATATCCCGAAGGTTTAACTTTTGAAAAAATCACCGAAAAAGTAAAAAACCTGATATCAGAAAAGGTATAGTTAAAGATTGTGTTTTTGTAAGTTGATTTTTAAAAACTCAATATACCCATTGGTGGTGCATATTACCAAAATATTACCTTTTAAAATGGCTGGCGTAGAGAATAATTTCCCCTTGGTTTTATAATAACCAATAAATTCACCTTTATTTGAAAAGAAATAAAGGTTTTTATCGTAAGAGCCAACAATAATAATCCCATCATCCATTATTACCGGCGACGAAATAACTTTGCCACGTGTTTTATGTTTTTTGTAAAGTGTACCATCTAATTTAACAATATATATGGAGCGATCGAACGAGCCAAATACAATTTTTGAATTATCAATAGCAAGTGGTGTGGCATGTATTCTTCCTCCGGTTTTAAAAGATGCTGTAGTTTCTCCGGAATTATTGCATATATACAGATGTTTATCGTAAGAACCTACTGCAAAGCTTGATTCATCTATTCTGGCTGGTGCCGAATGCATTATCCAGCCATTTGTCTTAATCTTGTATTTTAGTTCAGTATCCTTATTAAAGATGTAAACATTTTTATCATTAGAACCAATAGCTACATTATCATTGTCGAATTTAACGGGTGTTCCGTGAACCCATTTTCGAACCGGATAATAATGTGTGGTGCTATCTTCACGATCGTAAAAAATTATACCTCTTTTATTTGAGCCAAAAACCAATAGCCTGTTGGGTAATTCGATGATTGAAGTAAACATTGATCCTGCCGCAGGTTTAAAGCTTTTAAGCAATTCGCCATTTTCATTAAAAATATAGATATATCCATCATATGAACCTATAGCAATGGTACTGTCTGCAAGCAGGGCAGGCGAAGCATGAACCCAACCATTGGTTTTATATTTTTTTAATAAATTTCCTTG
>Ga0209408_1001307_pt1 | contig 15889 bp, 8 predicted proteins | sample AD_UKC107_MetaG_FD_184422 | JGI IMG/M metagenome (GOLD analysis project Ga0209408, IMG submission 184422) | Active sludge microbial communities of municipal wastewater-treating anaerobic digesters from Hong Kong - AD_UKC107_MetaG (SPAdes)... | ecosystem: Engineered > Bioreactor > Anaerobic >... | reverse complement strand
GATGCAGGAACGGTCTCTCCGTAAACCACTCTCCTCATGGTCTGATCGATGACCCCCTCTGCAAGCCCTATGAACCTGCTGAGACAACAGGCGGTACTCTTCGGTGCATCCGGATAATTGCCGGCAAGTATCTCTTCAGTGGCTGTTCGGGCATAGCCGATGACTTCGCCGGTAATCCTCATCAACACTTCATAGCGTCCTCTGCGCTTCTTGGCTCCCCTGCTGTTCCTGATCTCATTCATCCTCCGCTTTGCACTCCGGGTACGATCATGGTAACCTGCACATCCGATTTGCTTCATCATTCTGGTAAGTACCCGAACGCAGTCGTACAGGAGCTGAGAATCACTCGGCTCCAAGATGTTGGATTCAACAACCGTACAGTCTCCACGAACTTCCCGGCCTTTTTCCACACCTTCTGCTGCGGCGTACCTCCGCAGAGATGTATTGATCTCTTCCCATGTTTCCGGTCTGACGGATTTGATACCCTCGGCCACAGCTGATCTTGAGGGTATTCTTCCGCCAATTCCAATTCTGCAGAAGGACTGATAGAGCGGTACTTCGTGCAGAAGAAACATGAGATCTTCATAAGAAAGCTGTTCAAGATGCTTGAGGACGCAGCACCTGAGAATCTGTTCTGCTGTTAATCCGTGACATCCCCGGTCTTCCTTACCTTTCTTCAGGTCTTGCCATAAGAGCTCAACGAAGATAGGATTATCATCAATGATCCTGCTGATCTTCTCAAAGACTATTGCTCTTGGATGCTTTGAGGGCAGTACTGCCAGGGGCAGCTGGATGTTGAGTTTTTGGCGCATTTCGGAGGTTGTCCTTTCTCTTGAATTCGGCTATTGTGTTGCGGTACAACAATATATAGCCATTTCTCGGGAAATTGTCAACCCCGAAATGCGCCTCTCTCTACCGGGCTATGTTATTGTTAGTGTTTGTGTTACGCTATTACGGATGGGAACTATCTAGTTCTGTCGCAGCTGCAACGCTTATACCAATGGGGATATCAGATAAGAAAAGCCTTCTTAGTTTGCTGAAGAAAGGAGAAATCCCAATTCCTCACCTTTCACCTTCGGAGGCAATCGACCGGTTCTCCTTTGATCATGGCCATCCAAATGAAGGTACAGCATACATTCTTCATGCTACAAACCCAAATTACTATTTACTGCCATCGGTTGCGAATGAAAGGCTAGCCCAGGAGAAAGTCGCTGCCTTTACAAGGTTAGTTTCTGCCCTTGGTGGAAAGAGGATGGAACTTATCTCCGCTGAAATGCTCGAGAAAGGAGGGAAAGGAAAAGCAGGGGTACCCCTACCTCAAGCTGCCGCTCAAGTTGGTATTGAAGCATCATTTTCGGAAAGAGGAGACGTGAAAAGGAGTGTCTACTCTGAGTTCGCTGAAGCCACGAAAAACCCAGCTGTTCCTGATGAACTAGCTAGTTGGCTTGATGTTGATCCAATGTTTAAATCATTGGCTTCTACACGAATCGATGGAGAACTGATAAAAACTAAGGCATCGCTTGTCATTGAGTCATGTCTTGATTTCGGGGCTTCTGCACAAGCTGCCATTAATACTTTTAATGTTAATGTAGGAGGTCAATACCGTAAAGTAGCGAAGTCAGTATGGTCTTTCGAAATAGAGTTTTGGCCGAAAAAATAGTACACCATAATTGATCTGAGTGGCAACAGATTCTTCTCATTCACCGGCTATGAACCAGAGTAAACCAGAAATAGCGAACGTACAGCCCTGATAGAGGGTGCATGAGAAATCTGCACAAAATGATACCGTGCAATGGAGCGGGAATGGCCGGGCGACAGACATAAGTTCTCTCATGAAGCCACAAATGCTTTTACGGCAGGTGCTTACCGGCCCAAAGAAGAATCCCACTGATTTAGTAGATAATATCTCTATTGACATGACATCCAGCCCGAAGAATAAATCAAAGTAAGCCCTGCCTGAGCAGAAGCAACGGGATTATCCATTCCCCTTCTTCGCCCAGATAGGGGAGGGGGATGGAAGGCTGGATATGGTGAGTACCGTTGCTCCCGGTGCAAGGATCCTTGTCAGGGACGCCGAGTGGGTAGTCAGGAGAGTCGATCCTACTTCTACCGGTGGACGGGCAATCACCGCTTTCGGCATCTCTGAGCTCGTCAGGAGCAAGGAAGCCATTTTCCTCACAGAGATCGAAGAAACCACCAAAGGCGGCATACAGGTTCTCAGACCAGAGGAAACAACTCTCGTTCCCGACTCATCACCTCAGTTCAGGCAGTCAATGCTCTATCTTGAAAGCCTTCTCAGAAGAACTCCCCCAACCGACAACAGGATACACACTGGTCACAGGGCAGCCATGGACACCGTGGACTATCAGTTCGACCCTGCTATTCAGGCCCTTGAGCAGCCCAGGCAGAGAATACTGATAGCCGATGCGGTGGGGCTGGGAAAGACCCTTGAAGCGGGTATCCTGGTCTCCGAGCTGATCAGGCGAGGCAAAGGTAAGAGAATACTTGTTGTAGCCCTGAAGAGCATGCTGACACAGTTTCAGAAGGAATGGTGGAACCGCTTCACGATCCCTCTCACAAGACTGGACTCCATAGGCATTCAGAAGGTCAGGCGGAGAATTCCCACCAACAGTAACCCTTTCTTCTACTACGACAAGTCCATTGTCTCCATAGATACCCTGAAGCAGGACACGGAATACAGGAACTACCTGGAAAACTCCTGGTGGGACATCATCGTGATAGATGAAGCCCAGAATGTGGCTGAAAGGGGCGGTTCTTCGTCCCAGAGGGCGAAGCTGGCGAAACTGCTGTCGGAAAAGTCGGACACTCTCATAATGCTCTCGGCAACCCCCCACGACGGCAGGGCAAAGAGCTTCGCCAGCCTCATGAACATGCTGGACCCCACAGCTATCTCCGATGAGGAGAACTACACGAAGGACGAGATCAAAGGCCTCTTCATAAGGAGATTCAAGAAGGACATCAAGCACCAGGTAAAGGATGCCTTCAGGGAAAGGGAGATCAACGAGGTACACATAGAAGCCTCGGAAGAAGAGGAAAATGCCTATGAAGTCCTGAACGGCATTTCGTTCACTAAGCTCGATTCAAGGAACACAGGCTCCATCCTGTTCAAAACATCACTTCAGAAAGCCCTCTTCTCAAGCCCCTCTGCATGCATTCAGTCCATAGGTAACAGAATCAACAAGCTGAAGAAGCAGGAGGACAACGCATTCTACAATGACATAGCCCAACTGGAGAAGCTTGAAAAAGCGGTGAAGGAGATAACACCAGCCAACTTCAGCAAGTACAGGAAACTGGTCCACTTTGTCAACAGCGATGAGTACGGCTGGAACAGAAGGAGCAAAGCAGACAGGCTGGTGATATTCACAGAAAGGATCGAAACCCTCAGATTCCTGCAGAAGCACCTCCCCAGAGACCTTCAGGTAAAGGAAGACCAGGTGGAGATACTCCACGGCGGCTTGTCCGATATCGACCAGCAGCGAATTGTCGAAGACTTCGGCAGGGAAGAAGCCCCGGTAAGGCTTCTCATAGCCTCGGATGTTGCCAGCGAGGGTATCAACCTTCACTACCTTTCCCACAGAATGATCCACTTCGACATACCATGGTCTCTAATGGTATTCAAGCAGCGCAACGGCCGAATCGATAGATACGGCCAGACCGAAACTCCAAGGATAGACTACCTGATAACCGACAGCAGGAATCCCAAAATAAACGGAGACACGAGAATTCTTCAGCTGCTCATAGAGAAGGACGAGCAGGCGACAAGGAACATAGGCGACCCCGCATCCTTCATGCACCTCTACGACATCGAGGAGGAGGAGAAGTTCACCGCAAGGGCCATGGAGGAGCGAAGAACAAAAGAAGACCTCAGCCGGGAAATGGACGGCAACATTGACCTCGACCCTCTGATGCTCCTCATGGGCAGCGAACCACAGCCAAAGGGAGAAAAGGCCAAAGAGAGAACCGCGGGAAAAACAAGTTTTTTCCAGAGCAGCTTCGAGTACATGCAGAGCGCTCTGAGCTATCTGAGTCAGAACGAGAAGCTGGAGTTCAAGCAGTACCCTGAGGAAAAGCGCCTCGACCTCCTCATGCCCGAAGACCTCAGGCAGCGCTACAGAAGGCTACCCAGGGAAATCCGCCCGAAAGACAAAACGATTATCCTCACAGAAGACATCCCGCGGATAAAGGAAGAGATAAACAACTGCAGAAAGAACGAGACCGCCTGGCCCGAACAGAACTATCTCTGGGAACTGCACCCCGCAATAGAATGGGTCAACGACAGAATGCTTGCAGCCTTCGGCAGGCATGAAGCTCCGGTGATAACCCTCCACACCAACCTTGAACCCGGTGAAGTCATTTTCCTCATGTCTGGCCTCATACCCAACAGAAAGGGCCAGCCCCTTATTCACAAGTGGTTCGGTGTAAGGTTCAAGAACGAGGCATTCAAGGAAACCATGACCTTCCAGGAAGTCCTCCAGAAAACCCAGCTCGACAAGAGGGTCTTTCCAAACAAGGCGGAAGAGATCAACACAAAGAAACTGCAGGAACTCCTCAAGCCAGCGGTTGAAAGAGCTCAGGAATACATGAACGAACAGAGAAAACTGTTCGAAGAAGAGATCAACGCAAAACTCGGAGAACAACTCGAAGAACTTGAGAAGCTGAAGGAACGAAAGCTCTTCAACCTTGAACTCAAGTTCGAGAACAGCAGGCAGCCTGAGCACATCCTCAATGCGAGAAGAAGCAGGGAGGAAAGAACTGTAGAGAAGATATTCAGCAACTACATGAATTGGATCGAGGATACGATGACGACGGAGAGGCAGGCCTGGGTGCAGGTGGTCTGTCTATTGAAGGGCTGTGTTTTGTGATTGAGGAAGAGAAAAGGCAGACCAGCATTCTTAATAAAGCTGTGAAAAATCTCAAATTGAATTTCTACGACCTTTTTGGTAGAAATACACCATTGCTTTCAAGACTGAGAGCTTTCTTCCTGCTTTTCTTTCTGCCAATTACAATGGGACTCTTCTGGCTAAGTATTGCAGAAGCTGATGTAGCCTTATGGAGGTATGCATTCCGCATATGTATGTCAGGCTTTGTTGGTTTCTTTACAAACTACATCGCCATTAAGATGCTTTTTCATCCGAAGGAACAACTACCTATAAGCAAGTGGCAGGGGCTTGTACCAAGGAATAAGGGACAGCTTGGCGTTAAAATCGGGGAAGAGGTGCAGAACAAGTTACTATCTCCAGAAGCCATAGCTTCTCATGTTGCTGATCGCAGGTTGTTCGAGAAGGCTTCCACTTCCCTATTGAGAAAAGCCAGAGGGTGGATAGATGATGTCTCAAACCGAGAACGCATAAAGCAAACGGTAGGTGGTTTCATACAGAAAGCAGGAAAAGAAAATCTCGATGATGCAGTAGAGAAATTCCTCAGGTACACAGTGAAGAGCATAGGTAACAGGAAAACAGTCAAGTGGTTTCTCGATTTTTTGAGTGAATCTTTATGCAATATGCTTACTAATAAAAGTTTACGGCTGAGCATCTCAGCCGCCATTGATCGTTTAACTGGAAGTCTTTTAGCGGATGACGGTCCTGTGGCAACCCTCATCAGCAACGGTATTGATGATCTGAAAACCCTTTTGAAGAGATCTTCTGTAAGAAAAAAGGTTGGTGTTTTTCTGCTAGACAACGTACGAAAGCTAAAGGAATCCCATATTGAAGAGCTTTCTAATCGTATTCTGGCAAATCTAGAAAAACGGCTGTCCAATTACAGGGAAACCGGCAAACTTGTAGATACTCTCTCTGATTGGCTAACAGGTATTCTTACGAAACCTGAGGTTGTGGAGTTCGTTTCACATGAGTTTTGCAGTTTGCTTGAATCGAATTCGGACACGCTGGGCATGCAGATCTCAGAGAAGTTCAAGAATACTGGTAACTTTCTTGAGAAAGCAGTTAAGAAAACCCTGATCACCGACAGCTCGATAGTAAGCGCTATTCGGAATTTGGGCACAAGTGAGGAGTTCGAAGCCACGGTTTATGACCTGCTGGAGGAAAAGGCAGACATTTCAGAACTGCTGGCAACCTCTGGTTCCAGAATGAAACTTATCAGGTATCTCTCAAAGAACAGGCGCAAGATAGTATCCTGGTGTACACAGAATGGTGTTCCATTACTGGAAAAAGCGATTGATAATCTGATAGCCAGTGAAGGTACCTGGGAGTTCCTGATTGATACCGTTGAGAAATTCTCAGATGAGATTAGCTCTACAGCCAGAAAACATCTGCCTGAAGTTATGAGTTACATAAGAGATTTGCTTGAGCGTCAAAAGATAGGAGATTCCGTACTTCAGTACATATCGGATCATGAGTCCGAGATCCTGGACAGGATAACATCACCTGATACGGCAGAAAAGCTTGAAACCTACATCAATGATAACAAGCAGAAGATAATTGAACTTATAGAGGAGAAGCTGCGACCACTTCTTCTCCGTCAAGCCCAGAAACTCCTTTCCTCCGATGCTTTCTGGGTATGGCTTGAGTCTCAACTGAACAGAATCATTCCTCTCATATCAGCGAAGCTCAGGAGATATGTCCAGAGTGACTCGCTGAAGAAGAGGGTTGAGGAGTATCTCCCTGAGATTTCTGCAAGACTTAAGATCAGCGAGATAGTTGAAGGGGAGATTGACAAATTCACCACTGATGATCTGGAGAGCATGATAAGCAATGTAAGCGGGGATAACCTTGCCGGGATAGAGGTTTTTGGAGGCGTTTTAGGCCTTGCTGCGGGGACACTCACCATCGCGAATGAGGCATGGTTCATTCCTGCAGGTGTTTTCATGTTTGTAGTACTGTGGCTTCTAGGTGAGATGCTCATCAAGAAGGCGCGACCTGCCGAGCACGAATGAGTTCGAGAACTCATTCCCCATATGAAGAAGGGATGCCTTATGAAAATCTTTGGCCTTGATTCCGCAGACACTTTGCGTTCTCTGAAAGGGGTTTTCAGCGATAAGTTCATTTCCTCCATTAAAGAGAAAAAACTGTCTATTCCTGAATCCCTTATCCAATCGAAACTCAGAGAAGAACTGGAGAACGAAAACATTAAGCTGAAAGGTCTGAATTGTACTTCGGAAGGAATGACGGTCGAAGTAGATGCAGAGAAGTATGGTGCAAAGGTTCATTATGCAGCATTTCTCAGGCTTTCTGAATTGAAAATTAACCCCTCAGAACACTTTTTAATAATAGATGTTAAGGATGATCATCTGGAGGGAACCAACCTTCGCGGCAAGATTCTATCTGTTTTAGTAAATATTATTGTTGACGATATTGTCGAGAAAGCCGTTTCCATGTCCAGAGGTAGCAGTAATGTTTTTTATGATGATACCTGCAGGAAGGCTACGGTTGATCTCATCGGCATCAATGCTATAGCGAAGCTCTACAAACCTCTGCTCTTTAACAAAGCACCGATTGACCTTGCTGAAGTAAAAGGAGTGAGTCACGCCAGTGGATCTATTATTGTTCATTGCGATTATGGATTTCACTGAGAATCTCTTTGGAGAAAGTTGTTTTTCATATAGGCTAAGCATAGAGAAATAGCATTTAAGGAAGGAAGAACTCATGACCAGGAACAATGTATCAGACACTGAAGCCAGAGAAGAGCTTAACAAAAGATCGAAGAAAATCACTGAGGAGGATTTGGGAAAAGTAATAAAAAACAAGAGTAAGATTGAGCAACTTGTCGCCGGGCACGGACCTCTTAAAAGATTCTATGAGGACATCAAGCTTCTCATCTCAATGGTGAAGGACTATTACTCTGGTGCATACAGGGAAATCCCTTGGTGGGCCATATCTGCAGTTGTGGCGGCACTCCTATATGTTCTCAGCCCCATCGACCTTATACCTGATGTGATACCTCTCGTTGGCTTCATTGATGACGCTGCAGTTGTAACTGCCTGCCTTAAACTTATTGAGATGCAGTTGAAAGAGTACAAATCTTGGAAGTATGCTCAATAAAGGCAGTAATCAAAATTATTACTTCAGCAATTAGGCTGAAGAAACTTAAGAATAGTTCACTAGAGCTGAATATGGGAATGAAGGATTCTTTTCTGACAAGACTTATACTGCTCTTTGGCAGGATAAGCAAAATAGATCCTACTGGAGTATGTTGGCTCACCATCTTTAAGAAAGGTTAGTAACATGGATAGTTATACTAGAAACAAGGTTTGGTCACTGCAATTCAACCTCTCTCGTGTCCAAGCAGCACTCATTGACTGCGGAATGATCGATAAAGAAAAAAAGATCCGGGAATCAGTTGAAGTCTTGAGGTATTGTTCCCTTCTTATGGATCAACCTGAGATTACAACTATTACTGGCGCTCAAGGTGTCGGTAAAAGCTATCATGTGAACCAGATGTTCCAGATACCTGATGAACAGCGATTGCTGTCAGCTCTTGGCAGATGTGAGAAGATACCTGTGTTTCTGTTCAGAAAGTCAGAAGAGGATGACTATGAAGTCAGAGTTCTTAGAAGAGGGGTTCCTAGCGAGGTAGGTTCATTCGAGTATGAGAAAATTGGATACGACGAAGCAAGAAAGCGGGTGGCTTCTCCTAAGGAGCATGATTTCTGCATGTTCTGGTATGTTGAAGCGAACTCGATGTTCGACTCAGTTGCTCCTGTTGCGGTCCTTCCAGGATACGAAATGGAAACTCCCTGGGAAGTAGCAATCAATGTGATTCAGGAGTTATCTGACTCAATTATCTATGTGACAGATCAAAGCAAGTCAGCCTCTGAAACCTGTTCTTATCTTGAGGATAAGATCAGTAAACTGAATCTTAGAAGTCCAGCTGTTGTTTTGCTTTCAAAGACAGATTCAATGTCTGATGAAAGGAAGAAGCAGTTTACCAAGCAATTCCCCTACGTTTCAATACCTGTTGGTATTGTCGATGAATCTCTTGAGAAAGAGGAAGGTGAATGTGTTTGCACCCAGCAGCAGTACGATAAACTGTTTGAAAACCTTGGTGAGTACATAGCAAAAACTGCTAGGTCAAGAAAAACTAGAACCATTGAGAATACTGTTGATTCTGTATTGATGTATCTGAGAGACGCTCGGGATGACATCGAAAACATGGAGCTTTCCAGCTCTCTCAGTATTCAGAGAGCTATTGATTCTTTTGTCGGAGACCAGGATAGAATGTGGAATGAGTTGATAAAACCTGTGATAGCAGATAGAACGAAAACTATATCTACTGGTGCTGCATCGGATGCCTATGAATCGGCGTTTCCGATTATTCAGGATGAGTGCAAGAAGAAGATAAAGCTCTGGTGGAATGGTGGGGTTACGCTTGATTTCACGAAAAAACTTCAGACAGAATTGACTTCTAAGTTCATCGAGCGCTCACACGCAATTCAACATGAAGTATTGAGATCCTTGAGTGATCAGTCTTCTAAGCGAACGAATATGCTTTTGGAGATGAAGAGCAATGATTTCGGTGAGTTAGTCCAAACGGGAAAAGAATTGATTCTCATTGATTCGATCATCACTCCACTGCACAATGTTGATAAGAAGGTGAATACCGACTTAGTTCTCACCTTGAAGAGCAGTACAGAAGCCTTAAAGCAAACTGGTGAACTAGTAAACGAAGCTGTGAAGATAAGTGAGTCAGTGCAGCCGGTGATCAAAGCTATTGCAGAGGATAAAGGTAGAGCTGAAATCTATAGGCACTTAAAGCACATGGATAAAACCGGCAAGAGCTCTGCCATTAAGAATGTAACAACCGCAGGATTAGGAGCTGGTGGCGCTGCTGCTTCAGCTGCGGAAATTGCAGGTGCCGGATTTGCAGGTGCCACTATGAGCGTAGTGGCTGGTGTGTTAGGTGCTGCTGTTGGTGCTATCGCTGTTGGTGGTTGGTTGATGTCCATAACGAGAAGTGCAAACAGAACGGAGTTCATGCTGGACGACTTTGCCAGGAAGTGTTCAAATGCGATGTCTGAGGTTATTCAGGAGAATATCCATACCAGGTTAGAGCGGTTCTGGGAAGTTTACAAATATGAACTCACGACTCGGCTAATTTCGGAGACGGGCTTGAACGACTCCTCAAGTAAGATTCTTCAACTCGCAAAGTCAACTAATGATGCAATCAGGGATTCTAACGCCTTGATCAAGTCATTGGGGATGGCGTATGAAGATTGAGCCTTGTTTAGGATGGGCTCAAGAGTCTCTTACTGACTACTTAAAGCAAAGTGGTCTTCCAGAAGATGAGCTTGAGTATTTCGAAAAGGATGAGATTACAGTTGCTCTTATGGGAGCCACTCAACAGGGTAAGACTTCTCTTGCATTAAGGCTTCTTGGAGCAACTCCATCTCAGATTCCGGACCTAGATCGTGCTCTTGGGGGGAACTCTGAAGTAGGTAGATCTAGAACGCGTTCAACAACGATTCTAACTGCAGTCGGTTCTGATCATTATGAGAAGCGCTTGGAGGAAATAGCAAGAGTAATCCTGGAGAATGAAAAGAATCCCGCGCATGAACTTAATATAGAACTGCCACTTGATGGGGGTGGCAATGCAAACATAACTCGGGTGATTGATCTTGTAGGGCTAGAGAGTAGGTCTGAGACTGAATCAGGCAAAGCTCTAGCGGAGTTACAGACAAGAAAGTGGCTTCAAAGAGCGGATCTAAAACTTGTTGTAGTAAGGGCTAGCGCAATTACTTCAATCGTTGAAAGCAAGGATACCAGGTTTTGCAGTTATCGAAGCGACCTCAGAGACTTGTATGGCTACTGGAGAGTCGACCCACTTACTAGCTTCATTGGGATAACTTTCGCTTGGGGAGATACAAAGTGTGAAGTTATTGGCGGATTAGCTCACAAAGAATTTCTAGCCAAAGCTAGTCCTTCTGAATTGCAGAGAGAGACTTCAAAGCACCTGTTAAAAGTGCTCGCCGAGGAATTCACGAAAGAGACTGAGTTAGACGATGTATCCTTTCCTGAAGTGTCAGTTCTCCCATTTTCTCTCCCTCCAGAAGTTGATATGACCGATCCTATTCAGAAGAAGATCTTCAACGCCACAGAGCTGTCGCTGAACGAGATCAGATCAAGGGTTTCAGAGCAAAAGCCACTTGTATTCAAGCTGAAATCAGCTTTTTCCCATCCCAGGAAATTAGAATTAGACTTGGCTGCCAAGCTGGCTAGAATGGAAGAGATGAAGGAACAGTACGGTCTTATGGAAAAATCCTGGGATCAGAAGATAAGTACTGAGTCTGCGGCAATAGAGAAGTTAAAGGGTGAAGTCAAGATTCTGGAGGACTCCGAGAAGAAACTTAGCAAACTCAAGGAAGGTGTAGAAAAAGCCGTCAAAGAATCCATCCTGGACGCTTTGGATAATCGAATTGTTGGGTTGCCTGATATAGAGGGACTTCGTGAGGGAAAGAGTTGGTTCCGACGGCAAAGATTAATGAGAGAAGAAATACTCAGAATACTTGCAAGCTGTCATGAAACGATAAGGTTTTCGGTAACACAATGTGTAGGAGATTTCCCAAACAGCAACAAATCAAAGTTTCCCTCCCTGTTAACCAATCGAGTTCCATTTCATTCAGTTGCTAAAGATGTCTCCCGATGTTTTGAAGCTCAGTCTAAGCTTCTTACTATGGAGTTGATTGAGGAAATGCTACCCAGCAGATGGCACAAGGATGATGGTTGGGGAGAAGCTAAATCAATTTTGGATCAACTTTTTGCATTGCAAATATGGAAGGCAAAAAATGAAGCAATTAGAGTGATTCGTAATAGGTTTTTAACAACTGGATACTTTGGCGTCAGAAAGGAGTTATCCAAGAAGAAAGAGCTATTTTCGAAAGGTCTAAAGTTACATGAAAAGGGGCTTAAAGATAATCAAGCCGATAGGGATTCGTCACTCAAGTCAGCAGCTGAGGAGTTGTTAGGTATCGAAGTTGCGATCAAAGAAGTAAAGAACAAGTTGAACTCCGCTCATGCATATAAAGAAATACTAACAAGTAACTATATAAAGTACTGGAATAAGAATATTGACACAATTAATGCAAAAAGTACAAATGATCTGTTTAGACTCGAGAAGATTATTGAGCTTCGAGATGCAGCAAATCTTTTCCACGAGCTAACGGAGTTCTCAACCCATCAAACCTCAGAAAATAGGTAGGTGTATTGTAATGTCCAAAAAATCTAGCGCACGGAAACCTCCAATTGGTCCTGATGAGAAAATGAGACAAATCAGCAGTGAATCCCAGAACAGTCTGAAACGCGTCTTTGAAGCGTCATTTAGTGACTCTATCAAGACAATCCAGGATCTTGCTGAAAATCTGCCATCAGAGCTAAGGCAGGAGTTGGAGCGAAGTATCCGAAGAGTATCTAGCAAAGAGACACTCGAAGAACTCGAAAAGAAGCTGAATGATGTCAATCAAAAACTTGGGCAGAGCATTCAGGACAAGGATACAGCTGAGAAACAAGTTCAAAGAATGGAAAAAAAGATAGATAATTCCGCAAAACAGCTGAACAATAGAGTAATAGAGCTCGATAAAATGCCTTTAAAGATAAATAAAACCATATTGGAATCAAGCAGAGAGTTAGTGAAACAGGTATCAGCTGATCTAGGCGGTTTGAAGGAAATCCTTCAGAATCAGGAAACTGTCTTGAAGAGTACCCTACTGGATAAAGAAGCTGCAGAGAATCTTGCTCAAAGACTCGAGAGTCGGTTCTCGGATCTTGATAGTAAGAACCAAAAACTTATCGATATGCATGAAATACTCAAGAGAGAGATTGATCATAACGCGAAAAGTGAAGCTGAGTTCCAGAATGATTATAGGGAGCTCCAGCAAAAGACAGCTTCTTCTCTTAAGAAGTTGAATGATTCTACTGTTGAAGCAAAGAAGATCTCTCTAGAGCAGAAGGCAACTATTACCGTATTGAATGCTGACATAAGAAGGATCAGAATCTTTGGGTTTGTCGGTATAGCAATCCAAACATTAATCCTGCTTCTATTAGTCTGGGTTTCTCTCTTTGATAAGGTATGATTACTATGGGTATGATGCAAGTAGTATTACAAACGAATTTACTCCTTCTTATCATATATTTCAGATTAGTAAGAGAATCAAGGTGACTGTAAGCTATGCTTGACTTAACCGGCGTATCCAACGAAAACGAGTTTTACACCAACCACTACCTCTCTGCCATACTGGAGGAGGATCTTAAAGACCTCTACGGGAAATGGCGTGAGTTGGAAAGGGAAGGGGAGGAAAAGGCTCCCTACACAGTCATTTCAGGTTCTGTAAGACAGTACTTCACTCTCAGAAATCAGTACAGGTCAGAAAAAAGCCCGGAAGTCAGGGAAAGCATCCAAAGGGAAATATCGGAGCTTGTTCTGGAACCAATGGGTTATCCAATAAAGCCCGGAGAGATTGTTCTTGAAGAAGGCGAGATTCTCAAAACAATAACGAGGATCGCCAAGCCCAATGGTACTCCGGAACTCTTCATCTGTGAAGTTGATGAGGATGAGGACGAGACGGATCCCCTCGGTACAGAGGTTCATCTCTTTGATGGCAAGAAGCATCACAAGTTCAACTGGGAAGAGCTTATCAGCAAGAAGGTCTTCTCCCTGCCGGAACCTCCCAGGTGGCTGATACTGATCAGCGTTTCACAGATACTTCTCATTGACAGAACCAGATGGAACGACAAGAGGCTGCTCAGGTTCAACCTGCCTGAGATACTGGGGCGCAGGGAACTCTCAACCATCAAAGCCATGTGTGCCCTGCTTCACAGGGAAAGCCTTGTTTCACCCCAGGGAATGAGCCTTCTCGACACACTGGATGAAAACGCTCATAAGCACGCTTATGGCGTTAGTGAAGACCTGAAGTACTCCCTAAGGGAAGCCATTGAACTCATCGGCAATGAAGCCATCTACTACATTCAGACCGTAAGGAAGGAAAAAACCTTCGAACAGGGGCAGAAGTACGCCGATGAGCTGTCCCTTGAATCTCTCAGGTACATGTACAGGCTTCTGTTCCTGTTCTACATAGAGGCCAGACCCGATCTGGAGTACGCTCCTATGAACTCCGATGCCTACAGACAGGGTTACAGCCTGGAATCACTGAGAGAGCTTGAATTGATTCCCCTGAACACCGAGGAATCAAGGAACGGCTACTTCATCCATGAGTCAGTCCAGCTTCTATTCAGCCTTGTGAACAGCGGAACCAGCTTCAATAAGCTGAAACTGAACTTCGAGCAGTCAGTCAGTCACAACACCTTCGACATGGTTCCCTTGAAGAGCCATCTCTTCGACCCGGATAACACCCCCATTCTCTCAGGGGTGAAGTTCCGCAACCATGTTCTTCAGAAGGTTATCGAACTGATGTCCCTTACCAGGGAGAAGAAGACCGGAAAAAGGAGAAGAAGCAGAAGAAGGGGCAGGGTCTCCTACGCACAGCTTGGGATCAACCAGTTGGGAGCTGTTTATGAAGCCCTGCTATCCTACAGGGGCTTCTTCGCGGAAACGGACCTGTACGAAGTAAAACCGGCGAAGGACAACAACCACGATGTTCTGAACAACGCCTACTTCATCAAGGAAACGGACCTGCCCAAGTACAAGGAAGCCGAAAAGGTCAGGAACGAAGACGGCACACTCGTAAAACACCCGAAGGGCTCGTTCATTTACCGCCTCGCAGGCCGTGACAGGGAAAAGTCCGCCTCCTACTACACCCCTGAAGTGCTCACGAAAACTCTTGTGAAGTATGCCCTGAAGGAACTCCTGAAGGACAGGACAGCAGACGACATCCTGAAGCTCACCGTCTGCGAGCCGGCCATGGGCAGCGCAGCCTTCCTTAACGAGGCAGTGAACCAGCTTGCCGAGGAATATCTCAGAAGAAAACAGCAGGAACTGGGCCAGTCCATCAGCCACGACGACTACAAAAAGGAACTCCAGCGGGTAAAGATGTTCATCGCCGACAGGAATGTATTCGGTGTAGACCTTAACCCGGTAGCAACAGAGCTTGCGGAAGTGTCCATCTGGCTCAACACCATCTACAAGGGAGCCCATGTACCCTGGTTCGGTCTGCAGCTTCGGGACGGCAACTCCCTGGTAGGTGCAAGAAGAAGCGCATACCTCTCATCTAGGCTGAAAAGCAGCAAAGAGTTCTACCAGAACACTCCTCCGAAAAGGATCAAGCCCAGGGAAAGAAGAGAGCCCAACACCGTTTACCACTTCCTTCTTCCCGACCCCAACATGGCCGTCTACAAGGACAAGGTCATTAAGGGTATGGAGGAAGAGAACCTCAGCACAATCAACACCTGGCTGAAGAACCAGAAGAAACCCTTCTCAAAGAGAGACATCATTCAGCTTGAACAGCTCTCCACTGATATAGACAGGTTCTGGAAACTCCACGCCGATACTCTGGCAAGAATAAGGGAAGAAACCGAAGACACCCACACACTCTTTGGTGTAGAGAAGAACGAAACGGATACCCACAGGAACCTCACCACAGCAGAGAAGGACGGAATAAGAAGAAGGCACCTTCTCACCGAAGAGAGAGACCCCAGCCCCTTCAGAAGGCTCAAGCTGGCAATGGACTACTGGTGCGCCCTCTGGTTCTGGCCCATAGACAAGGCGCATCTCCTTCCAAGCAGGGAAGAGTGGCTGAGAGAGCTCTCACTTATCCTCCAGGCAAAAGCCTTTGAAGGGGGGCAGGCTGAGGGAGAAGCAAGAGACCTCTTCCACGACTACACGCCCCATCAGCAGGCCCTCAAGTTCGAAGATGAGCACAACTTCCCAGACATTGAGACCATAGTTGATCAGAACCCCAGGCTGATGCTCATCAAAGATCTGGCGGAACGGTACAGGTTCCATCACTGGGAGCTGGAGTTTGCTG
>Ga0209408_1001302_pt1 | contig 15917 bp, 11 predicted proteins | sample AD_UKC107_MetaG_FD_184422 | JGI IMG/M metagenome (GOLD analysis project Ga0209408, IMG submission 184422) | Active sludge microbial communities of municipal wastewater-treating anaerobic digesters from Hong Kong - AD_UKC107_MetaG (SPAdes)... | ecosystem: Engineered > Bioreactor > Anaerobic >... | reverse complement strand
CGTCGGGGCGGGTAAAGAAGAAAAGACCCCGGGGGATCTACATCCTGGCCGCTGCCGGAGGGCTTATGGCGGTGGCCCTGCTTCTTTACCAGCCTGAAGGAAGCTCCTTCGTGGAGGACCCCCCTCCGGAGGAACAGGCTGAGAGGGACGCCGTGTTCGAAGTCGCAGTGGAGGTGGAACGGTTCGTCACAGAAAGGGGTTCCCTTCCCTCCCCGAACGACCTTGACCTTCCTCCAGGCTTCATCTACGCAGTGGAAGACGAGGTATCCTGGTACATCGAGACCCCGGGGGGGCTTTTCTACACCTCGGACATGGACCCCGAAGAGTTCAGGGGGGGCAGCCTGTGAAAAGAGGATTCACACTCATCGAACTCATGGTGGTGGTCCTCATCGTGGGCATACTTTCCGCAATAGCCATACCGAAATACGCCGATGTCACAGAGAGCGCCAAATACGCGGCCTGCAGGTCCAACCTGAGGAACATAGCCGGCGGTCTGAACATGTACCTTTCCGAGAATGGATCCTATCCTCCGGGAAATGGCTGGAAGAAGCTGAACACCATATCCGAGTATGTCCATCAGGAGATGATGTGTCCGTCAACTGAATCCGAGTACAGGTACAGGATAATGGGCGGTGAGAGGGACACCTTCAGGATAAGGGGCTGGGTCGCCGCCTGCAGGCGGAATCACGGCTGGTACAAGGACGGCGTCTACCTGGAGAGGTAAAAAAGGGCGCAATAGATTGTCAGCGGCAGAAAGAGTCATTAGGTTAAAATGAGTTGCTGAAGCAATGAGTATCTGATCGTTACTCACTGATACCCTTGTCTCGAGGTTGAGCATGCGTCTGTCGATTACGGTCATACTGCTCCTTACAGGTTCAAATGTTGCCTTTTCCGGCAGCACCGGCGCCCTTACCGGTTCAGTAACCGATTCGAACGGAGAACCCATTGTGGGAGCATCGGTACTTATTGATGGGACGCAGTCCGGCTCTATGACCGATGCCGACGGCATCTACTACATTCCCCGGCTGCCGCCGGGTGAGTACTCAGTTACGGCAAGAATGGTCGGGATGGGTACAGTAAGCATTAACGGGATCATCATAGTCTCTGACCAGAACACCGTTCATGATATCCAGATGCAGCATGAGGCTGCAGGTTCCACCACGATAACGGTTACCGGCCAGCGCAATCTCGTTCTTGAAACAGTTCCATCCACCATCCATGTCGTGGACAGGGCACAGATCTCGACAATGCCTGCCACCGGTCTGATCGATGTTATTCAGAGCCAGGCTGGCGTTTCAACTCAAAACGGTGAGATCCATATTCGTGGGGGCAGGTCGGGAGAGGTTGACTTCCTGATAGATGGCACATCCCTCAGGTCACCTGTCACCAACACATACTCCGCAATGATCCCTCTGGCAGCCATAGCTGAAGCTTCGACCATTACCGGCGGCTTTGGGGCCGAGTATGGAAATGCTCTTTCGGGAATAGTCAAGATGGTCACACGAGAGGGCGGTAAGGAATACGAAGGGGAGTTCACAAGCAGCCTCGGGGATAACACGGCCTTCGGCATGGAGTCCAGTAACAGAGACGTTACATCCCCAATGGAGAATGACAATTTTCAGGGTGGATGTGCGCAAGGATCTGCTTCATTGGGAGGTCCCGAGCCAATAACTTCCTTCCTGCTTCCATCGCTTGGCATTGATGTTCCCGGTGAATACTCCTTCTTCGCTGCAGCAGAGTTCGCACGAAGCGGATACGACCTGAACGACAGCAGGGGCAACTGGGATAACAACTGGCAGACAGGCTTATCCGGCCTGGTGAATCTCACCGGTCATCCAAGTCCTGCAACGGGAGTCAGCCTTCTGGTTCGGTATTCATACAGGCAGAGCGGCTGGGATCAGTGGGCATGGTCGCGACTTGCCGATCCAGTTTACATCGATGGGACTCCCTACCTTGGCGAAAATCCCGACTTCGCCCTGCCGGTAAGGTTCCTTGAGAGCTGGGGCTTCAGCGCGGGTTTCTCAAGACTGGTGGGTGGGAAAACGGTTATAGAAGGTGCTTTGGCCAGAAGCGAGTTCAGCCACTGGAGTCGGATAAGGGATGAGAACGGCGGTTATACAGGCGAGGATCTGACTCCGTCGGCATGGTACTCCCAGCAGCTGCCAGGGAGGGTCGCTGATTCGCTTGGCTTCTATCACAGCGGTATGCACTCTTCAGTCTGGCTTGACTCGCGAAGCTCCCTGTACACGGGAAATCTTGACGCAACCACCCAGCTGACTCCAGTGTTCAAACTGAAGTCAGGGGTTTCGGCAACCTACTACGATGTTTACGATTATGGTGTAACGATAAACCCTCCGGCGCAAACCTGGGTTAACATCTGGAAGGCGGACCCGAGGTCCTGGGCTGCGTATGCTCAATGCACGGCCAATTTCTCAGGAGCAATGGTTCTCACCACCGGGATCAGGGCTGATGTTTTCGACCCCAATACCTCAATGACGATACCCGGGGAGACGGGTACCCAGAACATTCCGCTCAAGGTGCAGCTCAGCCCCAGATTCGGTGTGAATCACCCGATCTCGGAACGGGACGTTTTCTTCGCAACCTATGGCAGATACTTTCAGATGCCTTCCTTCGACAAGATGTTCAGCGGAACAAACTACAACCTGGGTGGAGACTACACCATCGTTGGGAATCCTGATCTGGATGCTGTGAGAACCTTGTCTTATGAAGCTGGTATCAGGCACAGGACTGGTCATCTCTCAACCCTGTCCGTTTCAGCATTCTATAAGGAGATCACCGGGCTTATACAAACAGCTCCTTCCAGTTCACAGGGTTCAGGAACCTTCTTCATGTACGAGAATGATGACAGCTACGCAACTGTTCAGGGAGCTGAGGTGTCTTTTTTAAGATTACCCGGCGAAACCGTTTCAGGAAGCATAAGCTATACATATTCCATCGCTGAGGGGAGATACTCATCCGCCGATGACCAGTTCCTGTACTCTTCAGAGGGCTATCAGCTGATTCCGGTTGATGATAACTACCTTGACTGGGACCAGAGACATCTGCTCAATGCGAACCTGCATCTCGGATACAGGGACTCCGAAGGGCCAACCCTTATTGGATACGCTATTCTGGAGAACACCGGCATTGGTCTTGAATGGTCTTACGGGAGCGGTTACCCGTACAGCCCTGAGTCATCCGGCTCGATCCCTCAGATCAACACCAGAAGACAGCCCTGGACAATGAACACCAACCTCACGCTGTCTCGAGTTATCCAGGCGGGTCAGCTTGCCCTGAAGCTGGAGGCAACCGTATTCAATCTGTTCAACAGGAAAAATGTTCTTTCCGTATATGATCCATTCCTTTTCGAGACCACAGGCGAAGCGGGAGGAATAATGTGTAATCCAGCTGCATACGCTTCAGCCAGACACGCATTCTTCAGCCTGGGAGTTGAGTGGTGACTGCCAGGCTATCAATCCTCACAGCCTGGCTTCTCCTCCTTGCCTGTTACTCTCCAGCAGAGCACTCGACTGTGGCAGACTGCGGAGTGTGGAAGATCAGAGTATCTGACAACAGCCTTATCGGAGTGCTGGAGGGAGTTCCTGAGGCACGGGCGTTGCAGTCCGTTGGCAACACGGAGTTCCTGGTTTCCTCGGGAACCGGTGAGATCCACATTGTTAACTCACCAGACATGCTGATCACTGAGACTCTTACCGTGGGTTTTGCCGGTGGCGCCGGCTATCGTTCGATCATCATGCCCGGCGCGGGATCCGTCTACCTGACATCCTCCACGGGCAGTATCCTTGAGATAGACCTCACCGGAATGTCCCTGGTGGCGGATTTTAATGCCGGTGCGGTACCCGACAGAATGGCAGCGCTGCCCTACTCGGATGAGTTCTTCTACGTAACGGATATGAGCACCGGTAAGATCCTGGAAGTAAGCACAGTAACGAACTCGGTAACCCGGGAGAGCGATGCCCTCGATGCAGTTCCTTCGGCTATTGCGGCGGAATCATTCCTGAACTCGTTCCTGATAACCGTTACATCAGATGAAACTGGTCTCTGCGGAATACTGAACCTTGGAACATTCTACTTTGAAGAGTTCAGTTTCGGACATGCATGCCATGATGTCACAGCATTTCCTGCGGAGTCCATCTGGGCCGTTTCCCACCCGGAGTGGAATCTTTCCAGTGGATCGATATCCATATGCAGCAACTTCTCATTCCCGGAGGTGGAGGCTATCAGCATCCCTGGACACCCGATGCAGATATGCAGCGTACCTGGTACGACTCTATTCTACGTTCTCAGTTATCTTGGAGACGGCAACAGCCTGCTTCTCGGCGTGAATTACCTAACACGGACCATCGATTCCCAGATGGAGATCCCCGGCTTTCCCTGGGACGTTACCTCGCACGGGAATGGCGAGTACGTTCTGGTCCTTACCTCGGAGCTTTAAGGGACCTCTGCGCCAAGACAGGCGAACGCTGCTTCAAGAACCGGATCGACACCATTCTGGAAGTCTTCCGAACTGGATATGACAAGGATGTCCGGCGAAAGACCGGCGCCTTCGATGTAGAGACTGTCGGCAGTAAGCAGAGTCGTGCCGGGGCAGGTCACATACCAGCCATCGGGCAGCTCCCTGTATTCGCTGATCCAGTTGCCCTTTCCCTGTGTAGTGTCGCCCATAATCGTTACCGAAGGCAGCTGGGACATATCGCATGCGAACATCTCTGATGTACCCGAATCCCCCTCTCCTGTCAGAAGAAGAACCTCACCTTCGAAGTGCCATCCACGCGGTATCAGTGTCACGGGAACCGGAGGTGCCAGGTCATAGTTCTCAGTCCCGAGCCTTTCCTGGGTATAGTGCCCGATGACTTGAGCATCCACGAACCTTCTCGCGCAGTTGGCCGCCGTCCCATCATGAGAGCCGCTTGCGAGCCTGATATCGATGATCACTGCCGGTTCCTGGGCGAGGGGGTGAAGAATGTTATCAAAAAGGCTCATGTTGAAAGATGAATCCCATGCTCTAATGACGAAGTACGGGATAGAGTCGGGTCCTGCGAGGCAGAAGCCCCATAAACCTTCCTGGGTCCACTGGAAACCGCTGGGTTCCAGATACTCCATGAGGACTGCGCTGTCACAGTTAACGAAATGATCCGGTTCATAGGGATAGTAACTTCCGCCGCCGGGGCTGATCAGCCTGACGGAACGATCCTCGAGATGGGATAGAAGCTGGAGTTCCAGCGCAGTCATCTCTTCTCTCGATGCAATGCTCCCTGCGTCCTCAATATACATCGAATAGCAGAGTTCCCAGTCTACCTCTTTCTCCTGAAAACCGACATAGCTCTCATCGAAAAGGTTCCAGAGAAGAAGGAACTCCTGCTGATACACCCCTGGTATCGAGCTTTCGGAAGGGTCATTTATGCAGGCTGCACCGGCAGCAAGGATTAGGGATATCAGGTATCTCCTCATTGCCATCACCTGATCACCGCAAAACGGCCGATGAAGTGCGCCGTTTCGGTTTGAACCGTATACACGTACAAACCAGTACACACTGAGCTGCCGCTCTGGTTGGTCAGGTCCCAGTACTCCTCGCCTGACTGTCCTCCGAAGCTACGGTGCTCCATGGTAGCCACATGATCACCCGAAAGGGTGAAGATGCGGATATCGCAGATGGGAGGCAGGTTCACGAACGCGATCTTGTTCTGATAGGAGCTCTCCCAGGCTGCGCTTATCCTGTAGGGATTCGGGACTGTTCTAACATTCTCTGTCCAGTTTGAGTCGCTGGACCATCCCGGAAACACTGGAACGGGAGTTCCATCAAGCTCCTGTTTATAGTTCGACCTGCCACTTTCCAGCCCTGTTTCCGCATCATACGAGCACAGGCAGTAGTAGTAGGGAAATCCTCTTGTAACAGTCGAATCGGTAAAGCAGTGAACTCCTTCCGGCAGTTCAGCGATCAAATCCCAGTCCTCCGTGTCGAACACCGAGCGATACAGCCGGTAGCCTCCGAAAGGCTCGTACCATTCCGTGTCATCGCTCCATACCAACTCAACCGACTTCTCTCCGGCTTCATAGAAGAAAACAGGAACAGGGGGTACATCGGGCACTCCCCATCCACCGTCGCGATAATAGGCATCAAGCATCACATCCGCGTTTCTCCTCAGCCCCTCCAGGCCCTGTCCCATCACCCAGCCACCCACCACATGAAGGGTGTCGCCATCGGCGAGGTTCACAGGACCCATGGATATCAGGAACCTGTAGTCGAAGGGAAGGTAGCCCTGAGCCAGCGGGTGTTCATGAACTATGGGAAAAGGACCAGGATTCTGGGGCTGAAAAGCAAGCGGAGCAGCCTGATCTCCGATCCAATCCGCCAGATACTCAGGCCCGCTTACTCTTCCACTGTAGTCCATGTTAGTCCCCCAGATAACTTCGTAGGCCATGGTATCGGTAGCAGCTGCATCGTTTGCCCAGTCCCACCATGAGTGAGACAGTGGTATAGGACAACCCATCACATCAATGGGCCGCTCTATCTGGCCTCCGGAGCGAACTACCCAGAAGTCCATGAGCCTCCATCCGATAAATCCAGTGCAGGGGGGATTGGTGGTTGGTTCACCGGTATCGTCCGTGTAGGATTCAGGCTGATCTGAGTCCCACATGTAAATGAGATTTCGAGGAACAACGGCATAGATGGTATCACCAACTGTGTGCTCCCAGTAGTTCTCCGGTCGACCATTTGAGAACAGTTCAAGTCCTGTGTTGGGCTCTATGGTATAGATGGTATCACCCGAGGCAACTTTGAAGAGCAGAGTGAAGTGGTCTGACAGCCCGTCAGAATTCACATCGGCATCAACGATGCCATCTGAACCAGGATAGTTGTAGTGGTAATAAACCTCATCCTCAGGATCCGCCCATGATGCATCAGGGTTCCTCTGGTATATAAACTCGTCAGCTTCACTGGCTTTCACACCTGAATCGAAAGTGTAATCAAAGCTTGCATCCGGATCGTTACACCAGATGGCATGGCCGTCATAGAACACCATGTCATCCGTGTAATACCTTAATCTCGGATCGGCAGAGGCCACATCACAATCGGCGAACACAGAGAAGCAGAAGCCGTTCAATGGAGTTCCCGGGTTGCCGTGCTGGCTGTTGTGTATCACTCTGATATTGTTCACGAAAAACTCATTGTAGCCTGGAGTGCTCCAGCTGTAAGCATCCTGTAGAAACATGACACCTAAAGGTTCTTCGTTGACATCGGCCCAGTCATCCTCCGCCCACCGTGTTTCCTCGAGGGCTGTGGTTCCGTTTATCGTTTTCAGCATCGCATAGCCTTCGGAGGGTCTGAACTCGTCCTGGGATGAACCCAGCATTACCCTGCTTACGAAAGGGGCCTCATACCCCGATGGAGTTACCGGACCAAAGGCCGACGCCCAGTAGGAACCGAACCACAGGTACTCGGATCCGGATCCTCCAGGCCATTCCATCGTAACATCCGAGTTCCTTGTTCCAACGATACCTATGTTCGAGAAAATGACGTGCAGATTGGAAAGATTATGAACAGTGGATGTGATCAACGGACGGCCGTCAATGGAATTTACCGGTGGAGAGTCGCTGTGCTTAAACCCCTGAACCGCACTGAACAACGCAAGGAGAATGAGTATTTTCATTCGTTGGCCATCCCCTGCAAGACACCGAGCAGATCGATCAGGAATGTGGGCGAGTCTGGATCCAGGTTCAAACCGTATCCAGCCTGCCTGCAGAGGAACCAGCAGTAAGTGAACCTTCCCCGGCTGAACGCAAGTGATCCACAGCAGGCTACAACATGCTTAAGCTGAGTCTGGAATACGCCTTCGAGCAGCTCGTCGCCATCACCGAATCGATAATCCGGCGAGTACCAGAGGAGCCCCTGAGTACAGGCAACGGCATTGAGAAGGTCGCCATCCCCTTCCCTGGCGTCCTCCAGGGAAACACGGGCGGCAAGCGCATCCAGTGTAATCTGACCTCCCTCTCCGGAAAGCTGGAAGTCGGCGGAATCGAACAGGACCCCCTGATCAGCCATGACCCACTGGAAGTAGAACGAACCGGGTCCCTGCGAGGTCGCGGTAACAGGCACACTGAAATAGACATAGCCTTCTGCAATGCTGTCAGCGCTGTAGAAGGCACCGTTCTGCATGTTGTACAATTCTATACATGCGGCTAGAGCGGACGACTCCGGGGGCTTCATTCTGAAGGATAAGGTGGTGGACAGATCATTCAGAACAAGGTAGTCCCTTATCGCATTGCCAACCCAGACCAGCCCTGAATCGCAAGTGAAGGAAAGCCATTTCTGAAGTGAATCTGCAGGGATATCCTCGTCAACGCATTGAATACTCGTCCAGAGAGTATCCTGCGTCACGGTCTGATAAGCATGTCTGACCACCGCTGATCCGCCTTGATCAAGTTGAATCGCTGTCTGCAGGTAACCAATAGCCGCCTCATGACAGGAGTACATGTGAATCGATGTGATACCTGCGCCCAGGAACGCATCTGAACGGGTAACATCCACCTCCATTGCCTGATGGAAGAACTCAAGAGCCTGCACATGCTCACCTGTCAGGAAGCTGTTCCAGCCCTGTGCGATCAGACCCTCATAGCCCACTGATTCAGGCAAATCGCTGGGATTTCTCATGCATGATAGAAAGACAGGCAGCAGCAGAACCAGGAAACGGATCTTCATATCTTGACCAGCCGTATGGACTCAATGACATAGCCAACTTGAAGTACCGCGAAATATACCCCTGAAGGAAGATTACCAGACCAGGACACAACATTCACTCCACCATTGGTATCGCCATGATGAATCAGGGCCACCCTCCGTCCTGTAAGGTCGTAGAGTCCAACTGAAGCGAGCTCAGGATGTGGCAATGAGAAAGAAATCGAAAGGGCGTCTGCGAATGGGTTCGCGGACACACTCAGGAGGCAGGGAGTATCAGCCACCACCGGCGGTGGTTCGGATAAGGGCACACCTAACACGTATGTTCCGGGGTCCTCAATGAATGCTGAAACGGTCTGACCAACACGGTAACAGTCAAGCTGCACCCACTCTTCCTGAAGAAGCATGAAAACCGAGTAGTCTTCCTCATCACACTGGTAGCTGAGGAGACCGTTCCCGGCACTGATGGATATGGGCTTCGAGACAACCCCCATTGATTGCATGATCTCAGCATCCACATCGGTTTCATGCATGGATACCACAGAGTTGACCGGAAGCAGCCGACCATCAAGCGAATAGGTTGCCGACCCGAGTTGAAGGGACAGACTGTCCAGGCTGGAATAGACAATGGTGCAGTTCAGGGTGTCGCTCCAGATTCGACCGAGGCTGTCAAACCCGGAGGGTACTATTATGTAGTTGCCCTCTGTCCAGACCTCGATCGTCCCGTACCAGATAGTCTGCTCGAGGAACTGCATTGACACGGTCGCAGTGCTGTCAGGCTCTCCTGACGAGTTCAAGCGGGAAAGCGAAACATTCGGGCCAACCCAGTCAAAACCGTCAGGGGTAGAATCATCCTCCCTCATTAAAGATGTGTAGATGCGCAGTATCCCCGCATGCATGGGATTGGCGGTTACGGTGGTAAAAACACTCCTGGATGCAGTATCCTGGCTCAGGGTGTACCGAATGTTCGCTGTTCCGCCCTGATTGTTGCAGGTAAGCGCCAGGAATGTTCGTTCGCCCTCCAGCTCAATGGTCCCGTTGAACATGTCATCGAACTCCAGGGAGTCCAAAGATATCAAATTGGAATCCTCATCCATTGAGATCTTGAAAACAGTCCACTGGCCATCTATGTTGGCCCCTGAGCCATCGTTCTGGTTGAACATCCCATTGAAATGGACCGTTTCATCCCCTCCTGACAGGTAGTTGCCGCTGAAGTCAGCGTACTGAGAAGCAAACTCCTGGGCAGATATGCCGTAAGTATGTGGAGCGATCCATGTAGGAATGGGATACTCATCGAACTCCGCAAGGAATGAAGCAGGCTGATCGAGAATAGTGAACTCGTAGCCGGTTCCATCAAGGAACTTGTAATGGTAATCCCCATTCTCGTAAGTTTCGGCTATCGGTGATATCAGATTCGTAATGATCCAGTCCTCATAGAGAGGATAGGTTATCTGCTCCTTCGCCAGTTCCGGCGAGACAGCAGGATCAATGGCGAACGCGATGGCATCCATACCGGATTTATTCGATTGAACAATGGAGGCCACAACCTCCTCACCGAACCTCTGCGCGATATACATGAACCAGAGGAACTCCCCGCCGAGATTTGCGGAGAAGTCCTTCTGGTACTGCCCAGACCACCATGAAGGCAGTTCAATACCTCCAGCCTTCGCAAAGTCGTTCAAGTAGCCCTCGACACCAATTGCGCCATTCAGAGCAGAAGTAACACCAAAGCAAAGGTGTTGGGTGTATGCTCCAACACCCCTTACTACCCACTTCTCTTCAACAGGATTTGCTGCCATGCGCATGATCTGGCCAAGTCCTGACGCCACGGACCAGGTGTATATCAATCTCTTGGTCTGCGCCCAGCTGCCGCCTGACAAATTCTTGTATGGGCTGAGATTCACATAGAAGATGTCATGATTATTCCCTGTCTCAGAATCTCCATCGAAGTCTTCCGGCCAGGTGTACAGCCAGTTCCCAAGACGGTTGTACCCTGTACCAGGAACTGGATAATAGTCCGGTATGTCAGCGAAGACGATCCAGATCTTTTCATCATTGTTCACCGTTTCCTGCATTCCACCGAAAGCTTCGATAACCGTTGTGTACATGCCCGAAGCGCCCTCGAACTGAGCTGCTATCGAATCGATGGTCTCCTGTGTTACAAGGTTACCCCAGACAAGCTGGAAATCATCTCCAGCACCGGGAAGATCGAACCAGGTAGTATCCTGCACGATCCAGTAGGCGTTGGAGGACTCATCCGCTACCGTGAACCGTCTGATTTGCGGTTCATCGGGGAAATAGGAGAGATCCGGCACAAGGAGTTCTATTGAATCACCGGCAGTCATGCCTGAAAGAAGTGAAACGATTGAGAGAAAGAACACCATGCCACTCCTAACAACCTTCAGTTAAACAATAGCTGCCAGGCAATGAATCAGTTTCACTAGTAGTCTATTGCCAAAGCTCCAGTTATTATGAGTCGTAATTCACAGGTACGCAACTGTCACCACGAGCGCGAAGTAAGCGGCCTGCAGGCGGAATCACGGCTGGTACAAGGACGGCGTCTACCTGGAGAGGTGAAAAAAGGGCGCCGGTAAAACCGACGCCCGTTCGACTGGTAGCGGCGAAGGGACTTGAACCCCTGACCCGCGGATTATGATTCCGCTGCTCTACCAACTGAGCTACACCGCCTCCGCTGGAGTACGCAAGCATAAGAACCGAGGGTGGTCTTGTCAACCTTTTTCCGGGGTTTCGGAGGCCCTTATCTTCCTGAGCATGATCCCGTCGCCGGTCCTTACCTTCCTGAGTATCCCCCATCCGATGAAAAGGCAGACCACCCACGCGGTGAGGGAAGCCAGGAGTATCACCAGCAGGATGAAAGCGGGCACCGGGATGTAGTAGCTGAACCAGAAGGCAAGGGCGAAGACCGCAACCGGGATCACTGGAATGAACATGAACCGGAAGGCCTTGTTTGAAAGCTTCATCCTCTGCTGGAACCAGTTCTCCAGCATGGAGGCCATTCTTTCCCGCTCCGCGGTTCGGCAGGGTTCGGTAACGCCGTCAGACATTTTCGTTCAACCTTTCGGAAATGCTTTTAAGCACGGATTCCCTGGTTTCAGGGGAGAGCCCGTGGCCGGATTCCTGAACACGAAGGACCACCGAGACCACCCCGGACCACCTGATTATGCTGGCGGTAACGGTAAAGTCCCTCACCGTGGCCAGGAGGGCGTCCATGTTACGGCAGTCGCCCCTTCTTGCGCAGCATATAAGGGTAGCCACCACTCCCTTCCTGCCAGTGACCTCCCTGAAGGTGAGCCTGGTGGCCTGGCCCTGCTCGGGTATCAGTGCGGATATGGTGTCGAAGGCAAGCCTTATGTGAGCCGCCACCTCCTCCTCGGGAACCGAGGCGCGCATGAAATCCTCGAGGCTGTAGTAGAAATCGGTGACAACGGTTTCAGGGAGGTCCGAAAGGATCTTCCTTATTGTCTCCAGACGGTTCACGTCGTTCAGCCTCATGCCCTGATCGAAGTCCCTGAACTCCCCGAAGCTGTCCTTGACCACCTGCTTGACCATGGAGTAGGCGTCCTCCATCTGATCGAACTGCTCCCTCTCCACCACGAAGTCGAAAACATCCACCCACACGTCTTCCCTCCTGCTGGGGGACTTGAATGATTTAACGCCGATCCCCCGCTGGCTGGACAGCTCCCTTACCAGGGTGAGAATCCTGCTGTCGTGGTCCTTTATGTCTCCCTGGTTCTCGCCAAGGGTGACCAGGAGCATCTTCAGCTCGGCGTCGAAGGTGGTGGCGCTCTCCATGGCGATGTAGGCCTGGTTCATCCCGGTGCTCCTGCACTCCTTTATGAGAAGCGGCAGAAGTGCCCTGCCGATGTGCTCGGTGCCGCCGTAGTGGTGAATGGCGTGCAGCCTGTCTATACCCCTGCTAACCAGGAGCTTCCGCAGGTACTCCCTTATGAGCTTCAGCTCTTCCCGGCTGGCGCTCATTCCGTTGGGGCCTGTCATCTCCACCCTGATGGAAACTATGCCGTCGCTGGTGGTGTACCTGCGCTGATGCCTCACCGTGGCCCCGGGCCAGGCCACCGACAGGGTGGTAATGAGGTTCTGGAATGAGATGTCCCTCTCGTAGCCTACTATGTTGATCCCGGTGAGATGCTCCCCCACCGCGCGGATGTTCCTTATCCTGTAGAAGGGGGTGCCGCCCTTATTCCTCACCTTTTCAAGCAGATCGTAGTTGGTCTTCACTATCCATGCCAGGTCGGCGTGCTTCCTGGCAAGCAGGTACTGGTCGGAGCGGGAGCTGATGAACAGCACCAGCTGACCGTTCTCACCGGTTATCTCCTCGGGTATGTCTCCGTAGTAGATCCTGTCCAGTTCCTCGAGTATGCCCTCGTAGGTCTCGACCCTGTCGGATGAACGGTTCAGCAGGCTTATTATCCCCGCCCTTCCCACAGCAAGCCGCTCAAGCAGGTTGCTCAGCTTGCCGGCATCCTTTCGGAACTTCTCTCCGCGTTCCTGGTGGTCGCCGATTATTATGCCGGTGATGATTATGCCTCTTCTGGCTCCCTTGCGGTCAACGGTAAAACCCTCCAGAAGATCCAGATTCCAGCCTTCATGGTGAAGCTCTCCCAGAACCACTGAAGCAAGGCCGGCCCAGTCCAGTGCGCTTACGCCAAGGAGCGCAAGACCATCGGCAACGTCCACCACCAGTGAGACATCCTTGCTGGAATCCAGCAGCGACATGTAGATGCTTTCCCGGCGCCGGGCCGGTATGACCACCACTGGGCAGGTATCTCCAACGCAGTAAGGTCTTTTGCTCAGCATATCCTTGCCGTTGTCCATTGGGCAATTATGAAGGCTGCCGGGGGAAAAGACCAGTATTGACAGTGTTGGAGAGCATCTAGTATAGATTCCGGCACCGCGGGCGAATAACTCAGCTGGCTAGAGTGCCTGCCTTACAAGCAGGATGCCGGGGGTTCAAGTCCCTCTTCGCCCACCATAATGTCAGGATGAAACCGGGGGAGACATCTCCCGGTTTTCCTATTTCACCAGCCTGAAACCGGCGTACCAGGTCATGTCGCCGTCGAGTATCCGCCTGCTGAAACCGATCTTCATGGCTTCCTCGGGCTGGGCCCAGCTTCCTCCCATGAGTACGGTGGTCGAGTCGGATTCGTCGTAGACCATTTCCGCAGCGTTTCCGGCAAGGTCCTGGAATCCACCCCCCGAAAGGGGATATGAGCCGCAGGGGGCGGTGTACGCGAAACCGTCGAGGTCCCTTTCCTCCCAGGTGTCCAGGGCCATGTAGTTCGCCGGCACCCCGGGAACCTCAGGCGGAGAGAGTTCACCCCATGGGAACTGGTCTGAAATGCTCCCGGTGAGACCCAGTGAGGCGGCGTACTCCCATTCGTTCCTGGTGGGCAGCCTGAGATCCAGAAAAGATGCGGCCTTCCTGGCCCTTGCTGGGCTCACGTTCACCACCGGATGATCCAGGGAATCGTAGAACCAGCCGGGTTCCATGGCGAACCCCGGATCAGGGGGATGGGAGATGCCGGAGCCGTCGGCCAGATACCTGTAAAGCCTGTTGTTCACTTCGCCGCGCATCATGCTGAAGGAAGCCACCTCCACGGTCTCTCCGGCGGAGTTGGTGAAAGTGCCTCCGGGAACCGTAACGAAGGCGGTGTCCCCCGTCTGAAGAGGCTGGGCGGAGGGAATGGTCTCGGTCTCCTGGCCGCAGCCGGACAGGAGAACGGAACAGGTGGCCAGAGCCATCGGGAGGACCTTCATTTTCCGGAGTTCTTCTTTCCCCCTGGAACGATGATGATAGCCGCGGGGATGACAACGCAGTATCCCAGGACAAGCATCACCGGTGAAACGGATATGTGGCCGGCCCTGAGCAGGAACCAGCCTGCGGTTATCATAAGCAGCCCAGCCGCAAAGAGTATGTAGTTCAGTTTTCCGAAGGGAACGGTCTCCCGCTTGTCCTCGGTAACCGGTCCGGTCTTCTTCCCTGCCATCTGATTCCTTTCGATTCTACCGTTCGAGGATATCCTAATCTAAGCCATCGGGTCCCGATTCGGGAACCCCGCCCACCCATCCGGCCTCCACGGCCCGGTTCAGAGCGTCCCCCACCACGAAGAAGGAACCTGTCACTATCATCCTTCCTCCCTCCGCGTGCTTCCTGCACTGGGAAACCGCCTTTCCTATGGGATCCACCGGTCTTGCGTCAAAGCCCTCGTTTCGCATGTAAGACGCCAGTTCCTCCGCCGGCAGTCTTCTCTCGCTGCATGGAGTGGTGGTGAAAACCGGATCGACCACTCCCCTGAGAAGGGATACCATGGTCTTCCAGGGCTTGTCCCCGAGAAAACCCACCACCGCGGGAACAGGCCTTTTCCATTTTTCCACATGGGCTGCCAGGGCGGACATTGACTGGGGATTGTGGGCCACGTCGAAGAGGATAGAGGGGTTGCCGGACCTGTAGTCGAGCCTTCCAGGCCATTTCAGGGTAACAAGTACCCTTTCGTACGCCTGGGCAATGTCTTCCCCGGGTTTGTCGAAAAGCTCCTCAGCAGCTGCCAGGGCAAGGGCTGAGTTCCTGAGCTGGTGCTCACCTGGAAGCGGGCTTCTGGAGACGGGCTTCGGTATAACCCTTCTCAGACCGTTCTCAGAAGTCGCCGATTCCAGAACGGCCTCCACTCCGGGGGTTTGGCGGAAGGCAACCAGCACCGTCCCGGGTTCTGCCACCGCTACTTTCTCGGAAGCTATCTTCTCCCGGGTATCTCCCAGTATCCTGCTGTGCTCCACCCTTACCCCTGTGAAGATGGTCCCGGCTCCCCTGTAGGTCTTCGTGGCGTCAAGCCTCCCCCCGAGCCCCGCCTCGGCGGCCACCCAGTCCACTCCTTTGCCCGCGAAGTGCCAGGCGGCCATTGCGGTGGTGATCTCGAAGAAGGTCGCGGAGTGCTTTCTGAGCATATGGATGTTGTCAGTGACGAACTCCGCCACCTCATCCGGGGTTATCCAGCCGTCCCCGGTGGCGATCCGCTCCCTGTAATGGAGAAGGTGAGGTGAGGTCCCCCTGCCCCATTTGAAACCCAGCTCTCCAGCCAGCGCGGAAAGTATCGCCGCGGTGCTGCCCTTGCCGTTGGTTCCGACGATGTGCACGGTCTTGAACCTTTCCTCCGGATGGCCAAGCTCCTCCATTATGGAGAGCATT
>Ga0209408_1001297_pt1:0-10000 | contig 15963 bp, 14 predicted proteins | sample AD_UKC107_MetaG_FD_184422 | JGI IMG/M metagenome (GOLD analysis project Ga0209408, IMG submission 184422) | Active sludge microbial communities of municipal wastewater-treating anaerobic digesters from Hong Kong - AD_UKC107_MetaG (SPAdes)... | ecosystem: Engineered > Bioreactor >... | reverse complement strand
AGCTCAGCACAAGTAAGTAAGCATATGTCCCCTGAATCAGGGGCAATGCAGGAGACTGAGAGTGTTTTAACACAGGCAGTTTACTATATTAATACATTACCGGTCAGGAGAGCTTTCAATAATTGACCTTCAGAGATTTCCCTTTCTGTCCATGTTTCAGGTACCAGACTGAAACATAACTGTCTGTGAAAATAATCATTGTTAATTGGGGATATTTTTTTTTGTAATAATCAAATAGACTGCCTGATGTATAGTTTCTTATCCTCGATAATTCAATTCTATATTCAGCTGCCTGTATATCCCGGGCCAGTTCTTCAGGCCTGTAGAGATAGAATTTGCTGGTTTCTGTGTAGTGTTTTGTTTCATGAAGCAGTATCTCGCATGCAATAACATCCCATGTTTTTGCACCCAGAAGAAAGATGGTCATTCCCTTTTGATCCTTAAGAGTTCCTGTATAAAAATACTGTTTTTCTTCATCTTCCCGTATGAAATATTTTTTATTGATCCAGGCCGGGATTGTAATGGATTCAAGAGAGTCAGGGGTATAAATTATATTTTTAGTTTCCCAGATGTCGGCAAAAACAGGTGTAGAAAATGCAACAAGAATTACTAAAAAAATTTTTTTCACATTAATTTTCCATAATAAGAATTTCATTATTTGATATTGACATTTAACCATTTTGTCAAGACGGAATATTGTATTTTGTTCAGTTAATAAAAGCCCGCAAAGTGTTTGCAGTGGGTCTTTCCAGTAGTTTATTGGGCTTGTTTTTTAGAACAAGTCTGATTAATCATAATTTCATGGTAATTTTTTGGCTATATAAAATCCGTAACTGATATAATCTTTATACTGCCTGTATAATCTTATTTCCTCCTTTTCTCCTTCTATAATACTTACTGCAGCATCAGAATGGCCATGTCTGTTAAGGAAATCATCAAAGCGTTTCTCCATCGGTATATAGTAATTATCAATCCAGCTTTTTTCCGGCAGAAAGAAAAAACCCGCAGGAGAAAAACCGTTTTCTTCCAGTATCCTTATTTTTCCGGAGGGTGTATCAATTTCAGGGTATTCATTGTTCCAGTGTTTTTCAATTTCGTCAGGCCGGGAAATTGTAGTCCATGTTATTTCACTTACAGCTATATATCCCCCGGGTTTTAAAAATTTCTTCCAGTTTTTTATCCCCTCCTCAAAACCTATGTTGTAAATAGCTCCCTCCGACCATAGAATATCATATTCTTCTTTGCCAAAGGGGAGATCTTCCATTGACTTTTCAAGCGTTACTATGCGATCCTGTAAACCAAGGTTTACAGCTTTACTTTTTAGTTTTAATAAAAATTCAGGGAACAGATCGACTGCAGTTATTTCACCTTTTAAATTCTGAGCAAGTGTTATAGTTTGAGTACCTGATCCGCATCCGATGTCTGCGATTTTTAAATTTACTCTTTGTTCAATATCAATAAAGCTTAAAGCCTTTAGAGTATCTTCATGGCTCCCCGGTCCCTGCCTTTCAGCATTTAAATGAAAATCAATTAATAGTTCAAGGTCTGTCATGTTATTATTCCTTTTTTTAAAATGTATCACTCATTTATTAAACAGATATTCAAACTTCAGCAAAGACACTGGACATTGGTCTTTAGTATAGATATTTTATAATTAAATACATACACATTAATATCTTCATAAATAGTAAGAGGAAAAATATTGAAGATTTTAGATAATACCAGGCGGAAAGTTTTTTTATCAATGAATATAATTTTCATAATTTTATTATCAGGTTATGGAATATATAATTCTATTATTAAAAATAGAGTAATTGGTATCTTTGAAACAAGTGTTTCCCTTATGCTTATAATTACCACGTATCTGTTTGTAAAAAAAATTTCAATCTTCTTCCCTGTCGTAATTTCAATGGCTTTGTTTTATATAATGGCAGTTTATCTGTTTATAAGCGGCGGTGCCCAGGGAACAGGGATATTCTGGTTATTTGTTATTCCTGCGGTTTTTTTCTTTTTCCTCGGACTTAAGTATGGCACAGCACTATTCCTGATTCAGTATTTATCAATAATAGTAATATTTTTTATATCAAAAACAGGACATATAGAAATTTATTACGATGACAAAACCGTTCTGTTTTTTTTAATTGTTTCATTCTTTGAATCAATAATACTTTTTATTCATGAGAAAATTTTAAATAACTATATTTCCCAGATTAAAGTTATGAGGGGGCTTCTCCCGATATGCGCAAACTGTAAAAAAATACGTGATGACAAAGGGTACTGGAAGCAGGTTGAAGTTTATATCCAGGAACACTCGGAAGCGGACTTTACGCACAGCATTTGCCCTGATTGCGCTAAAAAACTTTATCCTGATATTTTTGATAAGAATAATGAATAATATAACTTTTATGGAATAATAATTGTAATCCAGACAGGTATCAGTAATTCAGGAGGATTTGTGGCAACAGAGGAGGAAATAAAGGAACTATTTGATCGTATCACCGGTGTCGCTCCTGATATAAAAATGGAGAAAATGTTCAACGGCAGGGTAAAGATTGATATAAATTTTCCACTGGAAAATTTTTTTATCTTTATGATTTTAGTTTCAATTATTGCTTTTTTTACTGTTCTTTTAAATTCTCAAAGATGGAGTTATTTATCGATTCCTGTTATACTTTCAATTCTATCGATTTTACTGCTGAAAAAAACGGATAATTATTATATTATTGATACGATTAATAAAAAAATTATTTATCATTTTTCTTTTCTTAATTTCATTAGAGATTCAGTAAAATACAGTTTTTCTGAAATTCTTTGTCTTACTGTAGATGGTAACAGAGGTTTTACCATGGGGATTAAATACTGGAGTTATCATCTAACTCTTGTGACAGTAAAAGGGGAATTAATACCCTTGAGCGAACCGAAAAAAAATATTGATTTATCACTTTTTGATGAGACTGCTTCAAGAATAGCAGAAATGATTAATGTGCCGTATAAAAAAGGGATTCCGGAATCAAAAATAAGAGTTTCAACAGGATTACTTTATAGTATATCAGACATTGAATATATTTTTGAACAGGAACTCGATTATAAACGAAAAGTTAAATTTCTAATCATTATTGCAGTTACTATTATTGCATTGATATTACTCTTTATTAACAGAAATGCGGTTTTATAGTTTATGAATTATTATAAGAATTCATTTTCAGGAGAATCATGGAGTATTTATTATCATCAGCCTTTATAATTAAAATAATTCTTTCTCTTACATTTATTCTAATTTTAAACAGGATTACTGATAGACTTTATCTCGCTGTTGCCTGCGGGACTATTTTTCTGGCCGTTATTTCCGGACATAGCCCTGAATCTATGGCAGTAATTGTTACAGAGAAGGTGTTGTCACCAAATACAATTTTTCTTATGGTAATCATATTCCAGGTTATCTGGCTGAGCAGCCAGATGTCAGAAACCGGAGTAATGAAAGATCTTGTAGCATCGATTAATAACGGGCTTTCAAAACGGACATCTATGGCTGTACTTCCTGCTGTTATCGGGCTGCTTCCAATGCCGGGGGGAGCTCTCTTCTCCGCACCGCTGGTGGATGAATGCGATGCTGATAATGGTGTAGGGTCTCTTGAAAAGACTATGATTAATTACTGGTTCAGGCATATCTGGGAATACTGGTGGCCTTTATATCCCGGAGTTCTTCTGGCAGTGGATCTTACAGGAATGCCTATAGTTCAATTTATGCTGATTCAGTTTCCCCTTAGCCTTGTTTCAGTATTAGCCGGCTATTTATTTATTCTCCGGAAAATCGAACATGTACAAAATGAAAAAAGTTCAGGTTTCATGGCGTTGAGAGAGACTCTGGATCATATTGCTCCTGTAATTATTATTATAATAGTTTATGCAGTAATAAAAGTATTTATTCCAACTCTTTCCGGCCTGAATAAATATTTCCCGATGATAACAGGTATACTTTTTGCACAGCTATATCTCCAGTTAAAAAGACCTATGCCGTTTATTAACTGGAAATTAATAATTTTATCTTCAAAAACATTGAAACTTGCAATTCTTGTTCTTTTTATTTTAATTTATGGCGCATTTATCAGTTCACCCTTACCTGACGGGAGTCTTATAATGGATCACATGAAAGATGAACTTTCTTCATCAGGCATTCCATTATTTTTTGTTATTATTTTAATACCATTTATAAGCGGAGTAACTACAGGTATAGCTGTGGGTTTTGTGGGGGCAAGTTTCCCTATAATTGTTAGCCTTGCGGGTGGAGATATAAGCTATCTTGTGCTGGCTTACGGCTTCGGCTATATGGGGATGATTCTTTCACCGGTTCATGTATGTCTTGTTGTTACAGCTGAACATTTTAAGACTGATGTTGGTATCACTATAAGAAGTCTGCTGAAACCTGCAGTATTTTTAATGGCAGGGATTATCATCATACATCTGTTTTACAGGATTTGGTTTTCCTGAGAGTGTATGTAATAAAACTATAATTGTTTCAATCTCCCGGTCTTCACGATTTATCATCATAATAAACCGCCGTAAAATCTGAAAATTTATAATACTTTTTATCATTCCGGTTTTTTCTGAAAAATTTGAAATTTTAAAACACACTTAATATATTCAAAACATCACATCATTCCCGGTATTAGTGTTTTTGACTTTGTGTTTAAGAGACTGGGTTTTGTGTAAAAAATTTGTTTTAAAATTGCGTCAGGGTGAGTTTATGAAAGAGATAACCTGTATATCAAAAATTAAAAAATTCAGACGGGATACAATTCTTTATACTGATGGTATAAGTTATCTTCTTGTTATACCTGTAGTAGCTTTCATTTATGTAATGACAACACCGCTTATGGCAGAACAGATTAGGGCTTTTCTGATTACAGTTGTGCTGACTTCACTGGTCTTCCTTGGTATTAATATAGGCTGGTTTTTATATATATACAGACCTTTTTTCAGGTATTGTGCATTAAAGGACGCAGATAATGAAATTCCGCAGGATGTGAAAATAAGTGTCAGGGAGAGAATAAGTGCTTTTTCACCTTTAAACAGTGTGAGTATTGTTGTAAGGTGGGTTGCAGGATTTGCTTTTGTCAGTATCTGCGTAAACATTATTGCAGGAATAAGTTTTATTCAGCTGCTTAATTTATGGATTGCGGGAGTTGGTGTAGTTGTATTTGCGTCTATAGAGTACAGCCTTGTGCTTACAAAAATGATGGAAAATTTCAGTAAAGATCCGATGTTTGCTGAAACGATAGATGCTCATGCTGAAAAAAACAGGACTCCGTTAAGTACCATCTCTTCAGAGCTTACTGCTGCTGTTATTATTATATGTTTTTTAATCGTTTCGATTTTAACTGTAACTTCCATTAAAGTGAGTCATACTGTGGTATCAACTTCTATTGTGAAGATGATGCATGCACATGGCGTTACGGTTAATCCGGAAGAGATTGCCGGATTTTCGGTGATTATTTCAAGATGGATGATAGGTATGGGGTTTTTCTGGATGCTTGTTTCTGCTGCTATGATTTTTCGTATAGTACAGCAGAAACTTAATCCGGTTGATGATATAAGGCAGCATTTCGGTCATATGTCAGACGGGGATCTGACTAAAAGTATTAAGATAGTAGGAGGGAATGAGTTCGGGATGCTCGCATCCTCCCTCCATCACCTTGTGGGGAAGCTGCGTGGAACCGTGGGAATTATTGTTCAGCTCTCCAGTGAACTTGCATCCTCTGCTGAACAGATGGCCACTGCTTCAGAATCTTTTTCCGGTAGTGCGCAGAGCCAGGCTGCTACAGTGGAGGAGGGGACTGCTTCAATTGAAGAGATCTCCGCAAGTATAGACAGCGTTTCTGAAGGTGTAATGCACCAGTTTGAAATGCTGATGAAACTTATAAACAGTATGGATGATCTTTCAAAGTTTATCGACGGGATGAATGAATCTGTGGTTTCCGCGCTTTCTGTAACTGAAAGAATTGCTTCAGATGCAAGCAGGGGAGAACAGGCTCTCTCATCCATGAACCGCACAATGCAGAATATAACAGAAAGTTCGCACCAGATGGCAGGCATAGTGAATATGATCAATGATATATCTGACCAGATAAATCTCCTTTCCCTGAATGCAGCAATAGAAGCAGCACGTGCAGGTGATGCAGGCCGCGGATTTGCTGTTGTTGCTGATGAGGTTTCAAAACTTGCAGATCAGACAGCAAACAGCCTCAAGGAGATAAATCAGATTATCTCAAAAAATGAAGATGAAATATCCATGGGCCTGAATCAGATTATGGAAACAACAGGTGTATTGAAAACTATCATTGAAGGTGTTGGTATTATTGAAACCGGCATGACAGATGTCTCAAGGACAATGAAAGCTCAGATTGAAACCAACAGTATTGTCAGAGAAAATGCTTCGCTCCTCAAATCTAAATCAGAGGAGATCAGGATATCTATGATGGAGCAGAAGACGGCAATCGGAGAGGTTGCTTCATCAATAGGCAATATTAATGAACTGACACAGACCAACGCAAGCGGAGCAGAGGAGATGGCCGGCAGTTCCGAGAATTTATCAAATATGGCGTTATCCCTGAAGGAATCAGTAGATTTTTTCAGAATATGATTTCATTTAATCTGCCGGAGGTTGATGTTTCAAGGATGATGATCGTCGCGTTATTAAGCTACATCAACACAGATGAGACATACATCATCTTCAAATGAATCACAACCCCTGTGAGCAATTAACCGGTTGTATATATTTGTAATAAATAGATCACTTGAATGATGTCTGTTGGCGAAAAGGAGTTCGTGAAGGTTACTATCTTCAAAAGAAGGGCCTTTCCCGTTCAGCGGCTGGCACTCACTGAATCCATCCGTATAAAGGAGCATTTTACATCCGGCAGGAAGGGTAGAGACTGTGTTCTTAAAAATTTTATTTTTTTCCTCAAGAGTGGAGTTGTTTATTATCGCCAGTGGTATTGTTTTATAACCCTTCAGCTGATGAATTGATCCATCTGAAATAATATATGGGGGATTATGCCCCGCGTTTGAGAAAATGATCTCCCTGGTTTTTATGTCGTAAATGGCGTAAAAAGCTGTTACGAAATTTCCCCCTATCTGGTCACAAAGTATTTCATTGATAAATTTTAATAGTTCAGCAGGATCAAGCTTTTTCTCTCCGGACTGGAGGATAATGGTTTTAATCATAGATGTTATGAAAGCAGCGGCAAGGCCGTGACCTGATACGTCACTTAAAAAAATGCCGATTTTATGATTGTCGCGGAATTTAATGAAATCATAGAAATCTCCCCCCACCATCTCCATCGGTTTGTATAATGAAAAGATATAATCAGCCGGCTTATCAACAGGCATAAGCTGTTCGTGGATATGTTTTGCCATTTTGAGATCATTTTCCATTACTTCATTGCGGAGCTTGAGATTGTTCCGTTCAATTTCAAGCTCATATGTCCTTTCCTGTACAGTCCTTTCAAGAGATTCACTGTAGATCTTCTGTATCCTGATTATCTCTTCCCCTATCTGCGCCTGACGGGATTTGTACCAGCTGGTATAACGAGTATTATTAAGTATATGAATGAAACATGAAACTATGAAGGTTACGCAGAAAAGGTCATTAAGGCTGTAGAAATTATGAGTCTTAATCTCTCTGATTCCGCTGAGATAGCTTGTAATAAAAAATGTAGTAACGGATGAATAAAGTATAAGGTATGCCCATCTTCTCTGAAGCGGGCCAACTGCAAGGAGTGTTAATATAAAGAGATATCCACCTATATATGCGGGATCTCCTGCTGTAAGACCGGTAAGAACAGCGTTTGAAACTGCCATATATCCGCCATAAATGGTCAGCAGCAGCAGGTTTTTACCTTCAAGCGTTTTTGTAAACCTTGAAAGATAGAGGCTTATACCGAATATGGGAAATCCGATTCTTATGGCAATAATTAAAGGTTTATCCGGGTGAAGCTGAAGGTCTATTGGTATATAGGTTAACCATGAAAATGTTATAAGAGAGGCAAAGGTGAGCATTCTGCCGCACTGAAAATCGAGTTCCTGTTTAAAGGTTTCGGGATATGCTGTCCGGTTGTCAATAAGCCAGATTTTTGTAAGAATCTTTTTGATTAATGCCATTGAGCGCTGATCCTTCCCCGTTCAATAATACCGTTGTATCTATATGCTTAGTATAAAATAAACCGGATGTTGTTTTAAGCTTTTATTTATTTATGGATAATATATTATAATTATAGAATCGTGCTGTGACAAGTAAAAAACACTTTTTTATTTGTATTGAAATTATCAGGCTTTAATTTGATATAATATCAGGCTGAAATACTTATTAGAATAATTATAAATGAATAATGATGATATAAAAAACAATCTTCTGGATCGCTTTCTCAGAAATGCCTCGATTGAAGAGATGGAGGAATTGTACCGCCTTCTTGATGAACGGGACATGAAAGGCAAAAAATCATATGGCCTGAACGGAAAACTGGATCTTGATTCCATGGCTAAAAATATGTCTAAGCAGATCCAGGAACAGCTTGGTATGGCTAATCTCAACATGAAGAAGATGGCCCGTGACCTGGTGGTTCAGCTTGCTCTTCAGCATAAACCTGATATTTCTGAAAGAGAGCTTAATGCAATAGTTAACCAGATGGTTCCTGAAAGCAGCAGCTCATCTATTGCTGAGAAACTCCCCCCTGATCTGTTAATGACAATGGTTGTACAGTTTGTTGAAACTGACATTAACACCGGGCTGGAATGGAAAAAGAGGTACTGGGAGGTTTTTCCTAAAGAGATTAAATTAGGGATTGCCGGTTATCTCAGTGGTGATATCGGGAAGGAGGAACTTTTAAGGATAACAGCGGCTTTCAGCTCTCCATCAAAAACCGGAAATAAAGATAAAAAAAGAAGAGGTATGCCGATCCCCCCCGGGTCCAAAAAGCAGGTATAAGTTTTTGGAGAGATCTGTGTGCAAACAGATTTCATTGACGTCACTATTATTGATGTATATTTTAAATAAATATTCTGATCGAGGGTCATATAATGGCTGTTAAAACAAATTCGGTTTTCTTTTTTTTAATAATTCCGTTTCTGCTGTTCAGTCATTCTGAAGGGGAGGGGAAAGTGATGGAAGAGAATAAATGCATAAAGAGATATCAGGTTACACGCGATAAAAACCCCTGGTCCGGGTTTACCTCTTCATATAAAGAGGAGGAGGAGTCGAAAAAAATTAATTCAGTATCACTCAAAACCTCTGAGTATAAGCCGATACCCGGTCTTGAGAAATATACAAAAGGAAAGGTTTTTATAATCGGTAGAAGTGATAAGCTTCACAGAATTGCTGTTGAGTCTTCTCTTTTCAGTGAACTGAACAGGGGGGACGCTACAAAAAAAAGTGAAGAGAAATTTTTTGTCGGTCAATACAGGGACCTGTCTTTCAAATTTTTTAAAGCACAGGAACTGGCGGAATTTCTTATTGAATCACAGATTGTGAACACATATTGGCATGTGGAAGCGGATTTCTGCCTGATTGAAGAGGCGGACACTCCTCAGTCATATACTGCAAGATACCAGGGGAAACATCTATATTATACAAACCGTGAGAATGAAGATCCGCTGAATTTTGATATTATCATAGAGAAAAAGACAGGTAAAATATTCCTGGATGTAAAGTAAGCTGCAATGTTCTGCAGGAATCTTATTTGTAAAATTGCATGACAGAGATAATTAATACAATAGAGAGAAAAGAGGGAGCCCGGGTATCTTATCGCGTATTTTCGCAGGGATCGGGCAATAAAGCTATTGTTCTCTGTCATGGCCTTGCCAGCAATATGACTCGCTGGTTTGAGTTTGCAGAATTCACTTCTTTAAAAAATTCATGGGATATTATTCTTCCGGATCTCCGGGGTCACGGCAGCTCTCTTTACCGGGGCGTGATTACGATGGAGGAGTGGTGCGGTGACATTGC
>Ga0209408_1001282_pt1 | contig 16092 bp, 12 predicted proteins | sample AD_UKC107_MetaG_FD_184422 | JGI IMG/M metagenome (GOLD analysis project Ga0209408, IMG submission 184422) | Active sludge microbial communities of municipal wastewater-treating anaerobic digesters from Hong Kong - AD_UKC107_MetaG (SPAdes)... | ecosystem: Engineered > Bioreactor > Anaerobic >... | reverse complement strand
GGAACCATTGAGGTAATACCCATCTGGCGGTTCCTGCTGCAGATGGAAGAGCACAGCGAAATCAGCAACCAGCCAGAGGAAGAAAAGTAAAACATTGCCCATGAACGAAGCCCAGCAGCTCAGAGCTGAGAACAGGAAGCTGAAGGAACTCCTCGAACAACACGGCATCCAGTGGCGGAGGGAACCAGAGGAAACCCAGGCAGAGGCTCCCGAAAAACGGCTTACCTCCACAGAGAAGGTAAAGCTTTTCAAGGGCCTTTTCAGGGGAAGAAGTGATGTCTTCGCTGTCAGGTGGGAATCGAAGAGGGGAACTTCAGGGTATTCTCCGGCCTGCGCCAACGAGTGGAAACCCGGAGTTTGCCGGAAGCCCGCAGTGAAGTGCGGCAGCTGCAATGAAAGGGAGCTGAAGCCATTAACAGATGAAGTGGTTTACGATCACCTTGCCGGGAAACACACCGTTGGTGTCTATCCTCTTTTCCCCGATGACAGCTGCCGATTCCTGGCAGTGGACTTCGACGGCAAGAACTGGCAGAACGACTCCCTGGCATTCAGGAACACCTGCAAGGAGCTCGGTGTGCCTGCTTACATAGAGATCTCCCGCTCCGGCAGGGGAGCCCATGTGTGGGTGTTCTTCTCGTTACCGGTTCCCGCGGTTTCAGCAAGGAGGCTGGGTACCGCCCTGATAAGCCGTACCTGCAGGAACTCCTGCCAGCTTTCCCTGGAGAGTTACGACAGGCTGTTCCCCAACCAGGATACAATGCCCAGGGGCGGTTTCGGCAACCTGATAGCCCTTCCTCTGCAGAAACAGCCCAGGCAGAACGGCTGCAGCGTTTTCGTGAACGACAGCTTTGAACCCATTGCCGACCAGTGGAAGTATCTGGAAGCAGTTGAAAGGCTTTCACCGGCAAATGTGGAGAGCATATCAGAGCAGGCAAGTGAAGGCATGAACCCCCTGGATGTCTCTTACACGAACGAGGAGGAAACCCACACCCCCTGGCAAAGAAAACCCCCTGCAAAACATCCTCTCCCAGGCATAATGCCCGATTACATTGAAGTGGTACAGGCCAAAGGACTTTACGTTCGAAAGAGAAGTATTCCAGGACCCCTCATGAACAGGATCATCAGGCTGGCTGCATTTCAGAACCCGGAGTTCTACAAAGCACAGGCAATGAGGCTGCCTGTATGGAACAAGCCACGGCTGATAGGATGCGCGGAGGACTGCGGCGAGTATGTCCGCCTGCCCAGGGGATGCCGCGCCGATCTGGAAGAACTCTTAAAAATGAATGGCATTGAACTAAGGATTACCGATGAAAGAGTCCCCGGCAGCAGGATCAGGGTGAAGTTCACCGGGCAACTCCGCAAGGACCAGCAAACCGCTCTCAAGGAAATGCTGAAAACTGAAATGGGAGTGCTCAGCGCCCCGACCGCCTTCGGTAAGACCGTTACAGCCGCCGCCCTTATTGCCCGCAGGAAGGTAAGCACACTGATACTCGTTCACCGGACCGACCTCATGCGCCAGTGGGAGGAGCGTTTAAGAACATTCCTTGAAGGCCCCGATTCGGAACCCGGGCAGCTTGGGGGCGGTAAGAGCAAACACACGGGAAAGATAGACATCGCAGTTCTTCAATCCCTTACCCGCACCGATGAACTGGGCAGCTTCCTCGACAGCTACGGCCAGGTGATAGTTGATGAGTGCCATCACATTTCCGCCTTCTCCTTCGAATCGGTTCTCAAAGAGTCGAAGGCCCGTTATATCACAGGGCTTACCGCAACACCGGTAAGACGGGATGGCCACCACCCCATAGTGTTCATGCAGTGCGGCCCAATCTGTCATGAAGCCAAACGAACCAAGCCGGTCACCGGCAAAATGGAGGTCTGGCCCAGAACAGGCGGAGCCGGAGCAATCCCTCCGGACACCCCGGTTCAGGAGGTGTTCAGATTACTGATAAACGACAACCAGAGGAACCGAAAAATAGCGAACGATGTGCTGGAAGCTTATGAACATGGCAGAAAGATACTCGTTCTTACCGAGCGCACCGGCCACCTCCAAACCCTGAAGGAACTCCTGCAAAACAAAACAGAAAACCTCTTCATCCTCCACGGCCGCCTGCCTGCACAGAAGCGCAGAACAGTAATCGAAGAACTGAACCAATTGAACGATACCGAACCCAGAATACTCCTCGCCACAGGCAGGCTGATAGGGGAGGGCTTCGACCACCCCGCCCTGGACACCCTTGTACTGGCAATGCCCATTTCCTGGAAGGGCACCCTCCAGCAGTACGCCGGCCGCCTTCACAGAGACCACGAAGACAAGGAATCAATCCGCATCTACGACTACACCGAAAACAACCAGCCTCTGCTCAGAAGAATGTGGGAGAAGCGCCTGAAGGGTTACAAGGCGATTGGGTACAGCATTGGGGGTGAGGGGGAGTTGTTTGATGGCGATTAGGTAACAGAAGACGATGAAGCCAGCATTAGGAAAAGCCAAGCTTGGAAAGAACGAGAGAGCTGAGATGGCTGGGAAGAGCAGATCTCACTTTCAGTCAGAGCAGCAATGCCCCGCCAACCCCATGCAAGTCTTTATTACAAACCATGTATTATTGTCTTGACATTACCCAAAAGTCGGATAATCATATTTTGTCGCTGGGAGTTACTGGAGTTTATCGACTCAGGATAATCATTGTTACCATGAAAAGGAGGCATCGGAATGGAACCCAGAGATACTGAACTGGCAAGATCAATCGCAATGAGGTTTAGGACAGCGCCTGGTGAGCCAAACGAAGTCCAGCTGGAAAGAATCAAGGCAGATCTACTTGAGATAACCAGGAGTGGGAGAATCCCGTCTGAAGAGGACTGGGAAGCTATTGTAAGTGAGCACTGCCCTAGTGCTGGTATGTATAAGTATGCAGGATTAGATTCCTCCGATCTTAAAGCAATGCTTCAATTGGCTACAAAGAAAGACGAAGAGAATGATAACTAAACACATTGCGGAATTCCAGAAGAGCCTTGAAACACAAGGCAGGATCCTAAGATGGCAGCCAACGGCTTCGGAACTACGGCAAATTGCTTCCGAGTTGTGCATAAAAGCAGAAATATCAGAGAGTATCAGCATAGCTGACCTACAGAATACTATAGCAGAATATGTGAGTAATGTTAGGTTTGTCCTTGAAGAAGGAATAGACAACTCGGACCTTAAGCAGCTTCTAGCATTGGCAAAGAAAGTTGATAACCAGAAGGACTAGCTCATGGTGACAGACAAGCAAGCAATCGTCCATGCAGAGGAAGAGTTAGGACTGAAGAAGCAGGCATATATGGCTGCACTAACACCTGTGGTGCAAGCCGTACAAGTTGATAATGCTGACCCTACACTCATACAATTGCTGAACTGTCAACGACTCGGCAATGAGTACTTTAACTTTGCAGAGCAGCTAGTTGGAGATAGTGGATTACTAGGGGCGCATAGGAGTGGGACATGGGTTACGGGTTTCGCGGAAACATGCTACTCAGTACTTGATGCACTGTTGGATCATATCTCATTTCTCAGAAGCCACAGCAAGATAATCGGAAGAAGCGCAGTAGAACCCTCTCGGAATTCTTATGCGAATATGCAAAGGATGGTAAAAGAATATCTACCTCCCGAGGAGTCTGACGAGCTTCAAGCTAGATATGAGAGTGCAGGCTTGCCTGTTACTGGATTCCTAAGGCCAGCAATAGAAGACTCTCACGAGTTTCCAAAATGGCAGACTACGGCAACTTTCATTGTAGGCATTGTACTAATCCTATATGTGCTTATCACAGCAACATTCATCGATACACCAAGTCATTGGCAGCAATTTGTAATGAGAGGTGCTTTCGCCATAGGACTACCTGCATTTGCCTCCGCCATTCCAGGATTCATCAAAGTAAAATGGCGATATAGAACACAGAAGCAGTATTTCACAATATTGGCTGGTGGTGCGATAGCCCTATTTGTGATTGTCTGGCTCATTACCCCTCCTAATGTGTAAAGCCGGGTATACGAGCTGCAGCGGAAGTTATATGCACATGGTAACAACAGCATGAACCAGGCGTGGAGCCGCTCATAGTCCTGTTGCATCCACGCTGGTTATGCTGAGTGTTGATGAGCGCTTACTAGCAGAGAATGGCGAGGGGATCATGAAAGAATCTTTTTTTGAGCGATTGCAATATGCTTCTGAGAGTGATTCGTTAGACTTTAAGAAAGCCCAGTACAAGTTTAGTGGGGCTAGCGATATCGAGAAAAGCGAGCTGCTCAAGGACATTCTGGCAATGGTCAATGCGTGGAGTACTGAGACTAGGCACATTGTAATTGGAATTGAGGAAAGAAATCCAAAGCCCAATTGCTATCATGGTGTTCATGATTTCATTGACGACTCCAGGATTCAGGAGTTTGTGAACTCTAAAACCTCTAGAGTATGCCTATTCGATTGGCTCACCTGCGCATACAAGGGGAAGGATTACACAGTTATTCGGATTCCTGTTCAAGAAAGACCTGTTTATCTCAAACGGGATTATGGTAAACTGAAGGCTAACACAGTCTATGTTAGAAGAGGAACAGCCACTGCAATTGCAAACCCAGACGAAATGAAGGAGATGGCTGTTCCAGAACAGTCCGTAATACCAAGCCTTCAAATATGTTTTTTCAACGAAGGCTCTGAACCTCTTTACTCGGAGGAGTTTAGTTCAAGAGGTGCACGATTGGTACTGAGCGATGCTATACCGGATTACGAAGAGTATGCAGGAATGTATGGAGTTCATCTATTGCTTCGTGATGTAAACAAGGATTACTATAGAGACTATATCAATTATACAAATTTTGTTTCATCATATATGCGCATTAAGCTCGCTATACACAACGCTGGTGATATAGAAGCACGCAATGTAAAAGTAGAGATTAACATTCCAAAGTGCTTCTCAATTGCTCATGAGGATGATGTTCCGTCTCTTCCTTCTAAACAGAAGAGCTTAATTGAGCCAATGAAGCTTAACATCTTCTCTGATGAAGCCGGATACACAGTTAAGGAATTTCCTGACAAGCATCAATTGATTAACGGCCTTGATTGCATTCACGCAAAGCGTACGATTCCGTTACCAGGCAAGTTTTTCTGCTCTGTTGAAAGTGAATGCAACGATCCTTGGGAGGTGGTTGTCTATTTCGACGGTGCATCCGAGCCAACCGTCGCTGAACTTTGTGCAAGAATGAGTGTCACCGAAGAAAACATGGAATGGCTGGAAGTTAAGGAGAAGTACTTGAAGGAGAATTAAACATTCAACAGCATGAACCAGATGCCTGTCAGTGATTAGGGAATAGTTTAACGGCGCTGGTTACGCTGATTGTTGACATATCAAAGAGACAAAGGCAAGTTTGTATAGGGAGATGATATGAAAACCACAAAGCTGTATTCAATGATAATTAAAAAACATAAAAGCATATTAGATGCTGTATACAACTATTCATGTGAGCTTCTAGATCATACTCCACGATTTCAATACTTTACTCTTCATGGCTCGAAGCACATTGACAATGTAGTTAGCAACATTGACATAATGATGAATGCCGGAATTGAACTTACTGAAGATCAGGCGTTCTTCCTAACATGCTCTGCTTGCATTCATGATTTGGGGATGGTGATACCATTAAAGGATTACTTGTCCAATGATATTTTCCAAGGTAGACCCCAACCAGCTGAACCAACAAATGTAGAGAAACTTATCAGGGACTATCATCATGAGCTCATTTATTCCTACATAGAAAACAAGTTTGATTTTCTTATGAAATTAGGGCTCTCCCCAAGTGATTGCTCCATACTCCGCGATATTGCTAAATCACATCGCAGAGTCAATCTTAGTGAAACATTTGGATTTGTACGATGTCTTGGTGCACTTCTGAGATTGGCAGACGAGTTAGATATATCACCTTCAAGGGCTCCAGCGTCTGTATTGATTGACCATTACGAAGAAATGGATTCAACATCCTGTTGGCATTGGCTTAAACACAATATCAGTGAAGATTGGAGACTGGGACACAATGTAATTGTTCAATCAAATCCTACGAAGACAGTGAAATTCCTCTTGGCCGTTCATCCTCCTCGGAAGTCCTCAATCCCGTATTGGTTGACTCAGCTTCGCCGTCCGATAGCTCGTGTTCTTTTTGATGAGGGGGTTTCTCGAGAGATTGCGAGGCAATGGAATGTATCCATTGAGATTGAATCTTCTCAGGACATGTCTAGTTGTGTTGGTCAAGAACTGATACCAATTGAGCAGAAAGCACTATCAGCAAATCGAAAATTAATACTAGTTATAGATGATGAATCAAGAAAAATGGAAGATTTATTTTTGGTATTAATGGGCAAGTATCATATTATCTACTCATCTAATGCAAAGGATGCATTGGAGAAACTTGCGGCCGCTCCTGTTGATTTAGCGATTGTTGATTTGCAAATAGGGTCTGGTTTTATTTGGTCAGCATCAGAAACTCACGATTTTAAACTCACGGGTGCTGTACTATGTAAAACGATATTGGAGAAGTATCCGAAAACAAAGATTGGGATACTGACTGGATCCCGACATGATTTAGCTGAGGCGGAATCGTTAGATGGATTAGCGTTTTTACTGAGGAAGCCAATAAACCCTGAAGACTTTGAGAAGGAGGTTATTAATGTTCTGTCATGAGAACGCTCTGAAGCCAAGCATTACTGACCCGATTAGCGTTGATCCTTTCATCAGATACGTTCTCAATGACTTCCTTCTTGAGAATGAACTTCAGGCAGGTATTCTGTGCGAATGGAATGAAGATAGATGTGGTATAGATTATGTTGTTATAGAGGGATTTCCAGAATCTCCATTCATTGGATCACGCCAGGAATCACTAAAACATTTCATAGTTCAATGCTTAGAGTGTTATCCAGCTCCACATCTACATAGTGCTATGAGATCGGATTTATGGTCAGAGATAGCTGCTGTGCATGATTTATCCAGCTGGCAGTCAAAAACAGCATTTCTCCCAGTAAGTTCTTCAACTAGAAACTATGTGCTTATTCTGTTTTCTGAATCGACTATTTCAATGAAAGAGCAGTTGTACTGTTCTTGCTCAGAAGTGGTTGAAACAATATCACAACTCCGTGATATGCATTCAATCAAACATAAGCTTCGAGTCATGGAACTATATGTTCGTGAGATAGGCCATGATATAGCTAGTTCGGTGCAAGCGATCATATCAAAGCTTAATGCTGTAAGTAGAGGATATATTACTGGACGCCTTGCAAATGAGAAAATTAAAGAGGCAGAAGAAGAGATCATGTCAACATATAGAATCGCAGACACTTTAGGGATCACTGTAGATCCAGATTATAACATTGGCAATGGTAAAGAATTTGATGCAAGAGAGGTGATTGCAAGGACTGTATCTCTTTGTAAAAGCGAGGCAGAAGAAAGACACATTGACCTTAGGACAGGCCGGTCAACTGCTCCAATATTTGTGTGGGGCGATGAGAAAGCCATTCAATCTGCTCTGACACAATATGTAATCAATGCAATCAAGTATGGAAAAGGATCATCCTATATAAACATATATGCGAGGAAGAAAGATAAGCAGGTTGAATTTATTGTGCAAGATATTGGTGAACCAATAGAGGATATTGACAAAGCAGCTATGTGGGAGTTTGGGTGGCGTGGAGATAGGGCAAAGGAGTATCATGTTAATGGAAGCGGAATAGGTTTGTTTACAGTCAAAAAGATTGTGCAAGCACATGGAGGTATTTGCGAGGCATATTCTGATGAGGAGAATAAACATATTGTTACATTCTCTTTTAGTATTCCAGAAAAGGACATAATCAGAAAAATGCAATTACTATGAAGAGTCAACAATCGAATTCAGCAGAATTGCAGCAGGAAAACTCAGACTAAGGTATCGCAGACTGCTGATTCGAAGCGGTATTCCAGACAGTATCCACACGCAATAAAAAGCTGGCAGCACTTCTCCGCAGAGAGGGTAATGGTATTTTTTCTCAAAACATCCTATATAGTACATCAGACAGAGCCAGTGAAGAAGATATCCTTTGCTTTAGATCAAATCATCGGTAATAGTGTTCCTTCACCTGAAGGGAAGAACAACGCTTGATCGTTTACTCAGCTACCAGGAAGCAGTTCACCGAAGATGTGAATTCCAATGTGATCGAAGATAAGGTCCTGGAAGTGTTTCAGAGGAGAACCGGTTCTTCTACCACGGATAGTGAAATACGATCCTGGAGGAATTCCCTGCAGTATATGAACAATGTTCTTAATCTGGCTGACACTCCTGATAACGCTGGAGTATCCATAGAGTACAGAATACCCCAGTCTTCAAAGAGGATCGATTTCATTCTTACGGGAAGAGATACTGAGAATAAAGAGACTGCGGTTATAGTGGAGCTGAAGCAGTGGGAGAATGTTGAACTCACTGAAATGGATGGCGTGGTGAAGACCTTCATCAACAATGGTATCAGAGAGGTTAGTCACCCGTCCTATCAGGCCTGGACATATGCCGCCCTGCTGGAAGACTTCAATGAAACGGTGAGGGATGAATGCATACAGCTGAAACCCTGTGCCTATCTCCACAATTGCAGAAGCAATGACATCATCAATCACTCCATGTACAGGGAGCATACCGAAAAGGCTCCTGCCTTCCTGAGAACCGATAGCCAGCGGCTGGCAGACTTCATGAAGAGGTATGTGAAGTACGGTGACAATACCATCATGTACCGCATAGAGAACAGCAGGATATCTCCGTCAAAGCATCTGGCGGACAAGCTTGCTTCGATGCTGCAAGGCAATACCGAGTTCATAATGATAGACGACCAGAAACTGGTTTATGAAAAGGCCATCAGCATGTCAGAGAAGGGCCAAAAGAGCGTTCTTATAGTTGAAGGAGGCCCGGGTACAGGTAAATCCGTGGTTGCTGTCAATCTGCTTGTGGAGCTTACAAGAAGGAAAAAACTGGTTCAGTACGTAACCAAGAACTCCGCCCCCAGAACAGTTTATGAAGCAAAACTCACAGGCAGCTTCAGAAAAAGCCACATAACTAATCTCTTCAAGGGCTCAGGGGCTTACACGAAAACAGAAGAGAACACCTTCGATGTACTTGTAGTTGATGAAGCACACAGACTCAACGAAAAATCGGGAATGTTCCAGAACCTGGGTGAGAATCAGGTAAAGGAGATTATTCACGCCTCAAGAACCAGTGTGTTCTTCATTGATGAAGACCAGAGGGTAACCTTCAAGGACATCGGCGAAAAGGATGAGATCAGGAAGTGGGCCAGAAGGTCAGGAGCAACCATCCATGAAATGGAACTCCAGTCCCAGTTCCGCTGCAATGGTTCAGACGGCTATCTGGCATGGCTGGACAATGCCCTTCAGATAAGATCCACAGCCAACGATGACACAGAGAGCCTAAACTACGAGATCGAAGTAGTCGACACCCCCAATCAGCTCAGGGACCTGATCTTCAGGAAGAACAGAAAAGACAACAAGGCCAGGCTGGTCGCCGGTTACTGCTGGGATTGGGTCTCGAAGAAGAAAAGCCCTGAAGAGCATGACATCAAGTTCCCGGAACACGACTTCAGCATGAAGTGGAACCTCAGTTCCGACGGCAATCTCTGGATACTGAAGGAATCAGCAGTGAACGAGATAGGCTGCATACATACCAGCCAGGGCCTCGAGCTTGATTACATCGGAGTGATAATCGGCCCGGATCTCATATACAGAGATGGGAAATTGACAACGAATCCCGATGCCAGGGCCAGAACGGACAAGTCCCTCTCAGGTTACAAGACTCTCAGAAAGAAGAACAGGGAAGAGGCCGACAGAAGGGCAGACCTGATAATAAGGAACACCTACAGAACCCTTATGAGCCGGGGTCAGAAGGGCTGCTACATCTACTGCACCGACGAACCAACAGCGGAGTACTTCAGAAGCTTGCTGAAAACAGAGGAGCCACAGAAGAGCGAGGAAGCACCAGATAAGTATCCCGGCCTGAATCTTGAGGTCAGACAAAGGCATGAGGTTGAACCCTACAAGAACGCCGTTCCCATCTACAACCTGAAAGCCGCAGCAGGCAAATTCAGCGGAGAACAGACGGTTGATGAAACCGAACCAGACTGGGTAATCCTCCCCAACCACATTAGAATCAGCGAAGGAATGTTCGTCATTCAGGTCGTTGGAGAATCCATGAACAGAAGGATCCCCAACGGCTCATGGTGCCTCTTCAGAAGACCAACCGGAGGAACCAGAGAGGGCAAAATAGTCCTGGTGCAGCACCGCGACATCTTTGATGAAGACCACGGCGGCAGATACACGGTTAAGAAGTACCACAGCGAGAAGGTCTTTTCAGAGGATGGTCAGTGGAGGCATGAGAGGATTGTGCTGAGGCCGGAGACGAGTGCTTTTGGGTATGAAGAAATAGAGATAAGCAATGCTAAGTCAGATTTGAGAATATTAGGGCAATTTATAACGTTGATATAGTATCAATAGGTAAATTCTTGAGCGCTTTGGTATGAGAGGATAATCACATGCGTAATGTTTTCTTAACGAGTAAGCCCAGACCTGAAGTCTTAACCGGCGAACTCCGTGAGGACATGTTTGCCGCGAAGCTTAAGAATGTAATAGAGGGGATTGCAGATCCAGTCTATCAGGATGCGGATGCGTTCTTCAAGAATACTTTCCCTACAGAAGGCTTAACAAGTCTTGTTCGAGAAGTATGTGGAAGGCTTTCGGGGCAGAGACCAAGCAGCAATGCATTCATCAGGCTTGAAACAGCGTTTGGTGGTGGCAAGACTCACAACCTTATCGCTTTATATCACATTGCCAATGGAAACACTCCTGATGGAGTTCCCGGGTTGGTATCTCAGGAAATTGTTCCCAAATCCGGGTCAAGCTGGGCTATTGCAGGTATCGTGGGAAATGATATGGACCCCACCAATGGTCTGCACCACGGTGATGTAACTGTAAGAACTATTTGGGGAGAGATCGCCTGGCAGATCGGTGGTCGACCAGCTTACGAACTTGTTCGCAATAGTGACGAACAGATGGTTGCCCCCGGGACTCAGATCCTTGAGATGATCTGCGGTGAAAAGCCCACACTTATCATGCTTGATGAGCTTGCAAGGCACTTAAGGCAGGGGAAGGCTGTTACTACGGCCAACGGCAATTCCAACCTAGCAGATCAGACTGTGTCGTTCCTCATGGCCCTTATTGACTTTGCAGTTTCAAAGCCGAATGTGTGCGTTGTGCTTACCCTTGCAGACAGCAAGGATGCATTTGCAGAGCACACAGATGAGATACACCAGGCAATTCAAGATTCGCAGCGTGTGTCTGCCAGACAGGAGTTCGTTCTTACCCCTACAGGTGAGAATGAGATATCTAAAATCGTAACGCATCGTCTGTTTGAGAGCATTGATGTCAGTGCTGCTGAAGAAGCAGCCAGGATTTACAGCGAGATGTTCCAGGAGCTGGAAAGAAAGGGTATTGATCTACCTGTAAAAACGCAAAGGGCAGAGTACAGAAACGAAATCTACGAGAGCTATCCCTTCCACCCTGAACTGCTGCTTACTCTGAACAGAAAGACATCAACGATTCCCAACTTCCAGAAAACCAGAGGTGCATTGAGGCTCCTTGCCATGGTAGTTAGGGATCTATGGGAGAGAAAACCTGAAGGTACACTGCTCATTCATCCCCATGATGTTAATCTGGCAATAAGTGAAGTTCGGGAAGACCTAACCAGTCGTCTGGGGAAGGCGGTTTTCAAGTCCGTTATCGACTCAGACATTGTGAGTTCTCTTCAAGGCAGCAAAGCCCATAGCACACTGATTGATGAAAACCTCTGGCTGCATTCGGGGAAACCGCCATATGCCAAGCGTATTGCTACCAATGTGTTCATCAACAGCCTTACAATTGACTCTTCAAGCGGGATAGAGCTTGAGGAGCTGCTTCTGGCCACCCTTGCCCCAGGTGATGACCCTGAACACATAAGAAGAACCCTTGGTGTAATGATGGCTGAAGAACGCATTGAAGCAGCCATGGCGTGTTGGTACCTGCATTACAATGGCAAGAAGTACCGTTTCAAGACTGAGCCCAGTCTTGAGATGATGGTTCAGCAGGAGCTTTCTGGTATTGGTAGAACTGGATCCAAGAATGCAATAGACGAGAGAATCCGTGGTATATGGAAAAGCGGAAACCTGCAGACAATCTATCGTCCAGAAGAATCGGGAGACCTTCCCGATGATTCCGGAAAACCCAAGCTCGCCATAATCCATTATGACTCTGCAGCCACCCTGTCTGAATCCGAAGAAATCCCAGACCTTGTCCGCAAGCTGTACACATACTCAGGCTCAAGCCAGAGTTACAGAAACTACAAGAATAATGTACTGTTCCTCGTTGCAGATTCCCTGAAGATCAACCGCATGGTAGATGTAATGCGCAGGCATTTGGCACTTGAAAGACTCCTTGATAATACCAGCATTCAGATGGATCTTTCCGAGGAGCAGAGAAAACGCCTCCAAGCGATGAAGGACTCTTCAGACCTGAATGTGAGAGTTTCCATAACATCTGCCTACAAGTTCCTCTATTACCCCAGTGACCAATCAAAGGACGGCTCAGGTCTGAAAAGGTTTGAGCTTCCACCTCAAGACCAGGGCAAGGTCAGACGCGAACAGGCCGGTGTTGTTCTGGAAGTGCTCAAGCAGCTTGATGAAGTTATCACTGCCGACTCCAAAGCAATGGCCCCTGCATACCTGAAGGATAAAGCCTGGATATCGAACAGGGATGAAATGAGTACCCAGGATCTCATGCGGGAGTTCAGCAAGAGACCTGCACTTAAGATTCTGCTTGATAACGACCAGCTGAAGAAGTCAATAAGAATGGGAGTGAAGAACGGCACCTGGATCTTCTACGACTCTGAAACAGACAAATCATACGGCCAGGGTAGTGCTGAGCCCCACATTCAACTTACTGAAAGCTGTTTCCTCTACACCGAGGACAAGGCAAAAGAGGTTGGAATTTGGCCACCGAAGAAAACTGAAGATCAGGCAAAACAATCAGTTTGCCCCAAGTGTGGCAACTATCCCTGCACATGCGAAATCCCTGGCTTCGAGCTTCATACACAGGAAGCCCAGAAAGACTTCTTCACGGAAGTCGCTTCACCTGCAAAGGCCATTCAATCCATCATTGATAAGTGCATCGATGCGAAGATCACTGAGATATCAAATCTCTCAATAACGATCGATGATCATTCCCATAACCCGGCACAGGACATGAGAGCGCTGGGGCTTGCTATTCCCCAATTCCCATCAGGCAAGTACACCGTGGCCTTGAAGCTGAATGCAGACTACTCCGACGGAGAGCAGTTCAGCGTAGTATTCAGCGGCAACACTGACCGCTACCGTAAGATCAAACAGACAGTTGAGGCCATGGTTGCAGATGCAAAGGATATATCCAACTCAATCATGAAAGTCTCCGCAGTTTTTCCAAACAGGCTTAATGTTCAGATCGGCCTTCAGTCAGTCCGCGAGATTCTCTCCTCAATGGGAATAGGCACCGTACTTGTTGAAGCGGGTAAATGATGGAACGCTCCTACATTCTCAAAGTGATCAAGAGACAAGACAGCTATGGTCTTGAGCTTTTCGATCAGACAGCAAGCAAAAGGGTTGAAAGAATATGGGGCAACCCCATGATGTCCGTAATGGATCACATTCTGAAAGCAATAAAGAACTCCGGATATGCCCCCTCAAGCCTCACGAAAAGAAGAAGAAAGCCATTCGATCTGAAAGAGGAAGAAGCTGTAAGAATCGGACTGCTCTTCAAAGCAGTGAAACCTCTCAAGAAGTATCAGAGAATCGAGAAGATTTCCGCCGCTGTGGCCAGGATGGAAAGGGAAGAGGTCTACTACTGGTTCAGTAAATGCACATCGAAACAAGACACGAAAAGATTCTGTAGAGCGTTCAGGATTATGGAGGCAGAAGAATAGGCAAATTTATTGTTAGTTATCCCTGTGCCATTGACATGCGGGTTGCAAATTTTGTATATTCCGGTCGCTGTGGTGCTGCTTAGCAGGTTCTGTATCTTCGAAGTTGGCTGTCATAATGGTGGGTGTCTCATTCTTGTTAAACCTTGCTCTACATCTTGTAAAAGATAAGAAGATGGCAAAGCCTAAGAAAGGAGGAAGAACTATGCGAAGAAAAAACTTACATAGTTTCATTGCTTCGACGCTTGTTACCTTGTCGAATATTACATCCTCCATGGCAGCCGGCTTCATGCAGGCCTGATTGACATAGAAGAAGTTTTGTTGCAGGGTGTCCGCTGATGAATTCAGCGGACACTTTGATTATACGGAGTGATAATGAAGAAGCTTCTGATTGAAAAATGGCTGCCAGTTGATACCATCAGTGCTGAGAGCATGAGAGAAAGGGGCGCATCCAGCGCACTCCCTCCTCTGTACTTCCTCCATGTCTGGTGGGCAAGACGCCCCTTGACCACATCTAGAATATCTATTCTTGCTAGTCTTCTTCCTGCATGGAGCGATGATTGGCCAAAGCATTTGCTTGCGAAGTACCCTGATGAAAAGAGCTACAACCAGTGGTTCTTGAAGGCCTGCGGAATACTTGGAGATCCTGTTGCAGGTCGGAAAGCGCTTGAAAAAGCGAGAGAAACCGGCGAGTTTATACCTAATCCATATGATTCTCCAAGAGCTTTCACAGTGACTCCTAAAAAGGGAGTTCTGCTTGAGATCAATGAGCTTATCAAGTATTGCTGGGGTGAATCCACTCCCTCAGTTGCAGACTTCTTTGCTGGCGGAGGCTCAATTCCATTTGAAGCTCTCCGTTACGGATTCAAAACCATCGCAAACGAGTTAAATCCAGTAGCATCCGTTATCCTGAAAGCCACCCTTGATTATCCGTTCCGGTACGGTGATGAACTCATTAAGGATCTGAAGCTTTACGGGAATCAGTTGTGCACGACGGTACAGAAGAGACTCAAGCCCTTCTTCGTTGACGAGACAGAGAATATTCCTGACGCAATTGGCTCTGCCTGCATCTGGGCAAGAACAGTTGCCTGCCCTTATACAGGAAAACCAATTCCCTTGAGCCCGAACTGGTGGTTATCTAAGGGCACGAATCCTGTTGCCATCAAGCCTGTATTCCATTCCGATGCCGATGCTGCTTCGTTCAGAATTGTGCATGGGAAGAAAGAATGTGCTGCAATCAACCCGGATGAAGGAACGATTAGCAGAGGCAATGCCGTTTCTCCCTGGGCAGACAATCAGCCGGTTGATGGTGACTACATCAAGCAGGAAGCCCAAGCTGGCAGAATGGGTCAGCAGCTTTATGCGATTGCTGTAAAAAAGAACCGGGGGACTGAATACAGGGTTCCAAACGAGGCAGACATAGAGGCGATAAAGAGTGCTGAAGAAGAGCTTGCCAGGAAGACTCCCGAGTGGCGAGTGAAGAACATCATTCCTGATGAGCCAATACTTGATGGGTATACAACACATAATCCTCTAATCTATGGGATGTACAAATGGTCGGATATGTTCTCCCCCCGCCAGTTGCTTTCCCTTTGCACTTGTCTTGAAGAACTCACTGACCTGAAGGAAACTTTATTTGCTGAACTCCCCACAGAGAGAGTAAAAGCAGTTGCAACATACCTTGCATTCGTCCTTTCTAAAGCAATCAACTACAATGCGCGGCTTGCAAGTTGGCATACTGGAAGAGGGGTCATGCGCGGAGTGTTTGACCGCCATGACTATCTTTTTAAGGCAACCTTTGGAGAATTCGATGCAACGGCCAATCTTTTCCCATGGGGTCTTGATCAGGTAGTAGATGCATACTCTGGAATAGCTAAACTTGCCTCAGGTGTTTCAAAGACATTCTTTGATGAAGCAACCAACTCCATTCCTGTTCAGTTTATCAAGGGTTCTGCTTCAAGCGTTCCTGAGATTCCCACAGGCTCTGTTGAAGCGGTGGTTGTTGACCCGCCGTATTATGATAATGTGATGTATGGAGAAAGCTCCGACTTCTTCTATGTGTGGATGAAGAGGTCTCTTGG
>Ga0209408_1001280_pt1 | contig 16111 bp, 15 predicted proteins | sample AD_UKC107_MetaG_FD_184422 | JGI IMG/M metagenome (GOLD analysis project Ga0209408, IMG submission 184422) | Active sludge microbial communities of municipal wastewater-treating anaerobic digesters from Hong Kong - AD_UKC107_MetaG (SPAdes)... | ecosystem: Engineered > Bioreactor > Anaerobic >... | reverse complement strand
AATAAACGACTCTGTACGGCTCCATCTGGACAGGATGGGCTGCCTTTTTCCTGCTGGTATACTGGAAACCAAGATGCTTTTTGTCCCGGATTGCTTTAACCATGCGGTTTAAATAGGCGGTATCCAGCGGCATGGCATCGTCTATCTTCACGAAGACAGGCATGGATGTCGCTGATTCGTAAAGCCTCTCCATAACGCGGTCAACGGCCTTCTGGAAGGGCTGGCCGAGCTGGGAAACGACATTCTTAAGAGCCACCATCAGGGCCAGTTCCGTATCATCGAAAACCTCCAGATTTTTGACGATGTCTTTGTGTAGCTGATAGATGCCTTTCTGGATTTCATGAATGGGGAACCCTGATTCTTTCAACAGCAGCAGATCCCGCTGGATGGTCCGGGGCGTGGTCTGGAATTCCTTGCTCAGCCAGCTGCTGGAGATCTTTTCCTTTTCCATGAAGATCCTGAGAATCTGGCCGACGCGGAGCAATTTCGTCTGTGCTTTCTTGTCACGGGGCATGGCGCAATCCTTTCATTAAAAAAGTGAATAATGCGACGCACGTTTGTCGCCACGACATTGCCGTATCAGAAACAACCGGGTAATGTCAATCACGTAGAATTCACGAAAGGGGAAGAAAATGATGTGGCTGTATATTAAAGAAGGTTTCTATTCCATCGTGCATAAACCGCCGTGCGCGGAAGATGAACTGATGGTTCGCGTGCGGTGCAGGCGTGATGTGGATAAACTGCAGAAAATGTTGAGGGCGGAATATGCGTTTAGCGGTGATGTCATCGAATCGCCGGATGCCGATTACGCCTACAGGATGATTGTCCCCAGAAAAACTCTGGCCACCTTCCTGGCCAATGTTGCCATGGTCATGGATTATGACAATTTTAAAAAGACCATCGGCCGCCTGGATTATCGGAGGCGTGAAGCTTATCTGCGGTGTTATGATGCCATGTATGAATGGCAGAGGGATATAAAAAGGGGACAGAAAAGTTCGTTGACAGTCCGATAAAAATTATATTTGCTTCTTTTTTCAATGGTATGATATAATAGAATACCTTCAGGGGAGGCTAATTATGGGAAAAACAAAAATAGCAATTACAATGGATGCCGAATTTATCGGTGAATTGGATCGTCTGGTCGAGAAGAATTACTTCCAAAATCGCAGCCAGGCAATCTGTGATGCTGTGCGCGAAAAACTCGTCAGAATGAAGCGCAGTCGGCTATCTTTGGAATGCGCAAAACTCGATCCGAAATTTGAAAAAGCTATGGCGGAAGAAGGATTAGCGGAGGATGTGAGCCTATGGCCAGAATATTGAGAGGTGACATTCGGTGGGCGGATTTGAATCCTGTGCGGGGTCATGAACAGGCAGGCTTGCGTCCTGTGCTCATTCTGAGCCACGACATTTTTAATGAACGCTCAGGTACTGTCATCGCCGTGGCTATCACAAGCCAACCACAGAAAGCTGGATTTCCATTAACCCTTGAATTGAAATCTTCAAATTTACCCAAAAAATCATGGCTTAAAATTAGTCAAATTCGTACCCTGTCTGTAGAAAGAATAGGAAAAGTCATTGGCAAGGCATCTCTGGAAGAGTTGAATCAGGTCATTGAAGGACTGAATGAAATTATTGCGTGACAACTCCGGTAATATTGCCGTTAATCTTGACAAAAGCGTCTATTGGTTGTACAATTAAAAATACAATAGGAGGTACAACCAAATGCCAAATGCACCAAAAATTATACCCATTTCCGATCTTAGGCAAAATGCCAGCGATGTAGTGAAGGGTGTTTCATCTTCAAGAGAACCGGTTTTTATTACACAGCGTGGAAGAGCGGCCGCTGTACTGGTAAGCATGGAGGTATATACAAACGCGCAGCGTGAAATGGATATTTTACACTTGCTCGCGAGAGGCGAAAAAGAAATAGAGGCAGGAACCGGCTATGCACTCGATGATGTGTTAAAAGAAGCCGATCTTTATCTTGGGGATGCAAAACGTTGAGAATATTATTCACGCCCACAGGCCGCCGTCAATTTCTTGAAGCGATTGCGTATATACACAAAGACAAGCCTTCTGCTGCATTATCTTTTCGCCAAAAAGCAGAGAAATATCTCTCCCGGCTCAAAAAGTTTCCTGAGTCGGGAAGGTCGCTACCTGAGTTTCCAGATCTTCCTTTTCGTGAGGTCGTTGTAAAGCCCTATCGTTTTTTCTATAAGGTTAAGGATAATAATGTATGGGTCGTTGCGGTATGGCATGGTGCTCAGTTACCTGATGAACCAGCAAATTAATGGTTAATAAAATCAATACAGCCTATAGCTGTGCACCGACTGATCTTTTCGTTAAACCTTTCAAGTAATAATCCTTAAATTTAACGACAACAAAAAACCGTTTTGCTTATATTTCGCTCCATTACGGTCAGAGCTGTCAATGATTCACCGCACTGGCCTTTTTAAAATCACGCATGGGCCAGTCGTTAACCACTGATTTAATTCATAAATTTCCTCATCGGAAAAAAATGAACAACCATGACAGCAGCGATGTATCCATAGGAATGGCGCCGCAAGGAACGGGGAATTAGCCCCACGTTTATCCCGCTCGGCCTATAGTGACCTTTAGGTTATTCGCCTCGGGGATAATTCGACTAACCAATCTGACTGCGCTGCGCTTGTCATATTGGAGTCTCATTATAATGCGACGCACGTTTGTCGTCCGGGGATGGTGTTATCGAGCAAGGCTTCGTATAGTGAATGCAAATCTCAGGCAGCTTTAATACGACAATGATGACACCCATAGAATCAATTTTTAAAATACAGTCCTCTGTAATGGATCTTCAGAGATACCTGAATGCCAGCGACCCTATGGTTCCCAGGGTGGCACGGACAAAATATATAAAATATGTGAACAGATTTTTCAGGGAACATGTTAAGTGGGTGGAATATGAAAAGCGTGATCTTTGCCTGGATGATGTCAATTATTTTTTAAACCTGCTGGAATCAACGGTGGAACATTATTATCAGAGTTAAAACATGGATGACGAAATCCTTTTAAATCAGCTTGAAGAACTGGCTGAACGACTCGGAATACTGGTCCGTGATGAAAATATCAATATTGACGATGTATCCACCACCGGAGGACTATGCATTGTCGAAGGTCAACATATCCTGATTCTGAATTCCAAAACCTCATTACAAGAAAAGATTCATGTTGCGATCCGGGCATTAAGGCAGTTTGACCTCAGTGAGATTTACATAAAGCCGGGTATCCGGGAATGTTGGAAGAAGATAAGCAATATGAACATTGAAAATCAGCTTGCCCATGCGTTGAAAACTACGCCATCGTCTCTAATCCGATTAGTTTAAAAAAGCATTTAGAATAACGCTACTGTTGTATAGATGTATTAATTATTTGCATAAAGTGACGAATAGTATCAGTTTATGCAAACGATAGATACAAATGGAGGCTTTGTGCTAGTTGATTTTATAAATGCAATGGCTGACATGGCCACAAAACTGGCAGACCGCCTCGACCCATTGGTCAAGTGATCTGTCTATGAGAGGGATTCATTTGAATAGTCATCCCTTTCATTGTCTTTGTCAGATTGATATTTTTGAACAATAAATGTCATAGCAAAAGCAGGAGAGGTCAAAATATGGGGGCATATTTGGGGGTATGAGGAAAAAGATGAATTGAGATAACTCAATAATTCAAAACAGTTATAGAAAATGTTCGACTCCCGGCGCTTCGTTTTGCTCTTACAAATCCTATATCAATGAAGTATCAATTCGATTGAACTGATTAAAATTTTTCCCTTTGGATGTAGAAAAAATAACTTGTATTTAATTCTGCAAGCCGATCAGAGGGTACTGTAATTTCCTACTTCTCTATTGCGTCTGCCCCGAGTGTGTCAAGTTGTGTAAATGGCAAATATTTAAATTCATCTGTCAATAAATAATTGATGGGATAGCAGCCGCAGGTTTGTTTTGCCTGCGGCGTGGTTATCGAGCATGAAACGTAGCGTACAGCGGGATCCCTGAAAGCATACGCCATGCAGGTGTTCATCTGACTGTAGAAAATACCTGAACGGATGTACTCATCGGCGATGATATGCTGGCACATCACCAGCGTATTGTTCCGCTTCAGGTACGTGGCAATTCCGACTGCTCTCCCTTCCTTGGAATACACATGCACCCGCACGGGAAGGAAAAGAAGGATGAAATAGTCCCTCAAGACCAGATAATGACCAAAAAGGAAAGCATGGCCTCTATTCTTTCTAAAATTGGACCTGCAGATCAATATAAAATATCTGAAAGAAAAAAGCGTCCTGAAGAAGACCGTGTGATCCGGAAGCACGTCCTCGGTAATGCCGTGTGACCGGTACGTTTTCAGTTTTTTTTTGAATCTCCACCTTACCCTGGAATCGCGGTAGGATGACAGAAAATCGGCATGGCTCCCGTATCGGGTTACATCGAGGCCATACCAGAAGGCATCATAATCATTGAAGCAGGAAAGCCACAGCTTGATGTGGATGTAATACAGCTTGTAAATAATGTGATGAACAGGCAGCAATGCCCTGTTTTTCAATTCCCATATTCGCCCGGCAGACGCCCGATTCATGGGTAACATCAACCCCAGATATAAAGGGGCATAGAATGCAATTTTTAGCCCGAGGAGCAGAATAAAGGCGATATATCCGGCCGGTATGATAAAAATCAACGTCAACAATCCCATCATGAAGTGCCGCGGTTTTTTTGCATGGGGATATAACTGCATCAGGGTCAGTTCGGTTTTGACAGTGGCACTCATAATGTTTTGTCCATGGATCAATTTGAATGACCTGCGTTTATCTTAAATAATAAAATTGAATTACCAAAGGTGCGCTGAAACTTGCAAAGCGCAATGGGACTCAAAATTCAGAAATCAAATGAACTGAATTTTATAAGTCGAATTATCCGATCCGACAGGCCGGGAAGGGAAATTATCCTGCAACAGCACGGATATAATATCCCGCGGCTTGCTGCGAAATCCGGGACCAGGGTTTGCCTGGCGGTTCATACCCGCGATCATCAGGCCGCGTGCTTTTTCACCCAGGCAACATATTTATCCATCCAGTCCTGCAGGAATTGTTTGCTGCCGGCGCCGATGTTACCCGTCTCATCAAACAATCCATCCTTTGCCTGAAGAAATACTTCAGGCTGACCCATCGTCGGCATATCCAGAAAAGCAAGAACGTTTCGCAAATGCTGCTGGGACATGGCCGTACCGATAACGCCGATGGAAATCCCGATCACTCCGGCCGGTTTGCCTGCCCAGACGTTCTGCCCGTAAGGACGGGAGGCGTGATCGATGGCGTTTTTGAGAACGCCGGGAATTGAACGGTTGTATTCAGCCGTGACAAACAAAACGCCGTGGGCATTTTTGATCTCGTTTTTCAATCGCTTTACAGCTTCAGCCTGATGGGCATCATCATCCTGATTGTATAACGGCAAATCGCTGATTCGCGCTTGCCGGAAAGAGAAATCCGGCGGCGCCAACTTCACAATAGCATCAGCCAGCCTGCGATTGAATGAATCTTGACGAAGACTTCCGACAACAACAGCGATCTGATAATGACTCATGACATCCTCCCGGCGTATAAAGAGATAACTTATTGTTTATGCTTTGTAATTTATTGAAGTTCATCTTACAGTATTTCGCATGCAAAGAACATCTAAAATATCTTTTTAGGAAAAGTTTAAAAAAATAAATGGACACATCTATAGATTCTCTGTCTTCCACATTTCGTTTAACCGGTTTGAACATTCCATTCAAGAAAAGATGAAATAAACGCTTCTTCATGATTTCTCGTCGGCAACAAATGTGGCAAAATCATCCAATAAATCAAGCAGATATAAAAATTATAGATCTATTCTGAAAAATTGGCACGGTATTTTCATTAATATAAAGGCAAATAAAACAAATTACCCAAAGGAGGTAACAGGTCATGAAGAAAACATTAGGAACCATCATCGTAGCGGCAGCGGTAGTTCTTTTAACGGCAACCTTCAGCTTTGCTGAATATGCGGCAGCAGGTGCAGCCAATTTCCCCTTCTTCCAACTGGGCTGTTTAGTGGTTGGCGGGTTGATTCTGGTTTCCCTGAAACGGAAGTATGAAAAGATGTACATTGGTGAAGTTGTCGGCGTCTTCGCTCTCTACACGATTCTGATGGCGCTGTTCACCAACCCGGTTATTGAAGTTGTAAAAACAATCGTTACTTAACAGACGCAACAAAAACGAACAAGAGGTACAGTAACACGGCAAGAAAGTAACCGCTACGACAAACACATGATCTGTTTGTTATACGCCCCCTCAAGGCTGGCAGAGCTTGAGGGGGTTTTTATTTCAAAAGGAGATGGGGTGATATGAAATCCGATCCTTTCATCTTCCATATCGTCAATCACCTTTTCATCAATCCGCCGCATGGTTTTTCAATACCATAACGGCAGTAACAGAAAAAGTTCAGGTTGCAATTAAGGCATTGCGGCAATTCGACCTGAGCGATGTTTACGTGCAACCGGCTATCAGAGCATTCCTGGAAGGATAGCCGATGATGAAGGCAGCCAAGTCAAAAAGACCTGGCTGAACAGGACGCCACAGGCTCATTAGATGGACACGACGATTGACGGCCGCCTTGCAATAAGAGCAGCAGAAAAACATGAAGAAAAAACCTCATGCTTTTTTGAATCCATATTATCTTTCCGGCCATCAAAAATAATTGCTGTTGACGGATGGCGGATAAGTAGATTACACTTCATAAAAATTCACTGGATTGAAAAAGAGGCCATATTGAAAAAAGCATTCCTCCAATCGAATAGAGTCGTGTGGCGGGTGATTTTGCCCGGTCAATGCAGGTCATTGCTGTTGGTTGTCCTGATCGTTCAATCATTTTTATTGTGCAGTTGCGCATCGACTCCTTCCGAATCGTTTCTCAAAGAAGCCGCGATTTATAGTTGCTATGGCGGGGGAAGCTACGCGGATACAGTGCTGAATGAATATGATAAAAATACGGTCAGGCTGGAAAAATTTAAGGTTACGGAAAAGTACGACAAGAAAATCGATGATGAAAATTATACGATTTACAAGTATTTGATAAGCGTTCACGACACAAAAACCCAGTTGACGGACAACCTGTCGTGTTCAGCGGCTGTCATTAAACGCGGGCCTAAATGGTATTACCGGTTGCCGTAGCCGGATCTGCGGTAAAATTTTTACTCTTGACATTTTTTTTAGCTGGTTCAATTGAAGAATGATTGGGCCGGCTTTTTTTATAAGGCAACTGACCCATCGGACAGTTTATGTAATGCAAACAGGACAATTTATGCGCTTCTTGCAGGCGGTATTCTTTCGCTGGTAAAAAAATGTATTTTCATTTATAATATATTCATTCACAAATAAGCTTCAATATCATCAAATAGTAAAACGCATATTTGCAACGAAACAACCAACGCTTCAGATAATCAATACATAGTCGTTAATTGGTTTTTTCAACCCGAAATATAATTATTAAACAAATATTATAAAAAGGAGGGAAAAACATGAATTCAAATTTGACAACGATGTGGAATGCCATGCAGAGTGGCATGGGAAATCACATTCCGGCCCTTTTGGGAGCATTGGCTGTTCTGGTTCTGGGGTGGTTGCTTGCCGTATTGGCACGGGCGGGCGTCCGCCGGGGACTGGGCAAGCTTAATTTGAACACGCGTTTCGCTCAACTTACAGGTCAGAGCATCAACCTTGAAAATGGCTTGGCAATAGCTATTTTTTGGATCGTTATGCTTTTTATCATAACGGCCGTGTTAAACTCGCTTGATCTGGCGATGGTTTCCGCCCCCTTTGCCGCGCTCTTGACACAATTTCTGGCATACATTCCGCATCTGCTGGCCGGGTTGATGCTTGCTCTGATTGCCTGGTTACTGGCAAGCATCGTACGCAGGTTCGTCACCAAGGCGCTTTCCAAAACCACACTGGATGAAAAACTTTCCGAACATGCGGGCATGTCGCCCATCAGTGACGGACTGAGTCAAGCCTTGTTCTGGCTCATCATCCTGCTTTTCGTACCGGCCATTATGGGCGCACTGCAAATGGACGGTCTTCTGGATCCGTTTCGGGATATGATTACCAAAGTGCTTGATTTTCTGCCCAACGCGGCAGCCGCCGTTGCCATTGGCTTCGTGGGTTGGATTTTAGCCACTGTTCTGCGTAATCTGACAACCAATCTTTTGCGTACCGCCGGAAGTGACAAACTCAGTCAGAAGGTCGGGTTGGCGGAATCCGTTAAGCTTTCCAACGCGATAGGCCTGCTGGTTTTCGTGGCGGTGTTTTTACCGGCGCTGATCGCCGCTCTGGACGCATTAAAAATAGAAGCGATTTCCAAACCGGCAATGGATATGTTGGACATGATTTTGATGGCTGTGCCTCATATCGTTGCGGCCGGTCTTATTCTGGTGATCACCTGGATGGTTGCTTCTTTTGCTTCCCGGCTTTTGGCTAGTCTCCTCAATGCAATGGGCTTTGACAACATTCCGAAACACATCGCATTGGAACATGCGTTTCAAAAAACACCGGCATCGGTTTTTGTGGGATACGTGGTCTTGTTTTTTGCCATGCTTTTCGCCACGGTTGAAGCCGCAAATCAGCTCGGATTCACGCACGTCAGCGATACGGTGGATACATTCATCCGCTTCGGCGGCGATGTGCTTTTGGGATCGCTTATTCTTGTGATAGGATTCTGGCTGGCCAACCTTGCCTATGAAGCCATGGACAAAGCCAGCGGACCCAACACAAAGGGGCTGGCGCGAATCGGACGTTTCGCCATTTTGGGTCTGGTTTTGGCGCTTGGTCTGCGTGCTATGGGCATTGCCGATGATATTGTCAACCTCGCGTTCGGATTGACGTTGGGCGCCATTGCGGTGACCGTGGCGTTATCCTTCGGTCTGGGCGGACGTGAACCGGCAGGGAAACTCATGGAACACTGGCTGTCGAGGTTCCGTCAATAATAACGGAAGGCGACCTGATCAGTGAAGGGTACACAATAAATCAGTAGCTTGATTTGAAAATGGGGCAGACTCTGTAGAGTCTGCCCCATTTTCTGTTATCGTTATCCGTAAATCCATTCTTGTGGTGACTTTTTGTCTTCTGCCCATGCCTGATTTAGTGGACATCGGCTGAAGTTTATATTATAAAAATATCAACGACCTGAAGGACATGATGACAGGAGACAAAAGCCTATGATTATGCAACGATGGTTCACCGCAGCGATATCTTCCTTAAAAAATATAACCGTCTTGCCGTCCGATAAACCAATGATGATGAAAAAGCAAAGGGGTCCCGCAAGGATTTTCGTTTATATGCTTGCAGGGGCTGTGTTGTTTGCTTTGCTGCTGATTGGTTGTCAAAACAAGAAAGAAGAGCCCGTCGAACGGCCGGCCATTTCCGGTGTTGAAATTGAGCCTGTTGCCGTATCAACCATTGACGATGTTTATGACGTTACCGGAACGGTCCGTTCGTCCGTGACCAGCCTGGTTGCCAGCCGGGTGATGGGCACGGTCATCTCGCTTCCCGTGAGGGAAGGCGATGCTGTCCGGAAGGGGCAATTGCTTCTGACCATTGATGACCGGGATGCCGTTCAGCGGTTGCATGCCGCCAATATGTCTGTCGAAGCGGCCAAGCAAAGTCAGGTTCTGGCGGAGACGACATGGCAGCGTTATAAAAAGCTTTATGAGGAAGAGGTCGTTTCCCGCCAGGAGATGGATAGCATTGATACGCAAAAGAAGGTGGCGGATGCCGACTATCATCGCGTCAAGGCAATGGCGGACGAGGCGGCAACCTATTTGTCGTTTACCAAAGTTACGGCGCCTCTTGCCGGCAGAATCACCCAAAGACATATCGAAGCCGGCAGCATGGCCATTCCCGGAATGCCGCTTCTGGTTATTGAAGGCGGAGGCGGCTCTTATATTGAAGCGTCCATTGATGCCGGTATGGGCCCGGCGATTAAAACGGGGATGCCGGTGGAAACCGAGGTGGATACCGAGCCCCGTGCCTTGACGGGAATCGTCAAAGAGGTGTTTCCCTCGGTTGATCCCGAATCCCGCACCTTTACCGTGAAGATCGGTTTTAAAGACGCTCAACCGCGCAGCGGCTTATTCGCCCGTGTGCGTATTCCCGTAGGCAAACGGGAAGCCATCGTGATTCCGCACGAAGCCATGGTCCGCAAAGGCCAACTGACCGGTGTCTATGCCGTGGATGATCAGGGACTGGTAACGTATCGTCTTGTGCGGGCGGGCAAGCTCTCGGCAGGCGGTGTGGAAATTCTTTCCGGCCTGAAGCCCGGTGACCGGATTATCACGGCGGGCGTCGAAAATGTTGTTGATGGCGGCATGATCTCAGGAGCAAAACATCAATGACAGGAATCGGAATCTCCGGAAAAATTGCCAAAGCCTTCATCCAATCAAAGTTAACGCCGCTGCTGGTGGTGGCGGCACTGTTCCTCGGCATATTTGCCGTCGGGATTACCCCCCGTGAAGAAGAACCGCAGATCGTTGTTCCTATGGTGGATGTTTTTGTGAACTATCCCGGCGCTTCTGCAAAAGAAGTGGAAGAACGGGTGACCATTCCGATGGAAAAATTGCTGTCGGAAATCAAAGGCGTCGAATACGTTTATTCCATTGTCCAGCCCGGTTTCAACATGACGATTGTGCGTTTCTATGTCGGCGAGGATATGGAAGACAGTCTGGTGAAGCTTTACAATAAACTGATGTCCAATTACGATCTCATTCCGCCCGGTGTCTCCCAGCCGATGGTCAAGGCAAAATCCATCGATGATGTGCCCGTGCTGGCGTTGACACTCTGGAGCACCTCTCCCCAGTATACAGGTTACGAATTGCGCCGGATGGCGCTGTCGATTTGCGGCGAACTTAAAAAAAATGCGAACGTCTCGGAGTTTTCCGTCATCGGCGGTCAGCGTCGCCAGGTCCGGGTGACGCTTGATCCCCAGCGTCTGCGCGCCTACAATTTATCCGCTTTTCAAATCATGACGGCTTTGGAGAAATCCAACGTCGTCGTGCGCTCCGGCAGGTTTTCAGCCGGAAATGCGGAAACGATCGTGGAGACCGGACGTTTTTTAAAAGATGCGGAGGATGCCGGCGGTCTGGTTGTCCACGTTTTCAACGGGCGACCCGTCTATTTGAAGGATTTGGCCCGCATCAGCGACGGTCCCGAAGAAGCCTCCAATTATGTTTTCATGGGCATGGGGCCAAACGCGGCGATAAAAGGATTGTCCGGTCATCCGGCCGGCCAGTATGAAGCCGTCACCATTGCCATGGCCAAACAAAAAGGAGCCAACGCGAGCCTTGTTGCCGAGGACGCGTTGAAAAAAGTGGAGGCGCTGAAAAAACACCTGATTCCACAGGATGTTCAGGTGACGGTGACTCGAAATTACGGTGAAACGGCCAAAGAAAAGTCCGATGAATTACTATATCACATGCTCATCGCCACTTTCTCCGTCATCATCCTGATTGCCCTTTTTCTAGGATGGCGCGAGTCCATTGTTGTGGCAATCGCTGTTCCCGTGACGCTGGCGCTGACGCTGCTCATCAATTATCTTTACGGCTATACCCTGAACCGTGTGACACTCTTTGCCTTGATCTTTTCCATCGGCATTCTGGTGGACGATGCCATTGTCGTCGTGGAAAACATCAACCGCCATTTCCGCCTGCACAAAATTGAACCGCTCACCGCCGTCTACGCGGTGGATGAAGTCGGCAATCCGACCATTCTGGCGACCTTTACGGTTATTGCCGCTTTGTTGCCGATGGCGTTTGTCTCCGGGCTGATGGGCCCTTACATGAGGCCGATTCCCGTGGGCGCGTCGGCGGCAATGCTTTTTTCCCTTCTCGTGGCGTTCATCGTCAGTCCCTGGCTGGCCTACATTGTCTTGAAAAACGTCCGGCACAATCCGGAAGAAAACGAGCAAAAGGGTATTGCCCGTTATTATGAAAAATTTCTTGCGCCGTTGATTGATGTCCGGAAAAAACGCGTGGTGGCCTTATCGGTCATCCTCGGATTGCTTTTGCTGTCGCTGGCTCTGATCCCCTTAAAGCAGGTGACGATGAAAATGCTGCCTTTTGATAACAAAAGCGAACTGCAGGTGGTCATTGATATGCCGGAAGGATGCACGCTGGAAGAAACGGCGGCGCTGACCCGGGAGATGTCGGAATATTTGAAAACTGTGCCGGAAGTGACCGATTATCAGGCGTACGTGGGAACTGCCTCACCCTATAACTTCAACGGACTGGTGCGTCATTATTTCACGCGCCGGGGCAGCAATGTAGCCGACATACAGGTTAATTTTGTCGGCAAAGATGAACGCAGCGAACAGAGTCACGATATTGCTAAACGTCTGCGTCCGGACCTGAAGCGAATCGGGGATCGCTACGGGGCCCGCATCAAGCTGGCGGAAATTCCTCCCGGACCGCCGGTTTTAAGTACGCTGGTTGCGGAAATTTACGGGCCGGAAACAAAACGACAAATCGACATTGCAAAATCGGTTCGCGCTATCTTTGAAAAGACGGAAGGGGTTGTGGATGTAGACTGGTTTGTGGAAGATGATCAACGCAAGGTGGTGTTTGAAGTGGATCACGAAAAAGCCGCCGCCGTCGGAATCTCGACGGACGCCATTGCGCAGAGTCTGGGAGTTGCGCTGGGGGGAAGGGCAGCAGGGCTTGTCCACATGGATACGGAAAAAGAACCGGTCGAAATATTCTTGCGCATGCCCGTTGAACAACGCTCCAATCTGACGGATTTACAAACACTGACCATTCCCTCGGCATCCGGACATCAAGTGCGTTTGGGCGAACTGGTCAAAATGCATGAAGCGGTCGAAGAAAAAACCATCTATCACAAAAACATGAAAAAAGTGACCTATGTCACCGCAGACGTGGCCGGCACAGAGGAAAGTCCCGTTTATGCCATTCTGAAAATGAAATCGGACATTGCCGGTTTGCCGCTGGCCGAAGGTTATGAGCTCAAACAGTTTTATACCAGCCAGCCGTGGCTGGAAGATCGTTATTCGATGAAATGGGACGGAGAATGGCACATTACCTACGAAGTCTTCCGTGATCTGGGCATTGCTTTTGCCGTCGTACTCATCATCATTTATATTCTGGTTGTCGCATGGTTTAAACATTTTGTGACCCCGCTGGTCATTATGGCGCCGATTCCTTTGACCCTGGTGGGTATCCTTCCCGGTCACTGGGTGTTCGGTGCTTTTTTCACGGCAACGTCCATGATCGGTTTTATCGCCCTGGCCGGCATTGTTGTCCGTAATTCCATCCTGCTGGTGGATTTCATACAGATGGAATGGGAACAAAAGGGTGATTTGCGCCAGGCTCTTATTCAGGCGGGGGCCGTGCGCTTCCGGCCGATTATTCTGACCGCTGCAGCTGTTGTGGTCGGCTCGTTTGTCATGCTCTTCGATCCGATCTTCCAGGGACTGGCCATCGCCATGATGTTTGGCGCGGTGGCTTCAACCCTTCTCACCCTGATTGCTGTTCCACTGCTTTATTTTGAGTTTTTTAAAAATAAAACGAGTCCAGTTTCCGCAGGTGCGGAAAAAGAAGCATGAGCAACGCAAAATCAAAAAAAGAGCGGCGCGGGCAGGGATGGCAGCTCAGAATTTTAGACGGCGGGGCCGTTGACAGATAAAAAGGCTTTACGTATACTGGGCAACAAAATAATGTGAAAGTATTTTGAATGCGTTCGAACAGGTTGCCGAATCATAACACACACTGCTCACGCTGTTATCAGCGTCGGGAAATCTGCCTGTGTCCCATCATCCCCGCGGTGGAAACCAGCGTGGAATTTCTGATCCTCCGGCATATTTACGAAGCGGAAAAGCCCAGCAACACAGGCCGTCTGGCTGCGCTGGCGCTTACGAATTCAAAACTCATTTCCTGCGGAGGAGGTCAGCGCATCGGTCTGGCGTGCGTGGATGACGATCTGCTGAATGCTCCCGGAACCTGGCTGTTGTGGCCGGACGGAGCCGGCACGCTTCCGCGGACATCCGACAGGCAATCCCCGGCTCGGGTGGTGGTGATTGATGCAACATGGCAACAGGCCCGCCGGTTGTACAGCAGTCTGCCCGCTTTTTGGCGGATGCCTCGCCTGGCCCTGGAGGCGCCTGTCGCCCAAAGAAAGAGATTGCGCGATCAGCACTGTCCGAATTATATGTCCACCCTGGAGGCGGTGGCGGCTGCGGTAGCGATGCTTGAGGGAGGCGGGAAAAATGTGCCGCTGGATAATTTATACGATGAATTGGTTCGCCGAAGACGTTCCTTGCGATGGGGGAGCAAAGAATCCTGACGTTTTTTTGCCGATATAGCCGGATCAGGCGGCAAAGGTTCCGGTCTTCCTGCCCGAAATTCACAATAGAATACAAGCCGTCAAGGAAAATGAATCATGAAAGACATAACAAAACTTCGCATCATACTTTATTCAGCCATCGCCGTGTTTATCATGCTTTGCGTTATTGGATATTTTTTTTCACGTTAAATCGGAGCGTCACGTCGGGTGCAAAGCACCCCTCCGTGTAATTTCGAGAAACGCAGTGGCGAGAAATCTTTAAGACTTCTTAAATTCGTTCGAAGTAACACAACACCTCCGAGTCATACCGGCGCGGGCCTGGCCGGTATACAGGAAAAAAGAAGACTGGATGCCCGACAAGCCCACTCGGGCATGACAAACGGAGGGATGTCCGACAAAATTATTTAGTTGATAGTTGATAGTTAATGGTTGATGGTTCTTTGTGTCATTTCGGTGATCAAAGGATGTTTGAAATGAAAAATGGAAAACGGTCAAAATGGATGTAATGATAAGAAGGATGGCCGAGTTCAGGGAGTTATAAATTGTTGGAAAATAAAAATTGTAAAAATAAACGTGTACATGTCGTTTTGTTTGATTTTGGCGGCGTGCTCTCGGAAGAGGGTTGGAAAAAAGGGCTTAGAATCATCGCAAAAGCGAACGGACTTCATCCCGACAGTTTCCTTCAAACAGCCGCCGATACGATTTATGAAACCGGTTATATTCTGGGAAAAGGCTCGCAAAGCGATTTCTGGAAATCTCTCAAAACGAAAACCGGCATCCGGGGGGATGTCGCTTCGTTATCGGGTGAACTGATTTCGAGGTTTGCGCTCAATGATGCCATGATGGAGACTGTCCGGAATCTGAAGTCAAACAATTTTATTGTCGGCATTCTGAGCGATCAGACGGACTGGCTGGAAGGACTGAATGCACGTTTTGATTTCTTCAGGCATTTCGATTATGTCTTTAACAGTTATCATCTCGGCAAAGGGAAAAGAGATCCGTCGCTTTTTGATGATATTGCCGGCTTACTGAGAGAAACACCGGAGAACATTTTATTTATTGATGACGATCCGGGCAATATTCAACGTGCCCGACAAAAAGGATGGAAGGCGATTCTTTACACGGATTTTAAATCATTCCGGGAGGAGATTAATGAAATCATACAGGAAAGAACTCTGGTTTAATACCGCGCACAGACGCGAGTTTATCAACATAACAGGTCAGGTGGAGGATTGTCTGCGTGAAAGCGGGATTCGCGAAGGACTGGCCTTGATTAATACAACGAAAGAGTACTTTTAGCAAAAGTTATTCCTTTTACATTTAAGGGCGAAGTCACGGCTCTGCATTCATTTCGTATTAAAGAAGCCTTTGGCTATTAATGGCCAAAGGCTTTTCTGTTTTTGGAGATGAGAATGAAAAATAAAATAATAGGCAAAAATGGTGTTCAAATAGTGTCATTGAACCGACGAAAGGCCATTCACGAAAAGTACCTTAACTGTTCTGCATGGAGCCCAAAAGATGTTGCCGGCTGCAAATGAATTCTTGCCCTCTTTATTCATATCGGACGAGTAAGGGGAAGCAGAATGTCAAAGAAAGACAAAAGTCGATTCGCACATATTGCGTCGCTTGCATGAACGGTCATGTGGGAGCAGTTTTAAGCTGCCAGTCGTCGGATTGTCCACTTTTTATTTATCGCAAAGGAGGTGTTGATAA
>Ga0209408_1001278_pt1 | contig 16147 bp, 13 predicted proteins | sample AD_UKC107_MetaG_FD_184422 | JGI IMG/M metagenome (GOLD analysis project Ga0209408, IMG submission 184422) | Active sludge microbial communities of municipal wastewater-treating anaerobic digesters from Hong Kong - AD_UKC107_MetaG (SPAdes)... | ecosystem: Engineered > Bioreactor > Anaerobic >... | reverse complement strand
CATCGTCGCTGCCCTGTCGATCCAGGATCCGCGGGAGCGCCCTGTCGACAAGGAGGCCCAGGCCGACCAGCAGCACGCCCGCTTCAAGGCCAAGGACTCCGACTTCGCCACCCTCCACAACCTGTGGCGCTACCTCAAGGACCAACAGAAAGCCCTGTCCCACAGTGCCTTCCGGCGTCTGTGCAGGGCCGAGTACCTCCATTACCTGAGAGTGCGTGAATGGCAGGACCTGCACCAGCAGCTGCGTCAGGCCTGCAAGAGCCAGCGCATCGATCCTGACGTCGGGACGGCGGCCCACGGCCACGAAGCCGATTGGGACACCATCCACCAGGCGCTCCTCGCCGGTCTCCTCAGCCATGTCGGCGTGCGGGACGAACTCAAGCGCGACTACGCCGGTGCCCGCGGCGCCCATTTCGCGATCAGCCCCGGCTCGGCACTCTTCCGTTCTCGACCGGACTTCGTCGTGGCGGCCGAACTGGTCGAGACCTCACGCCTGTGGGCCCGCACCAACGCCAGGATCGAGCCGGAGTGGGCCGAGGATGTCGGTCGGCACGTCGTGAAACGCACGGTCAGCGAGCCGCGCTGGTCCAAGAAGCAGGGTGCGGTCGTCGCGAGCGAGCGAGTGACGCTCTATGGCGTGACGCTCGTGGCTGATCGGACGATCCAGTACGCCCGGGTCAACGCGCAAGAGGCGCGTGAGATCTTCCTTCGCAGAGCGCTCGTCGAGGGTGACTGGGCGCCGGTCCACCAGTTCTGGAAGGACAACCAACGCACGCTCGCCCGGGTGACCGAGCTCGAGGAGCGGGCTCGGCGTCGTGACCTCACGGTGCACGACGACGTCATCTTCGAGTTCTTCGACGCACGTATCCCGGCAGACGTCGTCAGCGAACGGCACTTCGACCGGTGGTGGCGCGGTGAGCGCAAACGGCGCCCGCACCTGCTCGACTTCACCGCGGACATGCTGCGCAGCGACACCGCCCCGGAGGTCTCGGCCGACGACTATCCCAAGGTCTGGCGGCAGGGGGAGCTGTCCCTGCCGGTGACCTACCAGTTCTCGCCGGGCGCAGCCGCCGACGGGGTGACGGTGCACATCCCCGCGGCCGTCCTCAACCAGGTGGAGGACACCGGCTTCGATTGGCAGGTGCCCGGCCTGCGTGAGGAACTCGCCGTCGCCCTGATCAAGTCGCTGCCCAAGGTGACCCGTCGCCATTTCGTGCCGGCCCCCAATCACGCCATGGCGGCACTTGCCGACGCGGACCCGGGATCGGGACGTTCGTTCACCGAGGAGTTGGCGCGAGTCTTGTTCGCGCGCAGCGGTGTTCGCATCGACGCGGGGGAGTGGGGCGCGACACCTGTGCCCGATCATCTGCGCATCACCTTCAGCGTGGAGGCTCCCGGTGGTCGGGTCGTCGCCAGTGGAAAGGACCTCTCCACTCTGCGCGAACGCTCGGCCGGTGCGGTCCGGTCGAGGATGGCTGCCGCGGGCGAACGACTGGAGAAGCGTGGCCTGGTCGACTGGACCATCGGCACCGTGCCTGAGACCTTCGAGGGGCGCTCCGGTGGCCACACGGTCCAGGGCTTCCCCGCACTCGTCGACGAGGGCTCCTCGGTCGCCCTCGAGGTCCTCGCGGATTCCGGTTCGGCGGAGGCCGCCCACCGCCGCGGGGTGCGACGACTGCTCATCCTCAACACGTCGCCACCGTGGAAGCGAGTGCTCGCCCGCCTCACCAACACGCAGAAGGTCGTCCTCGCCACCAGCCCACACGGCAGCGTCCCGGCCCTCCTCGAGGACTGCCTGGCCGCGGCCGTCGACGCCATCGTCGCCGAGCACGTGCCCGGTCAGGTCCGCACCCCCGAGTCGTATGCCGCGGCGCTGGCCGCCGTGCGCACCCACATCGCCACGCGAGTGCTCACCGTCGTGGACGGCGTGATCCCCGTCCTGGAGGCCGCCACTCGGGTCCGTCATCTGCTCGAGGCCACGGGGTCGCGACTGCCGGCGACGACCGCGGACGTTCGTGCCCAACTCGGGAGTCTCGTCCGTCCGGGCTTCGTCGCCGACACCGGCGAGGACCGACTTCGCCACCTCACCCGCTACCTGCGCGCCATGGAGGTCCGCCTGGAGCGGGCCGCGAGGAACCCGCGCGAGGCGCAACTGCAGGCCACCATCGACAGCGTCGAGACGGCATACGCAGACCTGCTGGACACCCTGCCCGAGCCGCGCCGACGCTCCCAAGCCGTGCTCGACCTCGCCTGGCTCATCGAGGAGCTGCGCGTGTCCCTCTTCGCCCAGGGGCTCGGCACCGCGGAGAAGGTCTCCGACAAGCGCGTCCTCGCCGCGATCGCCGCCCAACGCCCCTGAGCAGGAATCACCACGCCGACGGAGACGTTGAGCAGGGCAGTTCCCTCCTGAGAGGCTTGACCCGTGCAGAACCCCTCTTCGCTCTATCACTTCGAGACCGACGGCACCGGCGCAGTGCACCAACCGGGCGTGTTGCTCGTGCTGCTCGGCGCGTTCATCGACGCCGGCAACATCCAACGCACCCTGGGCTCCCACCTGCTCGAGACCGGCGAGCCCCAGATCGTCGCGTCCTTCGACGTCGACCAGCTCCTCGATTACCGCGGACGTCGCCCGATGATGGTCTTCGACGCCGATCGCTGGGTGTCCTACGACGACCCCGCGATCCTCCTGCACCGGCTCACCGACCGCGACGGCCAGACGTATTACGTCCTCACCGGCCCGGAGCCCGACTACCAGTGGGAACGCTTCATCGAGGCCCTGCGCCAGGTGATGGATGTCTTCGGCATCACGCTGGCGGTGAGCGCGCACGGTATCCCGATGGGTGTTCCCCACACGCGACCGGTCGGCATGACCGCCCACGCCACCGACCCCCGCCTCATCGGCGAGGCGCAATCGCCCTTCGGCCGTGTCCAGGTGCCCGGCAGCCTCCCCGCGCTGCTCGAACTCCGCCTCGGTGAGTCCGGTCGCGAGGCGCTCGGCTTCGCCGTCCACGTGCCGCACTACCTGGCCCAGGCCGAATGGGCCGAGGGGGCGCTCGCCGTCCTCAACGCCGTTGTCGACCACACCGGGCTCAACCTGCCCAATGACGACCTCATCGCCAAGGCGGGAGCCAACACGCGCGAGATCGCGAGCGAGCTCTCGGACAACACCGAGGCGGCCCAGTTGGTGCAGGCGCTGGAGCAGCAGTACGACACCTTCATGGAGGGCAAGGAGCGCCCGAGCCTGCTGGCGACCGAGGCGTCGGAGTTGCCGAGCGCCGAGGAGCTGGGGGCCGAGTTCGAGCAGTTCCTGCGCAACAACCCGGAGGCGTGACCGGTCAGCCCTTGGCGTCCGACCACCGCTCGATGACGGAGGTGTCGGCGACGAAGCGCACGGGTGCACCGCCGGACCACCGGCGAGATGCGTCGGCGAGGGCCTGATCCACGACCGCGGCCACCTCGGCTGCTCGCTCTGCGGGGGCGTGGACGAGCAACTCGTCATGGAGGCAGAGCACGATCTGCGCGCCGAGGGGTGCGCCGAGAGCTCGAACCGTCGCGGCCCACGCCTTGAAGAGCTCGGCGGCTGCTCCCTGGATGATCGCGTTGCGCGCGAACCGTCCCCGTGCCGCATCGAGGGCCGGGTCGGTCCCGATCGGGACGCCGCGCAGGAAGCGGCCGGTGGGGATGAGTCGACCACCGAAGGTGCGCAGGTCACCGCCACGCACCCCCACGGCATACGCATCGTCGAGGAGGCGCATCGCGACCGGATAGGCACGCTCCAGCCCGGCGAGGGCCTCACCGGCGGCTCCGGATCGCTGGCCGTACATCGCGGCCAGCACGGCCACCTTGGCGATCGGTCGCTCGACGCCCAAGCGGGCGGCGACCGGCGCGTAGAGGTCGTCGGCTCGGGTTGCCTCGGCAAAGGTCCGGTCGCCCGACACGACGGCGAGGACTCGCGGCTCGATCTGACCGAGATCAGCGCGGACGAGAACCTGCCCCAAGTGGGCAGCCACACCCGGTCGCAGCGCCGCCGGCAGGTTGTGCAGGCCGTTGTCGGCGGTCATCCGCCCTCCGGCACCGTCACAGGCCGTCCATGATCCGCGCAGCCGGTCGTCGGCGCCGACGTGCTCGGCCAACCAACGGTGCCCATAGGTGGTGGCGATCCGCTCCCGCTTGCGCCAGTCGAGGAGGGCGCCGACGACCGGGTGCACCGCACGCTGGTCCTCGAGCACCCACTTGCGGGTGTTGGGTACCTCGACCCCGACTCCGTGGAGCAGCGCCTTGACCGCTGCGGGATTGCGCAGGTCCGTGGCCTCGCGGCCCGGCACGAGGTCGAGTACCGCCTTGTCCCGGTGGGCTCGCGCCGCCACTTCGTCGGCGACGGACTGCGGACGGGGGCCGGCCGCCTCCTCGATCAGGGCTTCGATGCGGGGCCGGTCGAGCGGCAGCCCGTCGTGGGCCAGGTCGACGCACAGGAGGGCCGCCGCGGACTCCGAGGCGATCGTGCCGATCACCCGAGGGCCGAGGGCAGCGGCCTGTTCCCGCTGACGCAGGGCGGTCACGAGCGCTGCCCGTGCCCAGGCGATGAGGCGGTCGTCGGTCTCGAGCCAGGTGCCGTGGACCGCGTCGGGTCGGAGGTGACCGTCCGCCCGGACCAGTTCACCGCGTTCGCCGGTGTCCGCAGCGAACTCGAAGAGGTCCCCGGTGGGTGGGGGCGGCACCTGATCCAGCGGTATGCCGTGCGCTCCCGCCCAGGCGGTCCCGGCGTCGGCGCGCCATCCGCCGTGGAGCACGCGGTGGGCCTCGGCGATGTCCCAGGAGCGGGCTGGGCGGATGCCGGCCGCGACGAAGGGCCGCAGGGCCGGGTCGGCGGACCAGAGGACCCAGCGTGGCCGAAGGCGTCCCTCGATCGAGCGCACCGTGTCGACGCCCTTCGACGTGTCGACGACGGTGAGGGCGGACGGTGACCCCACGGCATACCGCTGGAAGGTGCGGTCGCCGACGAGCACGGCGACCGGGGACCCCCACGCACCGACGTCGTCTTCGGTCACAAGGGGGAGCATGCAAAGGAGGTTACGCGGGCCCACTCTGGCAGGATTGGCGGCGATCCAAGTCGCTCAGATCGGGCGACGGGAAGGACGTCACGTGTTCGGCAACGACAAGAAGGCTCGGTCCACCCAGAGCGCCCTCGAGCAGGCTCAGGCGCCGCAGGAGAGCGGCTTCGTCGGTGGCAAGGCCATGGCGATGGTCGAGAAGTTACTCGACGTCGGCATCGACGGCAGGGGTCCTTTCGACTCGGCGACCGAGGTCGCCGCGAAGGCTCTGGCCAAGGAGCCAGACCCCGAGCGCGCGGTCGACGCCATCGTCAAGAGCCACCTCAAGCTGGCGATGGCCAATGGTTTCGTCACCAGTCTCGGCGGCTTCATCACGATGCCGGTCGCGCTGCCCGCGAACGTCACTGGCTTCTACCTTCTCGCCACCCGCATGGTCGCGGCCGTCGCCAAGGCCCGGGGCTACGACCTCACCCAGCCGCACATCCGTTCGGCCGTCCTGCTCAGCCTCGTCGGCGCGGACGCCGACGACCTGCTCGCCAAGGCCGGCGTCGTCGTGCCCACCGGTCGACTGACGGCACTGGCCGCCGAGCGGCTGCCCGGCCCGGCCCTGATGGTCGTCAACAAGGCGATCGGTTTCCGGATCCTCGCCACCTCGGGCAAGTCGATCTTCAAGCGGTTCGGCCGCAACGTGCCCCTCATCGGTGGCGCCGTGGGTGCCGGGCTCGACGGTTGGGTGCTGCACAAGATCGCGGACAAGGCTCGTGAGGAGTTCGTGACCGCCGCACCCCAGATCACGGCCTGAGGTTCTCAACCCACTCTCAACGACGCGCCATGGTCCGACCGGAACCGGGATGGACCGCAAAGCGTCCGTTGTTGAGGAAGAAGACGCCGCCGATCACTGGTGGCGCGTGACCCGTGGAGGACCCCATGGCCAGCCCCCGTCTGAGCATCATTCGCAACCTGTTCGCCGCGTTCCGGCTCGCCTCGCGACCCGGCGGCCCTTCAGTGGGTGAGCGGCTCTCCTCCCTCCCGCGCCTCGTGCGCGCGGTCGCACGCGGGGAGTATGTCGGCGCCACGACCGGCAGGCTGCTGTTGATGGTCGGCGCCCTCGCGTGGTTGGTCTCACCTCTGGACCTCCTGCCGGAGGCGGTCCTGGGCGTCTTCGGGCTGGTCGACGATGCGGTGATCGCGTCCTGGCTGGTGACCACGGTGGTCAACGAGACCGAAGCCTTCATCGGCTGGGAGCGCGGGATCACCGCCACCTCGGAGACGGTGCCAGGTCACGTCCTGCGCTGAACACACCTGATCGGCCTTCGCTCGGCGGGGGCGGCCATGCACAGGCCGCCCCCGCCGACGTGTGTCGTCCACAGGGTGTGGCTGTTGCAGGTGCGCCGCTCCCGGGTGGCGACAACGGTCGGGGCATGACGACGACACTGCCCCAGCGCATCCGCTCCATCGACGAACTCATCACCTGGTTGCCCTACCAACTGGGCCACCAGCCGACGCAATCACTCGTGCTCGTGGCTCTCACCCGGGGCCGCTTGCTGGGTGTCTGCCGCATCCCACTGACCAACGAGCTTGCTGGCGAGGAACTCGGCGTCGACGAGGTCCTCGACGTCGTGTCCGGCGCACTGAAAACACTGGCACGCGAGGGAAGTGACCAGGTCCACGCGGTCGCCTACGAGGAGTTTCCGGGCCAGTCCGGTCTCGCCGTCGGAGCCCTCGAGGCCGCAGCCCAGTTCATGGATGTCGAGTTGGCCGGCCTTGCCGTCGTGCACGCTGGCTGCCGCCGGCTGCCCTGGTCGACCGATCCCGCCGATCGTCGCGGATCGCCGGTCCAACCCGTGGAGACCTGTCCGGCCGCCCTCCACCTGCTCGTCGACGGCCAGGTGCCGATGCCTGATCGCGCTGCCCTGCGCACCCTGGTGCACGAGGACAGCACCCTCAGTGAGCCGGTCCGCCCCGCGCTCGCCCGTCTGGTCACGCGCAGGTCGCGCCGCCCCGCGCGCGCCGGTCGGCTCTGGCAGCGGCTGCTGGCTGATGGTGGGTCGCCGGCGCAGGTCGCGGCACTCTCCGGCGATGACCGCGCCAAGCTCCTCGCTTCGCTGGCCGACGTCCACTGGCGGGATGCCATCATCGCCTGGGTTGCGCCCGGATCGCTCCCGCTGGCGGCCCTGCCCGCCACTGCTCGAGCCGGCCTGCGCACCTGGCTGCCCGATCCGGTCTCCGACGAGACCGCGGCTCTCGGCAAGCTCATGACACTGGCACGATCGGCACCGTCGGACCAACCGGTGTGTGCCCACGTCTGCGCAGTCGTGGGCTGCATCGCCTGGCACCTGGGAAACGGCGCGACCGGCCGGGACGCGCATGAGCGTGCCCTCATCATCGATCCCGCGCACCGACTGGCCCGGCTCGGGTTGCGGGCCATCGACCTGGGCATGCGTCCCGGTGACCGTCCACACCCTGGATCAGCGGCTGCCGTTCGACCACGCCCGGCCGTATAGTGGCCGCAGGTCATGAGCGCCAGCGCACAGCCCCGGCTTGCTGGCCGGCAACCCTCCTCGCGGTGGGGTGCCCCGGGTGAGGACCGGGCCGGGCGGGATCCACGCCCCGGCAAGCGCGAGCCGGGAGTCCATCACATGTCGGTCCACCACCTGCCACCGCCGGCCTCGCCATGGCCTGAGGGTGAGCCAGCCGGTGAGCGTCAGTTCCTCGACATCGGCGCCATCGACCTCGAGCGTGGAGGCCACCTCCCTGACGTGACCGTCGCCTATGAGACCTGGGGGACCCTGAACGCGGCCGCCGACAATGCCGTGCTCGTCGAGCACGCGTTGACCGGGGACAGCCACGTCGTCGGCGAGGCCGGCCCGGGTCATCCGACAGCCGGCTGGTGGCAGGGTCTCATCGGAACGGGGGCCCCGCTCGACACCGATCGCCACTTCGTCGTGGCCACCAACGTCCTGGGTGGCTGTCGCGGCACCACCGGGCCATCCACGGCCGCACCCGACGGGCGCCCTTGGGGCTCCCGCTTCCCCTTCGTCACGATCCGTGACCAAGTTGCCGTCGAGAGCGTGGTGGCCGATCGCCTCGGGATCCAGCGGTGGTCAGCGGTCCTGGGCGGGTCGATGGGTGGGATGCGGGCCCTTGAATGGGCGGTGGGGCACCCCGATCGTGTGGCCCGTGCGATCGTCCTGGCCTCCACCGCGGCGGCCTCGGCCGACCAGATCGCCTGGAGCCACCCGCAGTTGCTCGCCATCCGCAGTGATCCCGCCTTTGAAGGCGGCGACTACTACGGCGGCCCGGGTCCGATCGGTGGGCTGGGGATTGCTCGCCGAATCGCTCACCTGACCTATCGCAGCGAGACCGAACTCGCCGACCGCTTCGGTCGGAGGGTCCAGGGCGCCGAGGACCCGCTCGGCGGCGGTGGGCGCTTCGCTGTCGAGAGTTACCTGGACCACGCGGCCGGCAAGTTGGTCGGCCGCTTTGACGCCAACAGCTACCTGGTGTTGACCGAGGCCATGAACTCCCACGATGTGGGCCGCGACCGAGGCGGGCTCGGCGCGGCGCTGGGCCGGGTCACGGGCGCCCTGGTCGTCGCCGACGTCGACTCCGACCGGTGTTATCCGCCGCGGCTGTCCGACGACATCGCCGCCCGGGTGCCGGGTGCCGATCGCGTCACGATCCGGTCCGGGCACGGCCATGACGGATTCCTGATCGAAACCGAGCAGGTCGGGGCGATCATCGAAGGCGCCTTGGCGTCGTCCTGAGGCGGGACCACGTCCGTGCGCCACAGGGGCACGCCCGTTGGGGTAGCGTCTGCGGCGGGTGCGCGCGGTGCGAACCCGTTTGGACCAGGAGGAGGATCAGTGACGATCGTCGTCGGGTATGTGTCCACCAAGGAGGGTCAGGCTGCGCTTCAGCGAGCCCTCGCCGAGGCCAAGCTTCGTCGGACGAACCTTGTCGTCATCAACTCGAACCGCGGCGGACGCGACTTCGACGGTGACGCCAGCGCACGCAGCGAGTCGGAGCTCGAGCGCATCGCCACCGATGCCGCGGCCGACGGGGTCGACATGGAGGTGAGGCAACTCGTGCGAGGGAACGAGCCCGCAGAGGACCTGATCTCCGTGGCCGACGAGACCGGTGCCGACCTCATCGTCATCGGCCTGCGCCGCCGAACCCCGGTCGGCAAGCTCATCCTCGGCTCCAACGCCCAGCGCATCCTGCTCGATGCGCCATGTGCCGTCCTGGCCGTCAAGGCCTGAATCGGTCGACGCCGTGGACCCCGCCATGCGGGGTCCACGGCGTGTGCGTTTTATAATGGTCACAGAACTGCGACCGGGGTTCGCGCGAAACTGACTCGCTCGGGCCCATCGCGGTGCCCCGTCCTTACGCCTTCGCGGTGCTTTGCGTGCCCGGAAGCGATCGCGCCCAGAGATTGTTGGTGTCATCGGTGCCGTCGAAAGAACCCGCCCTCCCCGCGGAGTTCAGCCATCCTGCGCTCCAGACCTTGGTGAAGCGGGGCAGGGTCGACGGACGGGTGTCGGGTGAAGACGTCGCCGTGGCCATCACGACGGCAGGCGTCAAGCCCGCACGGGGTCGAGTAGTCATGAATGCGTTCGCTGATCAGGGAATCGAGGTCACATTGACTGCCAGCGCAGAAAAGAAGGTTGCCGGTCGCTCCGGCACGAAGGCTGCTGTCAAGGCACCGGTGAAGAAGGCCGCCGCTCCGGCGAAGAAGGCTGCGCCGGCGAAGGCCGCCGCCACGGCCGCCCCCGCGAAGAAGGCTGCGCCGGCGAAGACTGCCGCCACCCCCGCCGCTGCGAAGGCAGCAACCAAGAGCGCCCCCGCGAAGGCTGCGCCTGCCAAGAAGGCCGCCACCACCAAGGCCGCCGTGAAGGCCGCCGCAGCTCCGGTGGCCCCGGCGAAGAAGGCGGCGGCACGCAAGGCGGCCGCCAAGAAGGCGGCCCCTGCCGCCGCCACTCCCGAGGTCGTCGACGAGGACCAGGAGAGCGTCGAGGACACCGACGAGGGTGAACCGGCGGAGACCGAGTTGGAGGAGGTAGAGGTCGAGGAGACCCTCGACGCCACCGACACCGCGAATGACGACGATTCCGACGAGGAGAGTGCCGCCAAGCCGGCACCCGCCGCAGCCGAAGAGGACGAATCATCGGCGGCCTTCGTCATTCGTGACGACGACGAGGACGATGCTCCCGCGCAGCAGGTGGTCACCGCTGGCGCCACTGCCGACCCGGTCAAGGACTACCTGAAGCAGATCGGCAAGGTCGCCCTGCTCAATGCGGAGCAAGAGGTCGAGCTGGCCAAGCGGATCGAGGCCGGTCTCTTCGCGGAGGAGAAGTTGAACGCCGGCGAGAAGATCGACATGACGCTCAAGCGCGAGCTGTGGTGGATCTCCCAGGACGGCAAGAAGGCCAAGAACCACCTGCTCGAGGCCAACCTTCGTCTGGTTGTTTCGCTGGCCAAGCGTTACACCGGCCGCGGCATGCTCTTCCTCGACCTGATCCAAGAAGGCAACCTGGGCTTGATCCGTGCGGTCGAGAAGTTCGACTACACCAAGGGCTACAAGTTCTCGACCTACGCCACGTGGTGGATCCGTCAGGCGATCACGCGGGCGATGGCCGATCAGGCCCGGACCATCCGAATCCCGGTCCACATGGTCGAAGTGATCAACAAGCTCGCCCGCGTGCAGCGCCAGATGCTCCAGGACCTGGGTCGAGAGCCCACCCCCGAGGAACTGGCCAAGGAACTCGACATGACCCCCGAGAAGGTCGTCGAAGTCCAGAAGTACGGCCGCGAGCCCATCTCCCTCCATACCCCCCTCGGCGAGGATGGCGACAGCGAATTCGGTGACCTCATCGAGGACTCCGAAGCCGTGGTGCCCGCCGACGCCGTGAGCTTCACGCTGCTCCAGGAGCAGTTGCACTCGGTGTTGGACACCCTGTCCGAGCGCGAGGCGGGCGTCGTCTCGATGCGCTTCGGTCTCAGCGATGGTCAGCCGAAGACCTTGGACGAGATCGGCAAGGTCTACGGCGTCACCCGTGAGCGGATTCGGCAGATCGAGTCCAAGACGATGAGCAAGCTGCGTCACCCCAGCCGCAGCCAGGCCCTTCGCGACTATCTGGACTGATTGACCGGGCCTCTCGGGGTCATCACCGCAGGTCAGATGCGGTTTGGCTGGCCTCGGACAGCGACCGGCGTGTTGCACAGCGCTCTGCGCTTCGGATGGCGACGACCTGCCGGTCCGGGTTCTGGTCCAAGGTCGATACACGAAACGTAGCCAACGGCTTGTCCAGGCATCCCTACACCTACTTGCAGATGTGTCCAATAACAACGAGAAGGACCTCAAACAGACGGCCTGGGATCACTGAGTGGGTGTCGGGCTGGGGTTCTACCCCAATCAGACAGTGAGTGTGACGGTGGCCTCGGCCGTCTTACGCGGATGCGGCCCAGCCCTGTTGGCGATCTGGGAGCCTGAGCCAGCGCAGTCACTGGAGTTTGTTCGTGGACGTCGGGTACTTGCTCGCGGCTGCAGCGACGCGTGTCACCGGCACCTGGCTGCGGGGTGGAGTCGTGATTTCGTATCCGAACCTCGTGTCGGGCATCATCAAGCAGGCTGAGCGTGAGAGCGGCTTACCCGCACTGCGGATCCACTGGTACGACTCCGGCTCCAAGCCGGGTGGGGCACCGGACTCGACGAAGGAGATGATCGGCGAGTTGCCACGGGTGAAGCTCCGGCTCGGCAGGTTGTCTCCTCATGGTGAGCAAAAGGGTGTCGACCTGCGGATAGGCCTCGAGCTGGCATCTCATGGACGCAACAAAGTCTCCGCCCTCGTCTACCTGCTGTCCGGCATGATGACCTCACTGACGCAGTGGAAGAGGCGCAGGGGCACGGCGTGCAGGTGGTGATCCTCGCCGTCGCCGACGCGAAGGGGCAGCCACACGCGGTAGCGCACCACCTGATACGCCTGCGACGACGTGGTGGTCCGTGATCCGCAGATAGTCGACCAGACGGTGATGGTCCGGACGCAGATTGCAGCGGCGGCCCCAACTGCGCTACCACGGACGAGGTCCCCGGCTCAGTACGACTCGAGGGCGTCAAGCGGCCGGCGGCAAGGAGGGCGAGGGAACCAGGCCCACTTCGACTCCGACTCCAACTCCGGCGATTCTGGCCTCCAACAAGGCGCATGCGGCAGGCGCCATGGTGAGCGGGGCTATGCGCCCGAAGAGCACAGTGGTCTACTCCAGCAGCTCCGGCGGTGGCGCGGAGGCTGCGCCCGCAATGGCCGAAGAATGGCAGGCAATCGACGACGTCTGCTGCAGTGTCATTACAGCGTGGCAGGCCCGGGCGTCCGAGTCGGAGCAAGAGCAGGTGCGGACACGGCGAGACTTTATACCCAACGACTTGGATCGCACGTTGCTGATCGACCTCTCCGCCAGGCTCGGGATCTACGACATCGACGAATCCACCCGGTACGCTGCCTTGCGAGCCCACTTCTCGGATGTGTTGGCGGAACTCGATTGAGCACGCGTACATACCTGGACGGCGTTCACTCGGATGTGACCCAAGAGGACTCCCTTACGATCTGTGGGAATGAGAGGCCACCATGAGAGTCGCAGCCATCGACATGACTCGGATGCGCTGAGAGGGAGAGCGTGTCCCGGCGCTGGTACTCGACGTGACGAGTGCCCGTGTGAGCGTGCTCGTAAGAGGGCGCAACGCCTGGCACTCGACTTGGATCATGAACTACACGCGGGACGCCGTACTGTTTACGCACGTTGCCTCGGCCAAGAACGAGGCGGAGAGACGCCGCGGCCCGGGGAACGTCTTCTACGTCTATGAAGCACCGGCGGTGGTAGTCCGCGCGACGAACCTGGACTACGTCGTGGCCGACCTCCATCCCGATAACCCACTCGGCCGATACAGAGGGTGCAGGTCAGCCAACAAGGGCGGAGCCTTGCTTCCCGGGAGTCGAGTCTCAGACGCGATCCGGAGCTTCGGCAGCCTGGGGTACTGGAACGGGCACTGGTCGGGCGCGATGCTCAATGAACACTCAATCGTGAGCGGTCAGGTCGAAAGATTCGAGCGCCTTCAGCAGGTGGGAGGGAAGCGACTCCTGAACTTCAAGTCCTTCAGCCAGGGCGCGGAGTGGACGCTGGGCTGGAACGCGCGGCCCACGCGTTACACGCGGCGCGGCGTCAACGCGGTCGTCCGTGCCTTCGCTGGCCAAGTGGGTGCGATCCCGGGCTATCAGGCGGCGCTGGACACCGCTAGGGAGCGCTGGGGGTCGATAGACCTGACTGACAACAAAGTCGACCTCGAACGGCGCAAGTGGGCTTGGGAGCCGGTGCTTCAATCGCTCGCACAGGTGCCTCGCGGCGGCCAGGAGTAGTTAGGGCCAAGCCACAAGGCGCTGTTGGCGCGTATCCGGCGTGCTGGACTGTCACTGCAGGCGTGCGGGCCGCTTCGTCTCCTTGCAGCCGTGTCTAGAACAGCGAGAGCGGCCCCAGGCGGTCAGCGGGGAGCAATAGTCAAGACCTGTGGATCGGCGTGTCACGCGACTTGCTTATCACCTCCTGATTCGAGGCTCGTGTCGTCGGGTCGTTCGATGAGGATCCCTCGCTCGAAGGTGGCTCCGGCGGCTCGTACGAGCGCGACGAGATGGGGGGCGTTGACGGCGCGCCCCCGGGATTGGGCGGCCTGGATCAGCTTGAACGCCATTGCGACTCCTGCGGCGCGTGAACCGGGTCCCTTGGTGACTCGCTGACGCAGCCGCAAGGTCGCGAAGGTCGACTCGATCGGGTTGGTCGTGCGCAGGTGGACCCAGTGCTCGGCGGGGTAGTTGTAGAACACCAGCAGCACGTCGAGGTCGTTGGTGATCTTCGCGGCCGCCTTGGGCCACTTGACCCTGTACTGCGCCGCGAACACCCTCGCCGCCGCGGCGGCGTGGTCCTTGTCCTCGGCGTTCCAGATCTCAGCCAGGGCCGTCTTCGCGCCGGGCTGCGCCGACTTCGGCAGGTCGTTGAGGACGTTGGCGATCTGGTGGAACCAGCACCGCTGCTCGCGGGTGCCCGGGAACACCCGCCGCACCGCGGCCCAGAACCCTCGCGCCCCGTCCCCGATGGCGAGCACCGGTGCCCTCATTCCGCGCCGCTGGCAGGAGCGCAGCAGGTCCGCCCACGAGTCGGTGGACTCGCGGTGTCCGTCGTCCAGGGCGATGAGCTCCTTGGTGCCGTCAGCGCGGACCCCGTTCATCACCAGCAGGCACACCTTGTCCTGCTCGAGACGCACCTTGAGGTGGATCCCGTCGACCCACAGGTACACGTAGTCCACCTCGGCCAGAGAGCGCGTGTTGAACGCCCTCGCCTCGTCCTGTCAGTCCTTGGTCAACCAGGTGATCGTCGTCGACGACAGGCCGTGGCCGGTGCCCAGGAACTGCTCCAGCGCTGGGACGAAGTCGCCGCTGGACAGTCCGTGCAGGTACAACAGCGGCAGCACCTGCTCCACCTGCGGGGACTTCCTGGCCCACGCCGGCAGGATCGCCGAGGAGAACCGGGACCGCTGCCCGGTGACCTCGTCGACCCGCTTGTCGTTGACCCGCGGCGCGCGCACCGGCACCGCACCAGCCGTGGAACCCGTTGCGGACCCCCAACCGCCGACCGGCCTCATCACGCTCGTGAGCGTGGGCCTCGATGTACGCGGCAACCTCGGCCTGCAACGCCACCGCGAGCATCTGCCGGGCAGAATCACGCACGATCTCGTCGAGCAACGACCCGCGCACACGGCGCTCTTCGCGTGCGTCTCGTTCTCCTCGTGGACTACCTTGAGCATGGGCGTACCTTCTCGAGCGGCGCGCCAACGCCGACCCTGATCAGACTTGCATGGGCTTCAGATCTTGCTCGGGAGGTACGCCCTCTTCACGTCACCTCGCCGAGGCCCATCCACAGGTTCTGATCGTTGCTCACGCCCCAGAGCACCTGCTGGCCGTCGAGAACGAGCTGAACAACCGCCCTCGCCAAGTCCTCGAAGACCAGACCCCAGCGGAACTGTTCACCGCGCTGTTAGCCTGCGAAAGTCCATCCGTGTTGCGACGTTGACTGGAACCCGCCGCGCCGCAACTGTTCAGTTTTCGACCGCCGTCGACATAGCCGGGCACTCGATGAACTGCAAAGCTTCGCCGAGGCAGCGCGCGCTCCGGCTCCGGACGTCGCGCGCGAGTTGCGCCGGTCTGCCCTACCCGAGACGCGAGCCGAGGCAAAGCGCAAGGCTGTCGACGTGAAGGACGACGTGATCCAGGTTGCGCAGATCGCGGGCAGGGCCACCGCACACGGCGCGAAGTACGCGTCAGAGCGGGTGCGGCGCTCGCGTCCCAGCTCTCCGTCGCACCATAATGAGTGAGAGTTTGTTCCCGAGCCCGTACGACGCCGCTGGAACTGCGCACCGCGGCCAGAGTTACGTGACGGAATGGGGCGACGGTTCAGTCCAGGGTATTTCACTGCACAGCGCTTCTGACCTGCACGCTCTCCAAGCCCAAGAGCACAGCGCTCAGCCGTTCCTAGTGCGCGACTATCTCGACTGAGCCTGAGCGGACCTCACCGACCCCGTCGGTCGACCGAGTTCCACATCTCACCCCATGCCCGTCGGCCCTCCAAAGGCCACAGCCAGGCGCGAATCCGCATCGTCAATCGACGACGTGATCTCGCGGTCCTGGCGACCAACTCGGAGTCGGCGGTGACGTCGGGCAGGTCGGCACCGGGCGCGGCATACCGGGCGCGTTCGAGGGTGGCGACCACGGTGTCGAGCGCCGCTGTCGACGCCCCGTCCAAGTAGGCCGATCGCGTCAGGGTGTCACGGGCCTGTCGCGGCGTCTCACCGGGGCCTGCCCTCACCTCGATGTCGTCGAGGCGGTCGAGGAGGGACTGCCACAGCACCTCGGTGCGTTCGGCGTCGTCCTGGGCGCGCCGGAGCGCGCGACGCCGCCGAATCGAGCCCAGGAGGGGCGTGATCAGGACGCTGATCGCGACCAGCAGGATCGTCGTCAAGGGGATCCAGGTCGCGCGCAGCCATCCACCGACATCGG
>Ga0209408_1001261_pt1 | contig 16308 bp, 15 predicted proteins | sample AD_UKC107_MetaG_FD_184422 | JGI IMG/M metagenome (GOLD analysis project Ga0209408, IMG submission 184422) | Active sludge microbial communities of municipal wastewater-treating anaerobic digesters from Hong Kong - AD_UKC107_MetaG (SPAdes)... | ecosystem: Engineered > Bioreactor > Anaerobic >... | reverse complement strand
GAACATGATGTACACGAGCAGCACGGATCCGATGAGGTTCGCAACGTACACGAAGAACCAGTTGTAGAGGAGCCCTTTGATGCCGAACTGCTTCTGGGAGAGCCCTATGGTCATGAGGTTGTTCCCGGTGAAGAGCTCCGCTCCTCCTATGACCACCAGCATCAGGCCTGTGGAGAACACTGCCCCTCCGATGAACTTGGTCATGCCCATCCCCAGCTTATCGGCCGTACCCGTCATGACCATGGTTGCGAGCTCAGCCCCGAAGCCGATGTATGCCCCCGCGAAGATGCCGAGGATGATCATCTGCAGGATCGGCAGGCATGCCTTTGTCTTGCCCGCGTTTGATACTGCCTCTGCTACCTGTAGCGGCGTATTAAAACCCATATACTACCTCCATCTCTGTAGTGTTTGATCTCTTTGAATCCCGTTCCCGATCATCCGGATAACTCTCAGGCCACCTTTGCGATCTTCACCGCACAGACCTTGTATTCAGGTATGTTGGCAACCGGGTCGATGGCCTTGTTGGTGAGCCTGTTGACCGCAGCCTCGCTGAAGTGGAACGGGATGAAGACGATGCCTTCACCGCACCTGCGCGTAACCTGGGCAACGACCTCGATCTTCCCCCTGCGGCTTGCCACCTCGACCCTGTCGCCCTGTGCGACGCCCAGCCTCCGCGCGTCGGCCGGGTTCATCTCCACGAACGCATCCGGCGTCCGTGACACCAGCCCCCTGGAGCGGCGGCTCATGGTGGCGGTGTGGTACTGGTAGAGGATGCGGCCTGTGGTGAGGGTGAGGGGATACTCCGCATCGGGCAGTTCCGCGGGGGGGATATGCTCGCACACGGTGAAGAGGCCCTTGCCCCTCGTGAAGGCGGCGGAATGGAGTATGGCCGTACCCGGGTGCTCCGTGGTGGGGCATGGCCACTGAAGGCCCTTCCACTCGATGCGGTCGTAGGTGATGCCTGCGTACGACGCCGTGACTCGTGCGACCTCCTCGAATACGGCCCGGGCGCTCTCGTACTTCCAGCCCGCCCCCATCCTGTTGGCGATGCCGGTGATGATCTCCCAGTCGTCCCTCGCCTCGCCCGGCGCCTCGACCGCCTTGCGCACCCGCTGGACCCGGCGCTCGGTGTTGGTGAAGGTGCCTTCCTTCTCCGCCCAGGCGGAGCTCGGCAGGACCACGTGCGCCAGGTCGGCCGTCTCGTTGCGGAAGATGTCCTGAACAATGAACAGATCGAGGTTCTTCAGGGCCTTTTCCACATGGGCGGTGTCCGGGTCGGACATCATGGGGTTCTCGCCCATGACGTACAGGGCCTTGATGGTCCCTTCGGCGGCACCGTCGAATTTCTTGGGTATGGTGAGGCCCGGCTTGGCCGGCAGCTTCACGCCCCAGGCATCCTCGAACGGCTTGCGTTCCGCATCCTCTGCAACCCGTTTGTAGGCGGGCAGGTTGCCCGGCAGGCACGCCATGTCGCAGGCGCCCTGGACGTTGTTCTGGCCCCGCAGCGGGTTTACCCCGGTGCCCGGCCTGCCGACGTTGCCCGTGAGCATGGCCAGGTTGGCACAGGACTTGACGTTGTCCGTGCCCGTGATGTGCTGGGTGATGCCCATGGCATACACGATGGCGGACGTCCCCGACGTGGCATAGAGGCGTGCGGCCTTCCTGAGCTCCCCGGCAGGGATGCCGGTGACCGACTCGACATGCTCGGGGGTGTACTTCTTCACGGTCTCCCTGAGCGCCTCGAAGTTCTCGGTGCGCCCGTCGATGAAGGCCTGGTCGTGGAGCCCTTCGCTGATGATGACGTTCATCATGCCGTTGATCCAGGCGATGTCCGTGCCCGGTTTCTGCCGGAGCCATACGGTGGCGAACTTCGCAAGGTCGATGTTCCTCGGGTCCACGAGGATGAGCTTCGCGCCCCTCTGGGTTACGGCCCTCTTGATGAAGGTGGAGATGACGGGGTGGTTCTCTGTGGTGTTGGTGCCGGTGATGAGGAAGCACTTCGATTCCTCGAGGTCGGCGATGGAGTTGGTCATGGCGCCCGAACCGAACGCAGTGGCCAGACCGGCCACGGTGGAGCTGTGTCAGAGCCGGGCGCAGTGGTCCACGTTGTTGGTGCCTATCACCGCGCGGAGGAATTTCTGGAAGAGATAGTTCTCCTCGTTCGTGCACCGTGCCGAGGCCAGACCTGCGATGCTGTCGGGCCCGTGCTTCTCCCTGATGGATGAGAGCTTGTCGGCGATATACGCGACGGCCTCGTCCCAGCTCGCCTCCTTCAGCTCGCCGTCCACCCTGATCATGGGCCTGGTGAGCCGGTCCGGGTGGTCGAGGAAGTCGTACCCGAAGCGGCCCTTGATGCAGAGGCTCCCGTGGTTGGGGGGCAGCGCGTTCCACCGCGGAGTGGTCACCTTGACGACCTTGCCGTCCTTCACGTTGAGCTCCATCTGACAGCCCACGCCGCAGTACTCGCAGGTGGTCCGCACCTTGCGCGCTTCACCGGCCCTGCTCCTGAACCGGCCCTGCTTCTCGAACAGGGCTCCCACGGGGCACAGCCGCACGCACTCGCCGCAGAACACACAGGAGGAGTTCTCGTAGGTCTGCCCGAAGGCAGGCCCGACGCCGGCCGTGGGTCCGCGTCCGGAGAAGTCGAGGACCTGGTTCACCTGTATCTCGTTGCAGGCCCGCACGCACAGTCCGCACAGGATGCACTTGTTCATGTCCCGCACGATCATCTCGTTGCCCTGCTCCAGGGGTTTGCGGGTTTCCGGCTCCGGGAAGCGGGGGGCATCGATGCCCAGGGAATAGGCCAGCGCCTGGAGCACGCAGTCGCCGCTGCTCTCGCAGACCAGGCAGTTGTGATGCCCCTGGGTGAGCAGGAGCTCCACCGTGAGCCTGCGTGCCTTGAGCACCCGTTCGGAATTGGTGGTCACCACCATGCCCTTTTCCGCAGGCATGGCACAGGATGCCACCAGTGATCGTGCATTCTGGACCTCCACCACGCAGACCCTGCATGCACCTACGGGCTTGAGCTGCTCCTGATGGCAGAGCACCGGGATGGAGATCCCGTTTGCCCTGGCCACCTCATAGACCGTCTGGCCGGGGGTGAAGGTACAATCCTTGCCGTCAATCGTAATCGTCATGCGTGTCCTCCTGGTGACTGTGAATCGGCGTCATATGACTGCTGTAGGAAGAGATATGAGAGGATTCACGGAGCTCGTAATGGTGGGAATAAAACATCATCCGTCAGTATGCTCTTTTCAGCACATTTTTAATTCATTATTATTCTTCGTTAATTTTGGTTATCTACCACAATAGGATCATGTTACGGAACGTCATATCATTCCTCTTCAGGAAAATCCAGATAAATTTTCCTAGAGAAAAAGATTTCAGGAAGATTTTTATGACGGTCCGGCAGTGTCTTACGGAGAGTATTTACAGGGTTGGTGCCCCTCCCGGACTATCTTCGAGGAGGCTCAGTTCATACGGAAAAGGAGACAATGCGCGTCGCAACACACCGTGCACATGGGATATGGCGAGCCCGTAGTTGGTCATGGGCACCCCCTTCTCCTCGGTGACCCTGATCCTGCCGAGCATCTCGGCGCGGTTGATCATGCAGCCCCCGCAGTGGATGATGAGCTTGTAGTCAGAGATGTCCCTGTCCAGGATGGGACCTGCATGGACGTCGAAGGTGATGTCCTTGCCGGTGTAGAGCTTGACCCACCTCGGGATCTTCACCCTGCCGATGTCGTCCGGCAGCGGGTGGTGGGTGCACGCCTCGCAGATGAGCACCTTGTCCCTGTCCTTCAGGGTGTCGATGGCTTTCACGCCTTCGATGAGCTTGGCGAGGTCCCCCTTGAGGCGCGAGAACAGGATGGAAAAGGTGGTGAGCTTCACGCCCGGCGGCAGGTCGCCCGATACCTTGAGCACCACCTGGGAGTCGCAGATGACGAGGCCCGGCGGGGTCTTGAGGCCGCTCAGGACGTACTCGATCTCGCGTTCCTTGACCACGACGGCGGCAGCGTCGTTGTCCAGGATGTCCCGTATGACCTGGACCTGCGGCAGGATGAGCCTGCCCTTGGGTGCACCGAGGTCGATGGGCACCACCAGGAGCACGAGCTCGCCGTGGCCGACGATGTCGCCCACGATGGTGGAGCGTTCCGCCTCGAGGGTCTTCGCGATCCCGGTCATGCGCTCCCGGGCGGCATCGATGTTCTCGCCCGTGAGACAGCTGACGGGCACGAAGGGTATGCCGTCCTGATCGAGTCCGGATGCGACCCGTCCGTCGAGGGGGTGCAGGTCGATCTTGTTGAACACGAGGATGGCCTTTGCCCCCCGCGTCTTGAGCTCTTCCATGAGGGCACGGTCCCGCTCGTCGAAATCCGCTGCGGTGGTGACCACCACGGCCAGGTTGATCTTGCCCATGACGGCCTTTGTCCTGGTCACCCGCATCTCGCCGAGGTCCCCGGTGTCGTCGATGCCGGCGGTGTCGTAGATGTACACGGGTCCTATGCCGTGGATCTCCATGGCCTTGCCCACCGGGTCGGTGGTGGTGCCCGCCACCGGGGAGACGATGGACACGCTCTGGCCGGTCAGGGCGTTGATGAACGATGACTTGCCCGCGTTGCGCTTGCCGAAGATGCCGATGTGCAGCCTGTTGGCCACGGGTGTGGTGTTCATTTCCTGTACCCCATCATGCGGATCCTCTCGGGTGAGACGAGCTCGTCGAATTGCTGCCCGGTGAGGATCTTCTCGTCAAGGATGATCTGCCTGAGGGCCCGCGTATCCTGCTTCATCATCCGGTAAATCCGTGCGGCCGCATCGTGGCCGATGTACTGGGAGAGGTAGGTGAGGATCGCCACCGACTCCGTGAGGTTGGCGTCGATCCTGTCCCGGTTGAGGTCCAGGCCCCTCACCAACTTTTCCTCGAATCTTCCCAGGGCGAGCCTGAGCAGGGCCATCTCCTTCAGGACGAGGGTGGCCACGAGGGGGAAGAACTGGTTCAGCTCGAGATTTCCCAGGGCCGCGGCCTGGGAAACGACATTGTCGAAGCCCATGACGAGCAGGCCCGTCTGGCTGGCGAACTCGCACATGACCGGGTTCACCTTGCCGGGCATGATGGATGAGCCCTCCTGCACGGGAGGCAGTACCACCTCGCCGATCCCCCCGGTCGGACCGGATGAGAGCATACGCAGGTCCTCGGAGATCTTCATGAGGTTGACCGCACAGGTCCTGACCAGGCCCGATACCTCCACGATGGCGTCCAGGTTCTGGGTGGCGTCCACCATGTTCTCTGCCCGGGTGATGGCGAGACCCGTGAGGAGCTTCAGCTTCTCGATGACCAGGAAGATGTACTTCTGGGGCGCGTTGAACCCGGTACCCACGGCCGTGCCGCCGATGTTGAGCACCTTGATGCGCTCCCTGGCCTTGAAGATCCTCCAGCGGTCGCGGGCCACGGCCTCGGCGTACGCTGCGAACTGCATGCCCGCGGTGATGGGCAGGGCGTCCATGAGCTCGGTGCGTCCCAGCTTGAGGACGCCTGCAAAGGCCTTCTCCTTTTCCTGCAGCGACTCCTGGAGCTTTATGAGGACATCCTCCAGGGCGTCCAGGTGCATGAGCATGGCGACCTTGAGCGCGCTCGGGTACGTGTCGTTGGTTGACTGGTGCATGTTCACGTGGTCGAGGGGGTGGATGTAAGCGTAATCCCCCTTCTCCCTGCCGGAAAGCACGAGCGCCCGGTTGGCGATGACCTCGTTCACGTTCATGTTCAGCGAGGTGCCCGCCCCCCCGCTCATGGGGTTGACCACGATATCGTCGAACCGTCCGCGGGCGAGCATCGCATCGATTGCCCCGGAAATGGCGTCAGCCCTTGCCTTGTCGAGGAACCCCAGCTCGGCGTTGGCCTGGGCCGCCGCCTTCTTCACGAGGAGGTAGGCCTTCACGAAGATGGGGTCGTGCCGCTGACCGATGTCGCCGAAGTTCTCCAGGGCCCGGGCGGTGTGTATCCCGTACATGCTCTCATCGGGCAGCTCAAGGCCGCCCAGGGAATCGTGCTCTTTCCTCATCGCGTTCTCCGTCTCCCCCCCGGTCCTTTTCCGATGGGCCTCCCGATGGAATCGAAGAAACCCTTGAAATCAAGGATCGCCCCGTCGGCCTTCTCCACATCACCTTTGCCCGGGTAGATCTCGTAGCGCTCGGCATAGTCCTGAGGCGTGAACACCGGCATGAAGACGTTGGCTCCGGCCTCGAAGGCCTTCTTCCTGCCCGGTCCGTCCAGCACCCCCAGGGCCGTGGTGGAAGGTATGTTGGTGTCTCTCGTGACCAGCCGGATCACGGAAAGCATCTTGAGCACGAGGGTCGTATGCCCGGGCAAACAGTCCTTCAGGGGCGTATGCTCGTGGGGGATGAAGGGTCCGATGCCGACCATGTCCGCGTCGAGCCCCCTGATGAGCAGGACGTCGTCGGCCAGGTCTCCGACGGTCTGGCCCGGCAGGCCCACCATGCATCCCATGCCCGTCTCATAGTCGAGCTCCTTGATCCATTTCAGGCACTGGATGCGGTCTTCGAGGGACCTGCCCGGACACAGCCTCGCAAAGAGGTCGGCACTGGCCGTCTCGTGCCGGAGCAGGTAGCGATCCGCACCCGCCTCCCGGAAGGCCTTGTAGTCCTCATACGGTCTCTGACCGATGGACAGGGTGACGGCGAGATCGGTCCCGGTCTTTATCCTTCTGATGAGCCCACACATCCTCTCGACGGTATAGCATGGGTCCTCGCCCGACTGAAGCACCACGGTGGTACATCCGCGCGCCTGGATGTCTCGGGCCAGACCCAGGATCCTTTCATCCTCCATGCGGTACCGCTGCGCATCGCGGTTGTCCCTGCGCAGACCGCAATAGAGGCAGTTGTTCCTGCAGTGATTGGAAAACTCGATGATACCCCTCAGGAAGATCTCATCACCTACCTGGGCCTTGCGCACCCTGTCGGCAGCCTGGAACAGTCGTTCGACCTCTGAAGGTTCGCGCAGAGAAAGTAGGGCTGCTATCTCCTCCCGGCTCAGAGCTCCTCCGTCCTCGGCCTTTGCGATCGTGTCGCAGGGGGCGCTAGATGTACAGGTCATGCTCCCCCTCTTCGATCTTCTTCAGGCGGCTCTCGAGCAGCTGCTTCGTCTCCTCGCTCCCGGTCTCCCGGAGGAGCCGTTCGATGAGCTCCCCGCCGGCGGCCTTGGTGGCGGGGCTCGCATAGTCCTCCAGGTATTCCTTGAAGGTCAGGATGGCGTTCGTGCGGCAGAACTTCTGGATGAGACCCGGCTTGGCCAGGTCCATGAAGTCCCCACCCACCCTGCCGAGCCGGTAGCAGGCCGTGCAGAAGCTCGGGATATGGCCGTGGGTGGTGATGTCGTAGATGACCTCGTCCAGGGTCCTCGTGTCCCCCAGGTTGAACTGAGCCGCCCGGAATGCATTGCTGTCTCCCTGCTTGTACCCGCCGGGATTTGTCCTTGAGCCGGCGCTGATCTGGGAGATGCCCAGGTCGAAGACCTCGCTCCTCAGCTCGACCGGTTCACGGGTGGACAGGATCATGCCCGTATACGGTACTGCCAGGCGGATGACGGCCACGAGCTTCCTGAACTCATCGTCGCTCACCGGATGCGGCGGCTTGATGGCGGCCGGGGCATTGAGCGCCGGTTCCAGCCTCGGCACCGAAATGGTGTGCGGCCCCACGCCGTAGACGGCATCCAGGTGCATGGCATGCAGCAGCAGGCCGAGGACCTCGTATTTATAGTCATAGAGACCGAACAGCGCCCCGATGCCCACGTCGTCGATGCCGCCCTCCATGGCCCGGTCCTGGGCGGTGACCCGCCACAGGAAGTCGGCCTTGGGGCCGCTCGGGTGCATCTCCTTGTAGGTGGCGTGGTGATATGTCTCCTGAAAGAGTACATAGGTGCCGATCTTGGCCGCCTTGAGCCTCCTGAAGTCCTCCACGCTCTGGGGCGCGATCTCCACGTTGATGCGCCGGATCTCACCGCCGTGCTCCGTCGTGGTGGCATATGCCGTCTCGATGGCCTCGATGAAGTAGTCCAGTGAGCTCTTCCTGTGGTTCTCCCCGCAGAGCATGAGAAGCCGCTTGTGCCCTTCCCGCTCCAGGGTCCGAACCTCGTCGGCGACCTCCTCCATGGTCAGGGCCCTGCGCTCGAGCTCCTTGTTGTCCCTGCGGAACCCGCAGTAGAGGCAGTTGTTGGAGCAGTAGTTGGAGATGTACAGCGGCGCGAAGAGCACGAGCCGGTTGCCGTAGATCTCACGCTTGATCATGCGGGCCGTGGCGAGGATCTCCGCGATGATCTCCCTGTCCTCGGTCTGGAGGAGGACCGCCGCCTCGTCCGGGGAAAGCCCCTTGAGCTCCTTGGATTTCTCTATGATCTCCCGTACCCTGCCCTTGTCGGGGTTTTGTGCACGGTCCAGCGTCTCCAGAATACTCGTATCGTTGATGAAATCCTGCATGATGTCCTCCTCATGCCCTGGTCAGGACCGACTTCACGTCAACATCCGGCAGCGACCCGACCTTCCCGGTCAGGGCGCCTATGTCGTCGGTGGTGCCGTGTATGATGAGCGCGATGACATGGACGCCCTTCTGCTCGAATGGCATGCCCATGCGGCCGATGATGCAGTCCCCGTACTGGCAGAGGATCTCGTTCACCTTCATCGCCGACTCTCTTCTCTTATGGATGATGATGCTCACCACTCCGATTCTTTTCGACTTTTCTTCCATCGCGTCCTCTCCGCAAAAAAAGACCCTTACCCGCGTGCAGGGGTAAGGGTCTCCGGTTCGATCCTTCTCGTCACCCTCTGGGTCAGTCCTTACGACCTCCCCCGCAGGCTCAATCGCTGATGCATCCGTTCTCTTACTTGCTGTTCACCTTCTTGTGGGGTACGTCGGTTCCCCGTTTCGTATATTTGGTGTGGAGCAGCTTGTGGGACTTGTGGCCCAGGGGCTTCTCCAGGAAGATCTCGTAGATCCTCTTGACCGAGGGGTTCTCGTGGGACTGGCGGAACTTCTGCACCGCGCCGTCGTCCTTGTACAGGGCCGCCGCACGGGTGATCCTCTTCTCGTTGCTCGGTGCGATGGGCTGACCGCCGCCGGACACGCAGCCGCCGGGGCAGCACATGACCTCGATGAAGGCGTAGTCGGCCGTGCCTTCCCGGATCTTGTCCATGAGCTTGCGGGCGTTGCCGAGACCGTGGGCGACCGCCACCTTGACCTTGCCCAGGGGACCCACTTCCACCGCCGCCTCCTTGACGCCTTCAAGGCCGCGTACCGGGGTCACGTCGAGGCTCTCGAGGTTGGTGCCCGTGACGATGGCGTACACGGTTCTCAGCGCCGCCTCCATGACGCCGCCCGTGGCGCCGAAGATGGTGGCTGCGCCGGTGTACTCGCCCAGCGGATTGTCGTAGTCGCTGTCGGGCAGGCTGGCGAAGTCGATGCCCGCCTGCTTGATCATGCGGGAGAGCTCACGGGTGGTGAGCACTATGTCCACATCCTGATACCCGCTGTCGTTCATCTCGTCACGCTGGCACTCGTACTTCTTAGCCGTGCAGGGCATGATGGAGACCGACACGATGTCCTTGGGGTCGATCCCGGCCTGCTCGGCGTAGTAGGACTTGATGAGGGCGCCCATCATCTGCTGGGGCGACTTGCAGGTGGAGAGATGATCCACCAGGTCCGGGTAGAAGTGCTCGCAGAACTTGATCCAGCCCGGGGAGCACGAGGTGATCATGGGCAGCTTGCCGCCCTCCTTCACCCTCTGGAGCAGCTCGCTGCCTTCCTCCATGATGGTGAGGTCCGCGGTGAAGTTGGTGTCGAACACCTTGTCGAAGCCCAGGCGCTTCAGCGCGGTGAGCATCTTGCCGGTGACCAGGGAGCCCACGGGCATGCCGAGGTCCTCGCCGAGGGCGGCGCGGATGGCCGGCGCCTCCTGGACCACCACGTGCTTGGTGGGGTCCTGCAGGGCGGCCCAGACCGCTTCGGTGTCATCCTTCTCGTAGAGCGCCCCCACCGGGCAGGCCAGCACGCACTGGCCGCACATGGTGCAGTTGGTCTCGATGAGCGGCATGTCGAAGGGAGGCCCGATGAAGACCTTGTCGCCCCGGTAGGAGGGCTGCAGCACGCAGGCGGTCTGGATGTTCTCGCACACGGTCACGCAGCGGTAGCACTTGATGCATTTGGCTGAGTCACGCACGATGGACGGGCTGCTCGTGTCGAGCTTCTTTTCCTTGTTCTGCGGGTACTCAAAGCGTACGGTGCGCAGTCCCACCGCCTCGGCCACCTTCTGAAGCTCGCAGTTGCCGTTGCGGATACAGACGTTGCAGTCCGTGGGGTGGTTCGAAAGGAGCAGCTCCACGTTGAGCTTCCTGGCCCTGCGGACACGCTCGGTGGTGGTCTTCACGATCATACCTTCCGAGACCGGGAACACGCACGAGGCCACAAGGTTCCTCTGTCCTTCCACCTCGCATACGCAGACCCTACAGGCACCCGGGGTATGATGTATCTCCGGCCAGGCGCACAGGGTGGGTATGTTGATGCCGGCGGATTTGGACGCTTCGAGTATCGTGCTGCCCTCTGCCACGCTCACCTTAATGTTGTCTATTGTCAGATTCACCATTGTTGTCTCTCCTGTCACTCTCAACCTAGAGCTCCGCGTCGCAGCGCAGGCATCTGCAGGCCTCTTTGTAGGCGGTCTTCTTGGAATACCCCAGCTCCACCTCCTTGAAGGTGATCCTCCGTTCGGACTTCTTGAGCTCGGGCATCTTGCCCTTGGGTGTCTCGATGACTTCCTCGTCCACCTCGAAGGGGATCTCTATCTCTTCCTCGGGCGGCACCCGGTATGCGGGCTCATTGTTCCTGGCACGGATGAAGTCGTCCACATCGGCAGCGGTCTTGTGACCCATGGCGATGGCCTCCACCACGGTGGCCGGACCGCTGGCCGCGTCGCCTGCGATGAACACGTTGTCTGCCGTGGTCTTGTTCTTGGCCTTGCCCGTGGTCTTGATGCCGCCCCACTTGTCGATGGTCACGTCGGATCCGGCCGGGATGAACGATGCATCGGTGTTCTGGGAGATGGCCGGGACGATGGTGTCGATGGCAAGGGTGAACTCGCTGCCCGGGATCGAAACGGGCTTGCGCCTGCCGGACCGGTCGAATTCGCCGAGCCTCATGCGCTGGCACTCCACGCCCACGAGCTTGCCGTTCTTGCCGATGAGCTTGGTCGGTGCCACCAGGTACTCGATCTTGACGCCTTCATGCTCGGCCGCCTGGATCTCGTTCTCCCAGGCGGGCATGTCCTTGCGCTCGCGGCGGTAGAGGATGGTGACGTCCTTGGCGCCGAGCCGCACCGCCGTGCGGGCCGCGTCGATGGCGGAGTTGCCGCCGCCCACGATGGCCACCTTGGAGCCGACATTGACCTTCTTGCCGAGGTTGACTTCCCGGAGGAACTCCACCGCGCCCCAGACACCGGCGAGGTCTTCACCCTCGATGTCCAGCTTCCAGCTCTTGTGGGCACCGACCGCGATGACGATCACGTCATAGTCCTTGCGGAGCGCATCGAAGCTGATGTCTTTGCCGATCCTGGTTCCGGTCTTGATCTCGACCCCGAGCGCCCTGATGTCGGACACTTCCTGCTCCACGATGTCCCTGGGCATGCGGTACTCGGGGATGGCATAGCGCATCATGCCGCCCGCATAGGGCAGCTCCTCGAACACCGTGACCTTGTAGCCCCTCATGCACAGGTCCTGAGCCGCAGTGAGTCCTGCGGGGCCGCCGCCGATGACCGCGACCTTCTCCTTGCGGGTGACCGGAGCCTGGTCGATCTTGGGCCTCTTGGCATTGTCGGAGATGTAGCGCTTGAGCCATGCAATGGCCATGGGCTCGTCGAGCTGTCCCCTGCGGCACTTGTTGGCGCAGAACTGCGGGCAGACCCTGCCGCACACGCCGGGGAACGGGTTGGTCTTCTTCATGATCTTGAAGGCATCGGCCAGCCTGTTCGCCCTGATGAGCGCAATGTAGGCCGGGATGTCCATCTCGATGGGGCATGCATGCTGGCAGGGGGACTTGAACAGCTTCGAGCAGACCGCTGCCGGGCACTTCTTGTCGTAGATGTGCGCCTCGTACTCATGCCTGAAGTAGCGGATCGTTGACAGCACCGGGTTGGGGGCCGTCTGGCCGAGCCCGCACAGCGCCGAATCCTTGATGATACCTGCAAGATCCTCCAAGAGCTCGATGTCCCCGTCCCTGCCCTCGCCGTGGCAGATCCTCTTGAGGATCTCGAGCATGCGCTTGGTGCCTTCACGGCACGGGGTGCACTTGCCGCAGGACTCTTCCTGGCAGAACTCCATGAAGAACTTGGCCGTGTCCACCATGCAGGTGTCCTCGTCCATGACGATGAGACCGCCGGAACCCATGATGGCGCCCAGCTTGATGATCTCTTCATAGTCGGTGGGGGTGTTCAGGGCCTCGGCCGGGATACAGCCGCCGGACGGTCCGCCCAGCTGGGCCGCCTTGTACTGCTTGCCGTTGCGGATGCCTCCGCCGATATCGAAGATGATATCGCCGATGGAGGTTCCCATGGGGACTTCCACCAGACCCACGTTGTTCACCGCGCCGGTGAGCGCGAACACCTTGGTGCCTTTGGAACGCTCGGTGCCCATGGAAGCATACCACTCGCCTCCGTTGAGGATGATCTGCGAGATGTTCGCATAGGTCTCGACGTTATTAAGCACCGAGGGCTTCTGCCACAAACCCTTGCTGGCCGGGAACGGCGGGCGGGGACGAGGCATGCCGCGCTTGCCCTCGATGGAGTTCATCAGGGCCGTCTCCTCGCCGCACACGAATGCGCCGGCGCCCTGGTAGACATGGATATCCAGGCTGTAATCGGTGCCCAGGATGTTCTTGCCCAGCAGGCCGTATTCCCTGGCCTGCTCGATGGCGATATTGAGCCGTTTGATGGCCAGCGGATACTCGGCCCTGCAGTAGATGTAGCCCTCGTTCGCTCCGATGGAATAGCCGCCGATGATCATGCCTTCGAGCACGGCATGAGGGTCGGCCTCCAGGATGGAGCGGTCCATGAATGCGCCGGGGTCGCCCTCGTCGGCGTTGCAAAGGATGTACTTTACGTCGCCGGCTGACTTGCGGGCGAAGGACCACTTCATGCCGGTGGGGAACCCTCCGCCCCCACGTCCGCGGAGACCCGACTTCTTAACCTCTTCGATGACCTCGTCCTGGCTCATCTGGGTCAGCGCCTTGGCTGCGGCCATGTAGCCTTCACGGGCGATGTACTCGTCTATCTTCTCCGCATCGATGAGTCCCCTGTTCTTGAGCGCGACGAGCTTCTGCTTGCCGAAGAACGGGATGTCGAGCATGTGGGGAATGGGCTGGTCGGAGGTGGGCTCTTTGTACATGAGCCTCTTGACGGGACGACCCTTGATGATGTGCTCTTCGATGATCTCCGGGACGTCCTCGGCCTTCACGTACTGGTAGAAGGTGCCTTCCGGATAGATGACCATGATGGGTCCGGCCGCACAGAAACCGTTACAGCCGGTCTCCACCACGGAGACTTCGTCGGTGAGATTCTTGGTGATGAGTTCCTGAACCACTGCCCTGTGGACGGCCTCGCTGCCGGAGGCATTGCAGCCGGTTCCACCGCAGGTGAGTATGTGTGCGCGAAAAACCTTCATTTACCAACCCCCTTCTTGTCGTGTTCCGTGCCCCTGGCCATGACGAAATCCATCTGCACCTCGCCGTTCATGACGTGGCGCTTGAAGATCTGCCTGGCCTTGTTCGGGTTCAGATATTCGTAGACGATGGGCTCCTTGCCCTGCTCCTCGATGGTCGCCAGCGGCTCCCTGCTGCAGATGCCGATGCAGCCCGAGGTGGTGATGAGTACGTCGTTCACGTTGTTCTCGCTGACCTCGCCCATGAAGGTGTCCAGTATCTCCTTGGCGCCGGAGGCTATGCCGCAGGTGCCCATGTGCACGGTGAGCTTGATGCGCTTGGTGCCGGCCCTGAACTGGTCTTCTTTTTCCACCCTGTCCTTGATCTTCTTCAGATCATCAATCGTCAGTTTCGCCATCGCACCCCTCCTAGTTGTACTTCGCGAGCACCTGCTCGAGTTTGGCCGGTTTCACCTGCCCGTGGGTATCGGCGTCGATGACCACCACCGGGGCGAGACCGCATGCACCGAGGCAGCGAACCGTCTCGAGGGAGAAGTTCCTGTCCGCCGTACATTCGCCGGGCTCGATCCCCAGTATCTGGCTCATCCTGTCCAGGATATTCTGTCCGCCCCGTACGTAACAGGCGGTGCCGAGGCACACGCGGATAACGTGCTTGCCCCGGGGGATCATGGTGAAGAAGGAGTAGAAGGTGACCACGCCGAACACGTTGGCAAGAGGGATACTGAGCCCGTCCGACACCACTGTCTGGATCGACATGGGCAGGTACCCGCACACTTCCTGAACCTGTTCCAGAACAGGGATCAGGGCGCCGGGTTTCCCCTTGTGGTCCGCGATGATCTTGTCCACCTGCGCGAGCTGTTCGGCCGTGAATTCCGCCAGACCCGCATCCGTTATATTTGTCTCGACTGCTGCCACGGTAAACCCCCCTATCGCGTATTGATTCGCGTTGATGTCGTTACTCTACTCTTACGAGCATATTTCCTTATCATGCCTCGATGGCTGCATCAAGAGCAAACTGAACGGTGGTTCAGCATTCGGGATCATAACTCCCCAAACACTAACCATTTCCAGCCTCAATTGCTCCTCAACCGGCAATCCCCTTCTTATTATCCCTACTCGGAGGCCTGTCCGCCCGAAGGGCCATACGGCATGTCTGCGGATTGTTTCCTATTCAATATGCCGGGAACGGAACGACCGGTGATCCGAGACACCCTGTAGTACATCGGAACATTTTACGGAAGGAACATCTTAGGAAAATGTGTTACTACAGGCGTGACCTGCGAACATGAAACCATGAAGGGACTACTGGTATGGATGGGAAACCTCCTCGAACCGGCGATACGAGGGTCTTCACCCTGGAAGGCCCGCCCCTGCGCAGGAAGGACATCGCCCGGACGATCGAGAAGGTCGTGCGGGATCTTCCGGTGCCCGGCCCGGTCCGACTGAGAGTGACGGCCGACCTTTCCGACCCCTTCGTGTGGATGGAGGAGGAGCGCATCGCCAAGGCGGTGGAGAACATCGCCGTCAACGCCATCGAGGCCATGCCCGATGGGGGGGAACTGGCCGTCGACGTCTCGGGGGACGAGGGCCGGGTGGTCATCACGATCCAGGACACCGGAACGGGCATCACCGGGGAGAACATGGACCAGCTCTTCACCCCGTTCTTCACCACCAAGCCTGTGGGCGAAGGCCTGGGGCTGGGTTTGCCCACCGCCTACGCGGCGGTCAAGGCACACGGGGGAACGATCGCGGTGGAGTCCAACGCCGACGCATCGAGCGGCCCCACGGGGACCACGGTGCGCATCACCCTGCCCCGGGGCGGTCCGGTCGAGCCGGAAACCACCAACGTCATCCTGCACGAGGACGACTGAGCCGGGATACGGTCAACCCTTACATCATCAATTCAAGATCCAGGATTTCCTTCATGAGACTGAAATGGCTATCAAGCGTATAGATTTCACAGAGATTCTGTTTTGCATTCTGGGCAATGATCAGATCAGGGATGCCGATTCCGTTCAAACCATTCTTCAAGCATTTGAATTGGAAATCGATGATCTCATCCCAGTCAATGTTCAACTCCAAGCGTTTAACCTCGCACAGAAGATCGATGAGTTTATGTTGATTGCGGATTTTCAGAAAGGGAACAAGCTCTGCGAGAATGAGATCGTTCATGACAATGAGGTTTTCATCTATTAATACATCGAGCTTTGCAGCATTGTCGCCACCCCTGAAATATTCCACCCATATGGACGTATCCACTAGGACCGACATTTACGTTCCCTGAGGGCATCCATGTCAATGCATAGATCAACTTTACCTTTGAAGTCCTTCAATTGAGATATTTTTGATTTTCTTATTAAATCCTCTAACGCAGTTATGATGAGCTGGGTCTTGGTGTTGATTCGGGTTGCTTTCATGGCCTCATCAATCAACTCGCTGGGCAAATCGAGGGTTGTTCTCATGACCATCCTCCGTATGCATAAAAATAGCAATCAATGCATATAATGTCAACGGCTCTGTCGAACGTCTGAATTCAACTGGCTGTACGGTTTCTGCCCGGATCCGGAGGATGAGCAGCACATTTTCACGTTGCGAC
>Ga0209408_1001259_pt1 | contig 16329 bp, 19 predicted proteins | sample AD_UKC107_MetaG_FD_184422 | JGI IMG/M metagenome (GOLD analysis project Ga0209408, IMG submission 184422) | Active sludge microbial communities of municipal wastewater-treating anaerobic digesters from Hong Kong - AD_UKC107_MetaG (SPAdes)... | ecosystem: Engineered > Bioreactor > Anaerobic >... | reverse complement strand
TAACAAACGTTATGCGTATCACCTCTTCAGGGCCACACTGACACCTCACAATCCGGAGAAAAACAGCGAAATTTGGGGATTTTTTTTCATATAGAAAACTGATCGTATTCAAACAGTTAAAGTCCCCTGAAACATTTAAAATTCAAGAGACATACGATTACTTATCGTAAGCAAAATATTGTTAATTACTGTGAGTTTCCCGAATCAGAAATAATAATGATTCCTTTTTTTAATAATTGCAGTCATCGGGGAAAATGGTGTTTGTTTTCAGTTCATTATAATTATACGTGAAATTATTATATGTACCGGTATAGGTACCATTCCTGAGTCACGGGCCCCAATTGATTCCAGATATTCTATTGATTCGATATCACCGACAATTTTTGCCATGCGCAGAGGCGTTTCATACCATTCTCCGGGCAGGTTTTTATCAGCGCCATTTCCCAGGAGGAGTTTGATTATTTTCAGTCCCCGGCCGCTTTTTGCCGCGTAGTGAAGCGGGGTGTTTCCATGTTTATCAGCTGCATTAACATAAGCACCTTTACTTATAAGAAGGCTGACTTTTTCCATGTCTCCCGGGAAAGTGGCATAATGAAGTGCACTGTACCCGTTATTGTCCTGGTGGTTAATGTCAGAGCCGTTTTCGATTATATATTTTATCGTGTCAATTGTTCCATGGAATTTTATAAGCAAAAGGAGTGCTGTTTCGCCATATGCATTCCAGGAGTTAATGTCAGCACCGAAACTTTTCAGCAATTGAATCATTTGAAGATCGTCATTAATTGCTGCCCAATGGATAGCGCACTCTCCCGCGTAGTCACGTAGTTCAGTATCTGTTCCATTTTCAAGATGCTTTTGTACTTCGCTGTAATCTGATTTCTTAACCAGTTTGAAATAATTTTCATACTTAAAGGCATCTTCATTAGTCTGATAAGGTGAACAGCTGAATAAGAATAATAAAAGCAATGTAAGCGCTGTAGAATTTCTCATATTGTTAATATAAGGTCTGGAAAGCCTTTAATCAACTACGAACTGATAATATACTTATTGATATAGGAAACTGCTTGTATTATAACACCCCCAGCCCACTAAAACATTTAAAATTCAGGGAACATACTGTTACTTACCTGCACTGAGCAGGGTGTAGCCCGTACTAAAGTGCTGGAAATAAACACCAGTTACTTTCCTGACTTTAAGTCCCGGTAATGATTCTGTATATTAAAATTTTGTAATTAACAGGAGATAGTCTTATCTTTTCGTAAAGAACAGTATAAAGATGTTAAAAAAATGAAAAAGAGATTAACGGTTAAAGATTGCATTAATCTGCTTGCTGAAAATAAAGAAAATTATATTCAGAGTAAGGGTAGACAGAAGAAGGAGGAGCGGAAAAAACTCCTTAAACAGATCCGCCCGGCAGTATGCGGATTAAGAGAGGGTGAGGAGATTTATGAGAGGATCAGCGGCCTTGTAAGAGATAACTGCGACTATGACACTTCGATTGAATTGCTGAAAAGGGCGTACTGGTTTACAAGGTATTGGCCCTTCAGCCTTGTAACAAGAGTGGAACCGGGCGGTGCAACTATATTTACAGCAGCGCTAACCCTTGTTATTGGAATACTCTCCGTTATATTCGGGATAAGGGATGCGAGGTATGCTGATGAAAGTATTAACTGGCCCTATGCCCCGGGGATAATAACTGAATCATATGTATGGAAACAAGAGGATGAAGAGACTTCAACCGTATCGTATAGCCCGATTGTAGAATATACATACATTGTGAACGGCAGAGAATATAAAAATGATAAAATTAATTACGACATGGAGAACAGGGGGAAAAAGTGGGCGGAAAATATTGTGTCTGATTACCCTGTAAACCACCCGGTAACAGTATATTTCAAACCGGATAACCCTGAATTCGCAGTTCTTGAAAAAGGTTTATTTGATTCAACAACAGATCCTGTATATATCGGTTATGCCTTAATTATCTTCAGCATACTTTTTATTATAGTGAGAGCCGCATGGTCTCTGTGGAGAGGGTAGTTTTTCTCCGTTTTGATATAGAAAACTGCCTGTATTTCAACACCCTCAGTCCCCTGAGCAACCCTAAATTCAGGGGACATGCCGGTACTTTTTGGAAATAAACACCAGTTACTTTCATGACTTTAAGTCCCGGTAATGATTCTGTATATTAAAATTTGCGCCGCGAAAAATTTTGCGTGTATAGCATTCCCTGTGGCATTACTATAACACCATAAATACAGATATTTCAGTTCATCACCCTGCGATCTTGCTGCTCCTCCTCCATATATTCATCTTTTCAGCATTCCTTACAAGCTCATCCCTGAAATCAGGATGAGCAATACCTATGAGAAGTTCAGCCCGCTGCCATGTTGATTTCCCTTTGAGATGCGCTATGCCATATTCAGTAACAATCCGGTCAACAAGAGTACGCGGAGTAGTAACTATGCTCCCCTCCGGCAGCATCGGCATTATTCTTGACTTGAGTGAGCCATCCTTATCACGGTATGAGCTTGAAAGGCAGAGAAAGCTCTTCCCTCCATTGGACTTCCATGCCGCATTGACAAAGTCCACCTGCCCTCCTGTTCCCGATATCTGCCGCGGGCCGGCGCTCTCTGAACAGCACTGGCCGAAGAGATCAACCATGAGGGTATTATTAATCGATATAAGATTATCATTGAGTCCCACTATTTCAGGATTATTCGTATACCTCCCGCAGTGACTCGCCATGACCGGATTATCTTTCATAAAATCGTACATATCTCTGCTCCCGAGAGCAAAGGTAAAGGCTATCTTGCATCTGTCAGTTGTCTTATATCTTCCGGTAACAAGTCCCATATTGAACATTTTCACCATAGAGTCCACGAACATCTCGGTATGTATCCCCAGGTCTTTAAGGTCTGAATCACAGATAAGCTCACCCAATGTGTTCGGCAATCCCCCGATACCGAGCTGAAGACACGCCCTGTCAGGGATCTCAGGCAGAAGCAGAGCAGCCATTCTCTTTTCAGCATCTGAAGGCTCTTTACCCTGGGGTAATTCCAGCAGCGGTGTATTACACCCTTCAATGATATGATCAACCATTGATATATGTATCGAATCCTCGGAACCTCCGGGAACACGCGGTATATTTTCATTTACTTCAAGTATCACCCTCTTTGCCCCGAGACATGACTCAAGACTGTTAACATTTGTCGGCCCGAATGAGAAGAACCCGAACCTGTCCATGGGGGTTACCTGCTGAACGTAAGTATCATAACGGAATAGGTCACTCCCGATGATATCCTGAAGCTGACTGAAGACACAGGGAGTGTAAAACATCAGGTGTTTATCCCCCATCCTCCTGTTGCCTGTGTCAAAAAACCAGCTGTTGCATGTGAAATGTTCACCGGATGGATCGCAGCATGTAGTTGGAGAAGCGGCCGGGAGTCCGGCACACTGAGTCACCTGCACATTGAGCAGTTCCTCTTTACGCCCGGCAAGCTCCCTGTCAAAGTCAACAGGCCTTCCTAAAAAAACTCCATATAGAATTGATTCATCATTTGTAATCAGACCCGCCGCATCGGAAGCGGAGATTAATCTGTTATTATACGCGGTCATCAGATCGCGATGTGAAAACGCATCAGCTTTCCTGTTCATTTTCAGCTTCCTCTGTTATCTGTATTTTAAAATCACACAAGACTTTTGTATTTATTTTATTATGCTAACGTCAATAATAATTGCAGGAGTTATATACAAATTCAGAAAATTAAATAATTTTACCATAATAAGTCAGGCATTGCTCCAGAAAAGAGAGAATAAATTGTTCAGATATTCAGAGAAATGGATGGATAAAAGTATGTATGCAGTATTTCCGGAGGAGCCTGAATAAACAGACTCCCCGGGCAGGTAAAAAGTGATCAGTACCCTGACAATGAATAGTGATTCGATCCGGATTCGTCATAGCATTCCCCGTTCCCGCAGGATGAAGAGAATGTTGTTGGAGATGAGCAGGATGATCCTTTAATCTTCTCACATATCTCCTGGGCTTTTTTTCTATCAGGGAAGCTGTCTCCTTTTGTGCATACTACGATTTTTTTCCCCCCTTTTGACCAATCACTGCCATACTGGCATTTCGCATCTGCACGGACAGAAAACATTACAGCAGTAAACATAATAACTGCCGCAAAAGAAATAAACTTTTTCATAGATGACTCCTTAGCGGATTATTGAAATTCTTATCAATATTATGCTAAGTATAAATGAAGGAAAAGTAAAGTAGTTGGCACTAAAAAAATACTACAAGTGAAACTTTTTTAACACCCTTATATTTGAGAGCGGTTCTTACTGAAGAGCATCCGAAAGAGAGCAGAGCTTCAGAAGTGACAGGACCCTGTCAGATGCTTTAGTTATAACAAACCCGAGATTGCGCTGTTTCTGGCTTTTATGAAGTTTTATCAAAACCCCGATAGATGAAGAATCAAGATATACAGCTTCTGAAAGATCTATTTCAACCCCTTTTTCAATGTTATTATTAATATTTTCTACAATTTCAGAGAACCTCCTTATACCTGAAGGATCCGCTTCACCTGATATTGTAATAGTTACAAGATTGTCAGTTTCTGAAAAAATAACATTCATGATATTGCTCTCAAAAATATTTTAGGATTATACACTAAAAACTCTATATAATAATACTTTAAATTATCTTAATAAAAAGTTCAAGCTATTATTTTTTATGATCACATTTTTATTATTAGTCTTTTTTAATCAATCTATATATAATAATTTTCACAGAAAACACTTAATACTCATTAAACTCATTACATCAGGTGATATAATCGATCTTTAAGCGTGAAAAAAATATTTTCTATTCATTTACCGCTTTCTGTTTTAAAATAATTCTATTCTCAGAGTATAAAAAAGTATTAATTAGTTGATTTTGAAATAATAGTATTACAGATTAAAACATTAAAAAATTAAATAAATGAACAAATAAATGGATACATCTATAAAAAGAAAACGAATAATGGACTCTCTCAAGAGACTCCTGGATAAGTACTCATATTCATACATCTCTATGCAGAATGTGGCTGACGAAGCAGGAATCTCCAAAGGGGGACTCAGGTATTACTTCCCCACTAAAGAATCCCTGTTTATAGGACTTCTTGAGGACTTCTTTACAGGGATTGAAGTTGATCATATGAAAATGGTCAATTCGCAGGACCAGAGCGGAGACAGGGCTGTACTTTCTACACTTTTTAATATTGAAAGTTTTGTTCTGAACCAGAAAAATATAAAGATTTTCATCAATCTTATCCTCTATGGGCTTGAAAATCCTGAAATGATGAAACCAATTAGTATTTTCTTCAGAAAGCATCTTGAAATATATAAAAAAGTAATAGAACAGGCTAAATCTGATCTTCCAAAAATAGACAGAAATGAATTTGATCTTGAATTTAAAGCGAGAATAACACAGATTATACTCCTGAGCACAGGACTCCTTGAAGCAATTGACCCTATAGGGATGGAACCGGCAAAGCTTGCGAGATATGTGCTTTCACTCTTTTCAGAACAGCAGTCAGCCGTTATCAGCTAACATCCTGTTATTTTCAGACAAAAAGCAATGGGAAGAATCCCATTGCTTTTTTCGTTTATCTCTGATATGTATACCTGCTGTCAGGCCTTAAATACCAGTCTGCATTTACAGATCCGCTGTTTAAATACCAGTCATCAAACTCCGGGTATGCATTATATATTCTGCTGTACTCTTTAGGCCAGGACCAGTTATCCGGGACAAGGAGCCCCCAGGGAAATCCGTCAGAGTCCAGAACTTTTCCTGTATAATCTGTTTTAACAAAGGGGAGATGTACCTCTCTGCCGGGAACTCCATTACAAATAATATATGGATCATACGGCATTGCAGCAACCAAGCTTCTATCGAGACCTCTTTCAAAAGTTATCGGGGTATGCACTTTTTCCGCACAATCCCTGTATCTTCCACTGCTGTTTGTATAATAGCTACCGAGAGTATAGATGCTGTTTTCTTTAGGATTTTCGATAAGCAGATACGAAATACCGTATATATTAATGCGGAACTGATTTCTGTATCCAGCGCCTGAAGCAAGAAGTTTTGTTTTCAGATCTATCTGACGGAGTCTGTTCTGACTGTCTATTTTTTCTGTTATTGTCAGCCTCACAACAAGATCATTAAAATCAGCATCGCCTTTATCCGGATAGAGATCCTCGTAGGCAAGAGTATACACACCTGTAATTTTCTTAGCGCCTGTTTCATCATAGGGGAATTCATCATCCTGATCCGGTACACCATCACCGTCAGAATCTATTATAACAACAGATTCAAAAGGTTTCATCGCTATATTTTTCCCGAACTCTATGAGCTTTCCCAATCCTTCTATCGGACAGCTTAAAGTTTCATAGCCAGCCCGGGTTACCACGACATTAGCTGTCTGATTAGCTGAGTCAACTGTGGCTGTAAATAACGAAATACCGCTGCTATTTGTAAAACCCTGCCAGTTTAAATCTCCATCAGATTTCAGGAGGTTAATGGAGACCTGTCCAAGAGGGAGCCCTGTTTTTTCATCTGTAACCTTGAGAGAAATTCTGACATTCGTCACAGTAGAAAAATCAAAATCGGGACCGGGTTCGGATATTTCCGCCATGTAAGAAATTATATTACCATTCATCACAACCAGTGTATATGAAATGATATTGCCACTGCTGTCAGTGTAATTAAATTTAACATTAATCTCTGCTGAGGCACTTCCGGTTGTACGAAGGTCACCTGTGTCAGAATCAATTATTACCGGGATCAGATTACCATCAGAATTACTGCACTGAAGTGAATTTATCCTGCCTGACAGAGCCCATCCACCTTCAGATACAGATGTAATCTTTACTATATCATTACCTGAATAAACAGCATGCCCCTGTTTAAGTTCAAGAAGTATATTGCCCGGTATAACGGCTGTTATATTACCTGATGCGTCTGTTTTTATAATATATTCTTTGCCATCAACTGAAATACGAACTTCATAAGGCCCGGCTGGAACTTCCGTTGAACCACCACCGGTTATCATTATATCACCTGTGGCAGTATTGATCTGTATTCTGTCAGAGGCTACCTGAATTGTTCCGTCACCCGCCATCGCAGAAAGTATCTGCACTCCATCAGCCAGGCTCCATCCGCAATTCCCCGGTGATGTCAGTGTCAGGTTTATACCTGATGCGGAGAATGCCCCGTTATTAAGGTCAACAATAACGGCTCTCCCGGCGATAGCAACATTGCCTGTAATCTTTCCGGTACTGTCTGTTTGAAGTATAATAATCCTGCCGTCAGAAACTGTTATTAAAACATTGCATGGAAATGCAACAGTATCATCTGTTATAAGATCACCTGTAACCGGATCTATCTTTACGGAAATTATATTTCCATTATTATCTGTAACTGCAATACTGCTTATTGATAAATCCTCTGTATAATTACCATATCCACCTGATGAAATTATTATATCTTCGCTATTTACAGATAAAACCCCGTTATCGAGGTTCAGAATCATACTGTTTCCTGAAGGATAACTGATTGATGATACAACTGCGGGTTTATTATCATCTACTGACACGACAAGGAGATATTCCCTCTCATCTGTCCTGATGACAACAGTATAGACCCCTTCAACAGTTCCGTCAGAGGGGATAATTTTTATACTTCCATCCTGTTCAATTGAAACAGCAACTGTTTGACCATTTTCATCTGTTGCTGTAATTGTTGAGGCATTGTAACTGTCGCTGCTTACTTTTTCATAATTAATATTTAAATTGCCACTGTCATCTGTCAGAATTATTACAACATATTGTGTCACATCCTGTTCTGAATCAGCACCATTATTTTCTGAATTTATCCCGTTATTTATACCGATAGTTCCATCGGCTGAACCGGGATTACCACCCGAAGCGGATGAACTATCCCCTGTAATTCCGGAATTTTCAGTTGTAACTATAACTTCAGGAGCTGCGGCATTTCCGCCCCCTCCACCGCCACCACAGGATATAAAGAAAAATGAAGATACCATAATAGTGAATGCAATAACAATAGCTGTCTTTCCTCTCATCAATTGCCCTCTATAAATAAATTATATTTCATACAACAATATCATCAGGGGAAAAATCAAGCACAAAAAAGCCCACACGGGCTTTTTTGTGTAAAAAATGCTCTTTTTTATTAAAATCTACATTAGCACTAATAATTATTTAATTTAACATCAAGGGTTACTATATTACCGGTAATCGGGTTAAATAACTTTTTAAGGAGGAAAAAATGAAAAGGCTTCTAATATTCATCATTTTCATGTTTTTTACAATGCTATCCCAACTGGATTTAGCCCTTGCATTAGATACGGAAGCACTGAGTCCAACTCAACCGCCAAGACTGCCTGTTACAGATTATGACGCCGGAACTCATATTATTACTGATGTAATGTACCTGCATTACAGCTTTGATGAATTTGATCTTGATGGTGGCGGCATTGGCGCCAACTACGTGGACAACTATGAGAAGATTGGTTATAACTTCGGCGGCGGTATAACTTATCTTCAAGGTTCCGCATCAGATATCGATCTGGATGTATACTGTCCGCTGCTTTCTCTTAACGCAAATATAGGATACAGACTTGCAGGTAATCCAGATACAAGCAGCTTTATGGTATTCGGCGGTATTCACTGGATGTATATGTGGTTTGTTGCGACTTACGGTGAGTATGACGCATTTATTTACGGTCCTGTTTTCGGCCCGCTTGCAGGTGCAAAGGCTGAAATAAAGATGACGCCATCTGTAAGCATCATCCCTTATTATGTATTTCATCATGCGATATATGACATCACAGTTGAAGTGGAAGGAATCGAGCAGGATGTGGATATAGATCCCGTTACATCACACCTCCTTGGTTTCGATATAAAATTCGGCGAATTCAGCATTGGAGCTCTTATAGACACATTAAACGATACGGATAACAAAAAGATCACAATTCTATTCAGCTATGACCTGAATATTACAGATGATGAAGATCTGAACAGGGAAAATGTCCAACAGCCGGAGAAACAGAAGGCAAAAAGACCCGCAAGAACTCAGAGAAACGTAAAAGAAGGGAAGTAACCTGTTAAGTAATAAATCAGCAGGAGATTCAAAGGCTGAAGAATCTCCTGCCTGCGGGATCCTTTTGAACAGATCCCTTTTCCATCAGCTTTCTCAACGTGAGCTCTACCCATCCACGGGCAAAATCATGCTTTACTTTTCTTTCACCGGGGTAAAGAGATGAAAGTATCTCCCTTATTGTCAGACCTTCGTTACCTGCTGATTTTATTATCTCAAGAACATCATTAACTCTCTTACTGCGCCAGGCTAAAATTTCCCGGATTCTTTTTCCCGGTTCAGTCACAGGGCTGCCGTGCGCGGAGAGAATTAGTTCAAGCTTATCAAGTGATAAAATCTCCTCAAGAGAAGAATCGTACATATCAAGGTCGGATCTCGGAGGGCCGAGCCACACATTAATGCTTCTCATGATATTGTCCCCCGAAAAGAGAACTCCTGTAAGAGGATTGTAAAGTGTTATGTGGTCATCTGAATGCCCCGGTGAATGAAAAATATCCCACTCTTCACCATTAATAGTGATCTTTGTATTCTCCTCGATAACCGTATCCGGAGTTTTAACGTAATCTATTCCCCAGTAGAGCCTGTAAATAAAAAACTCAAATGAAGACGTTATACTGCTGAACAGGCCGGAAATAAAACCCCGTAATCCTTTTGTGCGGTTTCTTTTTTCAACAGAATAAGATCTACGATAAGTTTCTGCATCGGGAATAATTCTGCTCATCCTCTCTGTGAGAATAATATCAAGGTTATACTTTTTTTTAAGCCTGCTGAGCCCGGAGAAGTGATCAGCATGAGCATGTGAAAGGAGTATACGTGAGATTCTATTCTCAACTCCCCGCTCCCTGCATATTCTGTTAACCTCTTTATATGCTTTGTCAAATATCCTGATACAGCCCCGGCTGCCGTAACCTCCATCAAAAATAAGCCCGTCACTACCTGTAATAACATAAAGGTTTACCGGGGGCTTCAGCATTCCCGATATCCCCCTCTCTGTGATCATAAAGATCCCGGGATAAACTTCTTTAAATGACATTATACTCAGCCTTTTATACTGATAAAGCCCAAAACTTTTTCACGGCCCGCAATCATAATCCACCCTTTAGCAACCTCATCCGGAGACCGGCCGATATAGAGAGACGGAAACTCATTTCTCATAACCTCACGCACAAGTGAATTGTTTTCTGCAACGAACTTCATGATTTTCAGTTTATCTTCGTCATTTAAACTGTCCCAGTTAAAAATATCAGACATGCTCCTCTCCATAACCTCTGCCAATTTATACGGCAACATTAAAGACATCCCGCCGCTAACGAGTCAATAATTTAAAGAAAAAGCAGATTAGATAAAAAGATTGATAAGATCGGTGAAAATACAGCAGATTTAATTCTTGAAAAAAAATAAGTTCTGCTTAGCTTTGTATTTATTGAAGGTCTGTTATGTCTATATTTGAAAAAATTGCTGAAAGGAAAATCCAGGAGGCCATTTCCAGAGGGGATTTCGATAACCTGTCATGCAAGGGTCAGCCTCTACCTGCTGATGACCTCGACATGGTGCCGGATGAACTCTGGATGTCTTATAAAATTCTAAAAAACGCCGGAGTTATCCCTGAAGAAGTAGAGCTCAGAAAGAGCATAATGAATATGCATCAGCTTCTCAATGCCTGCGTTGATGAAAACGAAAGACAGGAACTGCGGAAAAAAATTTCAGAGAAACAACTCAGATATAACATGATAATGGAGTCTAAAGGAATCAGAACAATTGATCCCCTCTACCAGTCTAAAATCCTTGATAAACTGAAGTAATCAGCTCCCCATAAAAGATCTCAGCATCGGAACATCATCACTCATATAACCGTCCGCACCTGAATCACGTACCCTGAGATACTGCTCTTTATCCTTTACATACCAGACATATACCTTTACTCCGCGCTTATGCATTTCACGTATGAGGCCATTATTTGCAATATAGGACACTCCGATTGACTCAGGCGTCTGAAGCGCATCAGAGGCAAAACTTCTTTTAAAAAAAATCAGGCCCGATTTAAAAAGCGCATAAACTCCGATAATGCCCGGCAGAGAAAATGCAGATGCACATCCAGGCAGGAGTTCTCTGACAAGCTTCATATTTCCGGAGTACATCGAAGATGTAAGCACCCTCTCCCCTGCGCCGCAGTTTTTTACTGTTTCAGCATACGCCCTGACAAGATTATCATTTTTATGGAGAAGATTCACAGAAAATTTATTTTCAGGAAAAGCTTCAAAAAGCTCCTTTAATGTCATAAACACGTACCCCTTCCCCCTGAAGGAGAATTCACCATCTTCATTTCTGAACATATAACCTGCATCCATCTGTTTCAGTTCGCATGCATTAAAATCTGAAACTTTTCCTGCAACACCGCAAACCGGTTCAAGATTTTCCGGAGTCATTACCATGACTATATTATCTTTTGAAAGCTGGACATTTATACACGCTGCGTCAGCTCCACTCCTGAATCCCTCTTTAAAGTTATCCATGGTTTCCGGGGGTAATGTTTTAACTCCACCCATTGCACTGAATATCACAGGTTCCGGAGAGAAAAATCCTTTTTCCATTTGATACACACCTCAATCTTTTTCTGTATTAAAAACCGGCAGCAGACCTTTTCCCGCAGTTTTAGTATTTTTTATAGTAAAAATAAATCATCACAGGGGAACATCTGAATTTTTTAATTGCTTTTAATAATAACTGATATATTATTAAATAATAAGGCAACAAAATTTCTATCTGAAAGGGATAAATTATGGCAACCGCAATGTCGCTTATAAAAGCATACATGACTGAACAGATTCCATCCGATGGCGGATTTATTATTACAGCTTATTTCATGCCGGGAAGTAATTATTCAATATACGAGGTAACTGCTTACAGAAATGTAAAAGATATATACAGAACCGGTGACGGGATTACATTTAAAACAGACGGAAACAGGACCCACCTCCTTGTTGAACCTCCAACATATACCAATAAACACGTTGAGCCTGTAAACAGAGAAGTCGGGAAATCTGTACCTTACAGGTTCAATGAAATGACAACACTTGGCGGAGGGAAGTATGAAAAGATCATGATCCCGGAAAAGCCGTTAATGCTGTATTCATCTTTTACAATTCTTGAAAAAGAGTCTGACTTTTTCTCTTATCTTTTCATCCCCACCAAGGATGTTTATGTTGCCATAAGAAAATTTATGGCAGACAGTCTTTATAATGACTGTAATATTTCCACTTCTGTTTCAAAGGAAGCTGCGGCTAAACTGCTTGAGACTGTGAAAAAATTTACCATATTCTCAGGCTGATACATTATGCAGTTTGGAATAAATTCTTGACAAATACTGCAATTAACTTACTTTTCCCTGAAAAGAGGTAATTTCATAAAGCATGACATCAGATAATCCTGACCAACCACACAGTTCGCGATTTAAAACATTTCTGGGAAACCTAAAAAAATCTTTCAGCTCCTCACAGGATACCTGCTTTGATGCTGACGCGTATGATCAGCTCGATACACCGCGTAAAGATATGATTCGCGGAGTACTTATGCTCTCGGAGCTGGACGCGAAGGATATAATGATCCCCAGAGTTGATGTAGTTGCAATCGGCCTGGATATTGAACTGAAATCACTGATTAAAATCATACTTGAAGCCGGCCACTCAAGAATGCCGGTATATGATGAAACCGTTGATAACATCACCGGTATACTTTACGTCAAGGATCTGATCAAACTCCTTGGTGATAAAACAAAAAAATTCAACCTGAAAAAACTGCTGCACGACCCGCTTTTTGTCCCTGAAACAATGCCCCTTGATGAACTGCTGCGTGAGTTCAAGGTGAAGAAACTCCACATAGCCGTTGTTGTTGATGAATACGGCGGAGTGGGCGGTATTGTGACATTAGAGGATATCCTTGAAGTAATAGTTGGCGATATCAATGATGAATATGACGCGGAGGAACTGCCTGAGTGCCAGAAAACCGGTGCAAATTCATTTGAAGTGGACTCAAGGATGCTTATATCCGACTTCAACAGGGAGTTGGGGCTCAATTTATCTACGGAAGACTTTGATACAATAGGGGGCTTTGTCTTTGACCTCTTCGGTAGGATTCCGGAGAAGGATGAAGCAGTAAAGCATGAAAACCTGACTTTCAGAATAAAGGATATTTCCGGCACCAGGATTATCCGGATAGCAGTCACAGTATCAAAACAGAAATCGTGAAATGTCCCGGCAGAAAACAAGAGGAATAATTCTCTCAAGAACACTTTCCGGTGAAGCTGATTATATCTGCAGCATCTACACAAAGGATCTCGGCAGGGAGAGATTCATATTCAAAGGTATCCGTAAATCACAGAAAAGGCCCAGGAGCGGTTCAGAACCGGGAACAATACTTGACCTGGTTTATTACACCGGAGTTTCCGGAACTATAAATACAGTATCGGAATTCGATATTACAGCTTCCACTCTCCCCATCAGGAAGAGCAGTGATTCAATTTTCTCGCTTTACTACATGGTTGAACTTATAGATTCAACTACCGGATTCGGTGATATCAACGACAGGATATACTCTCTCCTATGCGCCGGGATCGATTCATTGTCTAAAACTGAACATCCGGTTCACTTCATCATATTCTTTACGGCAAGGTACATGGCCCTCCAGGGTATTATGCCGGAAATTACGTCATGCTCATGGTGCGGCTGTGACGGGAATAACGGGCTTTTCATTGATCCGGTCAGCCTCAGGGCTTCATGCGGCTCATGTTCAGGCGGAGGTAAATCACTTAATTCCGAAGCTGCTGATTTTCTTCATCAATGCCTGTCATTCAAATTCACGAAAATCGACCTGCAGCAATATAATAACTCTTCAATTTCACCACTGTTCTATACTCTTACTTCTTATATTGAAAACTACTTCGGCACAAAAATCAAGTCAGCTGAGATGTTAGGAAAAAGCGCCATCTCAATCAGATAAAAAACAGAGCCGCACAACCGGATGCTATAATTAATGCAAAACCCGCAACAATCCCTTTCCTGAAATTCCCCGATCCGATTATAAATGCCATAATCCCCTTCATAATTGTATTTGAAAATGCCGCGAGTGTCACAGAAACAGCAGCCTGACTCAGTTTTGAAGGATCCTGTTTTGAAAGATTACTCATGGTCAGGGTAATTGCGTCCACATCTGTCATCCCTGACAGGATGCTCACCATGTAAACACCACTGTCTCCGGCAACAACACCTGCCAATCTTGTTAAAAGTATAATAACAGCATAAAGAAATCCGAACTTCACAGCAGGCATTATATTAAAGGGATTCGCAAGGGGTACATCATCTGTCTTTTCCCTGCCTGTGATCTTCCATATAACAAAACATACCGAAAATCCTGCAAGTGCCATTGCCCCCATTGTTACTGCAAGATGCTTCAGCAGAGAGGGGTTGACAACAGCCACCTCCACAAGCACACGGGGAAACATCGTTGAACATGCAAGAAGAACAGCAAGAGAAAAAGAAAGTGAAAGCTTCTTTTCTGTCGTACTGCGCCTGGCAAAAGTAATTGTAGTGGCTGTACTTGAAACAAGCCCGCCCAGAAAACCGGTAAGACCTATCCCTTTCCGTGAACCGAGAAATTTAATTGCGATATAGCCGGTAAAGCCGATGCCGGAGATAAGCACAACCATGAGCCATACATTTCTGGGGGTCACAAGAGGCATTTCTGCAAGAGCGGGATAATTTTCATACAATGCAAGGTTCTCTCCCGCTATATCTTTGAGCAGTATTGAAAAGCCTGGTTCAAACACCGGAAGTATAACAAATGTTATAATTGCAAATTTTAATAAAGCCAGTATATCCTCCTGCCCTATCTTCCCTGAAATATTTTCCATATAGCTTTTAAGATAAAGCATAAGCATAATAATGACAGTGATTGAGGCAGCAAGAGCGTACAGTCCCCTCTGCACAAGAACTCCAAGACTGAAACAGAGGATTATACTGATCTCTGTGGTCAGCCCTCTCTCATTATTTTTATAAAAGGTCATCCCGTAAACAATAAGCACAAGCCCGGCTATAGCGCAGAAGGCTGCAATTAGGAAACCGGGCCTGAAACTGCTGTCAATAAAAGATGAGATGCATCCGGCAAGGGAGATTAAAGAATATGTTCTTATTCCGGCTACAAGGTCCTCACTGCTGCCGTACCCTCTCTGTGTATATGTACGTTCAAATCCAAGCAGTGCTCCAAGAAACAGGGATAGAAAAAAAGGCTGAAAGAGATTAAAGTTCATGTCAGGCTCCGGAGAACAGAAAATATTTCCGGCATATTAATCCCGACGGATTTACTATGTCAATCCGTTAGCTGTGATGATATGTTTTTTATTATTTTTAAATATTGCGCTATTTACCTTTAAGGTAAAGGGGACAGGCGAGTACTCTGTATTCGCCGGTTTTTTCATCCTGCATGGTTGCCATGGAACTTAAAGAGCCGCCATAATTACAAAGAACCTGATAGTTTCTAAGCTCAACATGGTGTCTGCATTTTTTACAATCTTCAAGATTCATTTTTTTTATACTCCGAAATCAATATAAAGAAATAAGGGGAATTATTCAACAATTATGTCTCTTATATCCGGCAAAAGCACATTCGTGCTTAATGAATTTATTGTCAATTATTATATTAAATAAAATATTAAATTCATTTTCATTTAAATATTTAATAGAACATTTATTTCACCCCGTACAAAGAACTTTTACCATCATTAACTTATCAACAAATTCTGATTTATAATCAAATTATACTCGACATTATTATTAAAATATTAGCTGATCAGGTTACGGTTAAATCATGAACAGCGTATCCAGATATCCCACAGAGGAAGAATGCTTCAGCATCATCCGTCAATATGACATGCTCCCGAATATTATTGACCACTCGGTGCAGGTAATGAATGTTGCACTGGCTATATATGATAATCTGCGGGAAAAGGGACCTGTAAGCAGGGAACTCCTGGTTGCAGCAGCACTTCTGCACGACATAGCAAAGACCCGTTCTATACAAAACCGGGAGATGCGCCACGACCTTATCGGAGGGGAGATGCTCCGCGAAATGGGGCTTACTGAAATCGCCGAGATAGTCGAAAACCATGTTGT
>Ga0209408_1001254_pt1 | contig 16354 bp, 17 predicted proteins | sample AD_UKC107_MetaG_FD_184422 | JGI IMG/M metagenome (GOLD analysis project Ga0209408, IMG submission 184422) | Active sludge microbial communities of municipal wastewater-treating anaerobic digesters from Hong Kong - AD_UKC107_MetaG (SPAdes)... | ecosystem: Engineered > Bioreactor > Anaerobic >... | reverse complement strand
AAATGGAGTTGGGCAGAATGGACGAAATGTAATGCCATCCGACAATCAGTATAACGAACTATATTATAAAACGCTTATTGGAAAAGGTTTTTGGATGAGGGGTAATAATGTTAGTCATTCGATGAAAAAGCAATTATTGAATCTGCAAGATTACAAAAAGTTGAAGGCGGATCAGAAGGTCGACTTCAACCAGATAAGCACGGATAAAGAACCCCGGGCAGGGAATGTCACCGTAGCTGAAGGCTAAGAAAAAGAGGAGCTCCAGCTCCCCGGTGCTTTTACCCTATCAGTCCTCGGTTTCCATGATCAGCGTTCGCCCTTCTACGTGCCCCCATATTATCTTCTCGGTATTGAGCAGCGAGTAGACCGTAATCCCGTCTATATTCCCGTACTTAAAGCTTGAAGAATGACATGTTATTACCTTCAGCTCCCTGACGCCCCTCATGGTGAACCGGCGCTTTCTTATGATATCTGCGATGCGGTTCCTTAGAGAGACCTGCGAGCTGTCCCCGTTAGAGTGCATCAGCAGAAACGCGTCATAACCGACACCCCTCCACAGGTGATATTTGAAGTTCTTTCTCGCCATGGCAAACCGCAGATACACGGCAGTTCTCCATGAAAGCCCTACCTCCATTTTCATAAGCATCTCTCCCATAAATAGAAACTGAATGCTGCTCCTCCCTCTGCAACAGCTTCTGCGTTACTTCCTTCTTCTCGCATTCTACCAAAATTCTACACCCCGATTCGGTGACAGAATAGGAATCCCGCCGGTGAAGAACGCCTAACTACTGGTTTTATTCCAACAGTGTAGGTATGTTCCATGAAAACCATCACCGATAAGGCACTAGTGAGTGTCCCTAAAATTATCTCTATAATCCTTTTGAATAAAGACATATACCAAATAAACGGGCACAATACCCTTAAATCGTCCGTATATTGCCCCGCATTTGAAAGTTTTCACCAGAAACGCATAAAACTACCCAAGAATATACAAATCGAAATAGGGACGTTTTTAAGGAGTGAGCTTCTCACCTTCCCCCGGGCGAGGCGAAAAAAGACCTGCTATCCAGACAGGAATTATGGGAAATTTGCCCCACAAATCTGTAATTGTCTGTTAATGGTACTTACAGAAAAACAGGGCTTAAAAGTATACAAATAAATACCATGAAAAAAAGGTGGTACGTCTAAATGCGATTTTTCCCATGAACAGCCATTCACAGAGCGTCGATGCAGGTGCTAAAACCGCTCTATAATTACCCTTATATATTTATATTAGAAAACGGTTCTAGCACCTGCATCAGCCTTCTGAATAGCTTATGGATTGCGGAACATAGTATTTCCAGCTACTTAGTTCATCCAGAATACATATTCTAAATATCTTCGTTACACGACTTCTGTATATAGCATGGGAAGCCTAGTACAGAGAGCGATCACGCCGCTGTTTTTGTAAAGTGGCGTATGTAAAAATCAAAAGGGGCATTATCAGTCACTTACAGAAAACAGAGTGCGGGAACACCTTTATTCAGCTGGCCGTAGAGGTGTCTGCAGGAGCAGTGCTCATATGGTTAAACCAGGAGAGAGGAGGGGGTAAGGAGAAGGAGATATCCTTCGACAGCCTGCAGATATCCCTGGGCGGGAATGCGGTTTCCATTCAGTACGCTGTACATCGGGGCCTGGATAGGCATACATCCAGGACGGTAATAGGCTAGTAAAAGTTGAGAGGAAAAAAGAGAGACCATACAGGTCCCTCTTTTTTCTTACCACAAGCTACTTTAAATCCAGACCTTCCTCCCCTTCTTTCCAAGTCTTGAACCTATCAATGTCCTTACTCAACGAATTGAAGACATATGCGACTACCGCCCCATCGTCAACGAAACCAATACCAATGATGAAGTCCGGTATTGCGTCCACAGGCGATACAAGGTAGATTACAGCAGCAATAATTAGTGTGATGGTCTTCAGAGGGAGCTCCGTATAATTACCGCGAAAATACTCTCTTATCATCTCGATGAAGAGCATGACCTTCCCGAAGAACCCACCGACTTCTCGCCTTACTCTAGGATCTGAGAGGAGCTTCAAGACAGTGCTAAGCAGATTGAAGGATTTGGATTCAGAGGAAACATAATCTGACTCTGCTTCTTTTTTTGCTTTCTGAAAGGTCATGACTTTTTTCTTTTTAACCACCCCCTAGATTCAAATAACGCAGGCTATCCCAGTTGCAGACCAAATTTTGTAAATGTAATTACCATCGCGTCGGGTCTCGTAGTTGTATCTAATTTCCCGGACCGCCGTGTAACCCGATACCCCTGCCAGTATCTTCAGCTCCCCCAGAGCCTTTTCCTTATCCTTGTACCAGTTGCTTTTGAGGCCTAAGGAACCGTAACCGCTTTTGACGAACACTTTTCCCATATAATTTGCAGAGTGGGTTCTAATATGATCTCCTGCAGCCAGGCAAGATGGACAGGCGTGCAGAGAAGTTATTGAATCTCCGTAGGGACTATCACAGAAAAAGTGCATGGGTTTTCCACAGAAGGCGCATGAAAACCATTTCCATCTGAAGATGCTAAAACCCTTACCACAAACACAACACAAATCGTCCACGTTAACGGAACCCTTCGAATTTCTATCACTAGTCTTATCCGGCATATGCACGCCCCCTCAAAACCATTTTCTGCTTTCGGTGCACCCCTGTTTCTGTGATGAGGCCGTAAGTCTCATCAGTACACATAAATACCGTTTTTGGGAAGCTCGAATGGCGGCGCCAGATCCGTACCCATTAAATAAGGCAGGACAATAACTTCCGGATCGATGTCGTAGAACCCCAGCATAGGAGCGTGCTCCGCATCAGCAGCTCTCACACTCTTGGCCACTATGCACCAGACTTCCTGCCACTTCATTTTGGCGAGAAAAAGCCCGTTAGCTTGTGCTCTGTAGAACAGCTCATCTAGTTGTTTGTTTACGATTTCCAGAAAGTATTTCTTGTCCTTGGGAGATTTTGCCTTAAGGTAGGATCGGTAGGCGTTGGTGACTCTCTTGCCATAATCGGTTTTCCCGGTCATTACGGTTGGTTCAAACAATAGTATTCAACTCCTTTTAGAAGAGCTCCAAAATACTATGTCAGTGAAAAGACGAAAGCCTTAAAGGCCGGAGAACTTCAAAACAAATAAGACTTATCTAAATCTAAAATGTTAATATAATATCACTTTAACTATTGTATTATACATATTTTAGTGCCAGGTAATAAAGAAACAAGCATCAGAAAGCCTCGTTTTTTGTTGCCGGTCACAGTAAGAACCCCCAAATGAATCTTATGTACAGATGAATATAGTATTAGTTTCGGAAAGAGGATTCTAAGTACTTCCCTTAACACATTGAAGTTCAGAATAATCACTAGAGGAAGACAAGTTAATGGGGCAAGAGGTATGTAAATTGAAGCGTGATTATCGAGACACAAAAAGAAACTAGTTAGCATACTGCAATCGTCAAAATAAGTCGGTAGCATGAATGCACGTTACTTCGGGACTTTCTAGCTGAGATGCGATTCACTACCCGCTTTCTCCCAGTAGGAACTGGTTTTGATTGGTGTGAGCATATGATACATCCTACCAAATTACCGTTGGTTCCAGGAAAGCTAATGCAGGCGCAAAAACCCCGAATAAGGAGTTGCTATGTTTAATACTGAAAAACGGGTTCCAGCACCTGCATTAGAACTTCAAGGGCCTCATTATATGGGAAAGGCAAGTTGCGCTGAGCAGTTTATGGCTCTTACAAGAAGCTGGAACACTTTAATAAGCGATTGCAAGAGGTCATTATAGCCGCCCCCGATATGAAACACTCCAGATTATAATTACGCTTTTTTCAGTGAGAGGCCACCATTATGCAAGTGCAAACACGTTTGCCTGATCTCGTTCTTAGCGCTTGTAAAGTTTGAAGGGTTTTTCCCTCTCCGGGCAGAGTTTCTTCTCGAGTCGTCCAAGAACGGCTAGTGCAAGACTTTCAGGAAGCAATTTAAGAGTTCTTTCACTGAGATAGTTTCCTGGGTTGAAATCAGCAGCTATGAAGGTTTTCCATCTCATACCGACCAACCAGAGAGGCCCCCTGCTTTTTAGAACGGGTTTGACCTGGACCCCATTTTTAGTTCTTCCCCACTGCATACTTGAACTGTGACACGCGAGGACATAGACGATCCCGGCACCACTCAGCGAGTCGGGATTCCAGCGTTGGAACTTCTCGACCGCCTTAATTGGCGGGCAGTGGTATCCGTCGGGAAGGGCAATAGTTCCGTCCTCAGATCCGTGGATCAGTATGAAAGCGGCGGTCCCGATTGAGTACAAGACCAATTTAGACTCCCCGGCGAAGAATCTCTTAACGGCTTTCCGGTTTTTTCCAACTGGAATGGACGCTATTATCAGTTATCACCCCCTTCAGCCCATTCTCTATACATGGTTACATCGTCATTGAAACTCGCTAACACCAGTGCAATAATACCAGCGTCGTCAAGGAAGCCAAGGCCTGGAATGACATCCGGAATCGCATCTATAGGGGCCACGAAGTAAATTACTGCGGCGATTAGCCCCACTAGAGTTTGAAAGGGAAGTTGTTTGTAGTTACCGTTGAAGTAATCTTTTATCATAGATATTGCAAGTCCCAACTGGTTCAGAAGATGCGCCGCTTCCTTTCTAACACGGGGGTCTCCAAGGTATTTTGCAACATTGCCCAGCAGAGAGAACACGGAACCTTTCGATGATGCTACTTTTTCAGCTTGAGCTTTAGCGCTGCTCGGTGAGACTATGCTTTCACCTCCTTCTTCAAATGAACGCTTCTCAATTTCTCACCCTTTTCAGGGAATATAATCACACTTTTCAATGTAGTGCCTGTTTTTTGATAAGTCGATTAAACCAACCCAAAACCACCTCCCTTAATTATCGTATGGATGAATGTGATCCCGCGTAAACGGAGTCTCGTAGTTTTTATACCAATTTGAAGTGCGTTTTTTAGCGGGTGCTGGTTCTGATCTATCGATGTCAATTCAAACTACAGAACAAATTGTAGTGATTACCCTGTATTAGGCTGTCTGCCTAGTTTTTAGGAGATGAAGGACCGCTTGCTGAGACAAGTATCCTTATGTAGAAAATCCCTTACTTTCGTGACAAATCACAAGTGCGGTATATGGCTCTGCAAAACAGAATTGGGGTCGCCTGCACGAGTGCTAAGGGTAGGTATAGGATTGAATCAACGAAACATATTTTCATTCGAGCGAGGTGAAACCGGATGTTTTTGAGTCCTACTGAATTCGCACGAGAGAAAGGTCTTGAGCCTGAGCTGGAAAGACAACTGTTGAAGTACCTGGGTATTGAGCCAGTTGTTGTCTCTCCGCAAAAAGCTAGGTTTTTTGACACCGCTGTTCTTGAGGTTGTTTTCACGCGACTCGAAGAGTTGAAAGCGTTTTTATTGAGGGACTGCAAAGGAAAGCGTTCTGAATGAGGAGTGGAGAAAAGTAGCTAGTGCCTGATTGATTCAGGAGGTAGAGGTGTTGATGAAAAAAAAGAAAGCCGTCTCGCCTAAGACGGCCACAGATAATTCTCTGAACAAATCAATTGTAGCACAATCACGTTCAATTTACAGGCAAGATGAGGGTGCAGAAGAGCCTGAAGAGGGCTTTTCAAAAGACGTTGTCGTCAAAGGCTCATCCGACTACTTGAGTTTTATAGACATTTCAGAAGCTCCGCACATTTTTAATAGGTATTTTACAGCAGAACCCGGTAAAAAAGCTGCGTTTTGCTTAGTAAAAGCCCCCGAAAGAAATCCCGAAAAACCGAAGCGGGTCCACGAATCCCCCGCTCAGAGGAAAGACTCAGAAGGATTTGATGACAGACCCCTGGCCACCATACCTGGTGGAAGAAATAATCCGCAGAACATTGCCTCGTGCCTTTTAGTGAGGTTAGTGACGGACATACTGCTCAAAGGAGAAAGGAGCAAATGTAAAGACGGAAAGCTCCTCCATAACAGTGTGGGAATTTCAATAAGTATATGGGCTTCCAATGAATTGGGAAAGGTTGCTGCCCCAGCTGAAGAAATCACAGCGAGTTGGCTGGCGGGAATAGAGCCGCCCGCGCTTACGATGCACCTGTTTTTTTGCATTCTATGTATGGAGGAAGACACCTGTAAGGGCAGGGCGTTCTCGATACGCGCCTGGGATATCGTCGAACATCTCGGGCTGGATAAGAATAAGAAAAAATTCCGGAATAATCGCGAGCGCGTTGACTATGTACTGGGACTAGCCACACATCTAGGAAGGTTGAATTACACTCTGAATTGGGATAAGAAAGGGATAGAGTTCAGCATCTACCCAGAGGTTTTGTGGGGGGTGGAGATAACTGAAGGGGCGTCCTACAAGGATACTGTGATTACAGTACTCTCAGGTAGATGGTCAGAGAAATTCCTGGACTCCGACCCATTCATTGAATATACGACCATCGACAATAGGGCTTTTCAAATAATCAAAGAGCATCTGGGGCGGCGGCCCCACATCGTCAAGCTGCTACTCTACTTTCTTTATCAGGAGAGGGCAAACAACCCAAAAGGATATGGACCCACCAACTGCAAAGTCAGGAAACTGTTGGTCGAAATGTTTGGCACCAAAGCGTTCAACAAAGCCTTTAAAGATATGAAAACCAGGCGAACTATCCTAGAGCGATTCTTCAATGCTCTAGATGTACTCAAAGAGTTGGGGCTGGTCTATTACCAGACCGAAGACACCTATACCCTGGAAGAGAGGTATTTAGGCGATGTAGATGATGAGCCACCAAAAACAAAACTCACCAGAGAAATTTTCTCAAATATCATCAACCAGAACATTATTCTATGCCGTTGGCCTATCGACAAGAAAAAAGGGCAAGTTAAAGAAATACTTTTGGCAGAAATAAAAGAGCGGAGGAATAAGCTAGGGTTCACGCAGCGGCAGTTTGCAACAAAGATTGGAGTCAATTATAGTACTTATAAAAGTTTTGAGAACGGGTATAGGAAACTCCCCCGGGAGGGGATAAAGAAGCTCAAGGAGGTTATGGGAATACCGCAAGACACAAAGATAGTACTTTATAAAGGCGACAAACGGCTGATTATATGACATAACGAAATATTACCTGTAACGTTGCTAAGCAGTAACAATACTCCAAAACGCCCTACTTATAAGAAGTACAACGATATTCTTGAATGCCACCTCAATACAAAACTTAAGGTACTGAATGTGAATCAGCTGAACCCCCACTCCCTATGGAAAGGCTCTGTAACCCTCGCATTTTATAGAAATCGTTGGACATTTCCTATTTGAAAAGGGTCTCATCAAAATTCTAAATGCCACTCCGAAGTAAAAAACTGCCACCTCGATGCAAAAAACAGCCCCCTCAATACAACCCCTATCTCCAGGCAAGGCTTTTAGAGCCATTATTAGAACAGGGTTACATCTAATAAATATAATGAATATAATGCGCGCGTCTCAGGGTTACGCCCTGAAACGCTTATTGTAAGCTTAAGACAACAACATAATAAGGAGGAATCACTCAATGAAAAAAAGGTTACAGCGTTACAGGGAGTTGTTCTTACACGACTATGGGCAGCTTTACGCCGTCCAGAACGATGGAGGCCAGGGATACACCTCGGCCGGCAAGAAGGAGCTGACAGATGAAGTATTAAAAGCTCATCTCGAGGGTCGCAAGACAATAGCGGTGAGGCTTGCCCAGGTCACGACCTCACTCACCAAAGCAGGTTGTGTGGATATCGATGGAACCCGTGAGGAGCTGCGGGACAATTACGAACTTGCCACCAGGATTAAGAACACCGCCGCCGAAGAAGGATTAAAGGCCTATATAGAGTTCAGCGGAAATAAAGGTTTCCACGTCTGGTTCTTCAGCGAGCAGCCTATTCCCTCGGAGAATATGCACGCAGCAATCGAGGCTGTCTGCCTTAAGTCAGACTATACCCCAAAAGAGGTTTACCCACTGCCTGGGGAAGTAGAGCCCGATGGAAAGGGTAGAGGAAGCCAGCCGGTTAAGCTTCCCGGAGGTGTTCATCAGAAGACCGGGAAACTCTGCGGTTTCTTGGGGGATGAAGTTGAATGGGCCGACGAAGGGTGCCCAATTGTGCCCGAAGACCAGGCTGCTCTTATGGATAGAATCGATCAAAACATCGCCCAGGATCTTTACCAGTTAGCGGTGGGGGCTCAAAAATTAGAAGAAGAGGAACCTGAAGACAGCGAAACTCACGAGGTCGATTTTACTCTGTTGGCACCTGGCGAGCATCCACACTGTATTGCTTATCTTCTGGGGAATGGGGTGCCTTCGGATCTTGAATACAATAAGGCAAATATGATTCTCGCAAACTACACTGTTGACAGCTATTTGACAGACGAACAGGGTAAGGAGCTGGCCAGAACCGTAGCAGAGAAAACCTCCCCCGATCATCCGACCTCTAAAAAGACAGTGCGAGAGAAGGTCTCTAACTTCACCGGTGTTCTCTGCAGTGTTAGGCGAAATGACTCTAAATATCACTGGGGCTGTGGTTTTGTTAGGGCGAGTAAGGAATTGGTTGCCGGGGGGGGCTGTTTGGGAAGAGGCTGCCCTTTCTGGCCGTGGCCCAGCACCAAAGACGCAGGTTGGAAACCTTCCACACTTGATTTCGTGGCGGAGAAAGAGTTTTTCTCTTTCCTTTTCCACAACCCTGGTAAAGCAAGCCAGTTGCTGGATACGACAATCCCCGTATCAGGGTTTCAGTGGAGAGAGGAGTAGTTATGAACCACACTACCTTGTGGAAGGCCATAAAACAGTGCATAGATGAGCAGCAACAACCGACGAAGGGGGCCGTGCTCAACCGGATCGAGAAACTGCTGCCCGAGAAAGACCAGCATTCCCAGCTAGAAAAGTACAGTGCTTACATCGACACTCTTTTGGAACTACCGCTCTGTTCTGAGGAAACATTTAAGGAACACCAGAAACGGATCCGCGAGGTCGCCTTGAGGAGGCAATTGCTGAGGACACTATCTGGCGCCAGGACAGATGTACTTGACCTTTCAGAACCGCTAGAGGATACACTGGTCGATTTGAAGCACGCCGGTGATTTTCTCCTAAGGAAGGCCGCCAGAGAGGCTGAGCTTGTGGAGGCTCAGCTCACCCCTTATCTGAAGGCTTTACTAACCATCCAGTCGAACTCAATCCCCACACACTCACCCTGGTTGAACAACATTCTCACCGGAGGCCTCCACGGTGGGAAGCTCTATGTGTTGGGGGCACCTCCGGGTGCTGGTAAGACCACATTCTGTGCTAATCTCGGCGATTATGTGGCAGAACACAAATTCCCGGTACTGTTTATATCGTATGAGATGTCTAGCGAGCAGCTTATGACTGCAGGAATATCAAGAGCTGGGAAGATTAACTCAGCCCTCATCGAAAAGCGGGCTTGGAACAATTACGACGAAACTGGTAAGGATGAATTCATAAAGAGCAGGTTACTAAAAGCCGCCGCAAATTACGGTAATTCCGTGGGAGAGCATCTTTCCATAGTAGAAGCCGGACCTGATACTACTGCAGCAGTGATAAGCGGCCTCGTTCGGAACTTCCGTTTCAGTAAGAACCTTCCTGAAGATGTACCAGTACTGGTCGTAATCGATTATATGCAGCTTGTTCCGAGCGGCGATGAGAAATTGGATAACGGTCTCAACGAGACATTCAGGATGAATAAAGTTGCCGTGCAGTTGAAGCAGCTTGCCCGAGACAATAACGTAGCGGTCATTGCTATTTCGGATATTACAAAAGCTGCTTATAGTGATGCAATTAAATCAGGGAACTTGAATATGTCAGCATTAAGAGAGAGCTTTAAGATTGCACACGCGGCAGATGTAGTTATGCTACTACAAACAGGGAGGGTTGAGAAGGCCTTAACAAATAAGAGAGGAGAAAGTGTGGAGAAAATCGATCAGCTGGAACTTCTTCAGAGGTCCTACGCTGACACCCTAAATAAGCAGGTCGCACTTTCAAATGTGAGGAGCTCCTATCCCCTAGATGATAGCCAAAAGGCTTGTTATGCGCGGTTATCCGTTCTGAAGAATAGAAGTGGGATGAGCGGAGACGTTTTGTTTGTATACGAGAAAGCGATTCATAGATTTGTACCGGTAAACCTAGAAATCACATTTGATGAGGAGAAATAATTATGGAAAAGAAATTCACGGTAGATAAGCTTATGGAACAACTGAAGCCATTTGTAGACGAAGAGATTGAAAACGTAGCGGATACACCTGATGAAACTGGAGAGGCTAAAAAGCAACCCGCCCCTTCGATGGGGGTGGCTGAGTCATTCGTAATGCCAAAAACACCTGAAGAGGCCTGCAGAGAGATAGAGAGGTTGAAGGGAAAGTCTTTACTGGCGATTGATACCGAAACGACTGGTCTTGACCCGCTGAAAGATCGAATAAGGCTTATACAGATCGGTGCCCCCGGTGAACCCCCTCTACTATTGGATATGTTTGCACTTAAAAGGGAGAAGACGATCTCTGTGCTAAATGGGCTGTTGGGAGATGCGAGTAAGACTAAGCTATTTCATAATGCGAAATTTGACCTGTCATTTTTGAAGGTAGCCGGGGTTAATGTAGAAGGACCTATATTCGACACTATGTTAGCAGAACAGCTGATTATCTCCGGTCTTGGAAATAGCTCTGTCAAATTATCCGATCTCTCCTTAAAATACTTGAAGGAGCCCCTTCCAAAAGAGCAGCAGAAAAGCGACTGGACCACGGAGCTCTCAAAAGAACAGCTGAAGTATGCGGCCAGAGATGTGGTGGTGCTGCTGGAGCTTCACACCCACTTATCTGAAGGGATAAAGAAAGCCAAACTTTCAGAGGTTGCACAGATAGAGTTCGAGACAATGCCCGCCGTGGTGGAGTTAGAACTCAATGGGATCCTGCTGGACAGACAGAAACTCGAGAGGCTCACCGTCCAACTGCATTCAGAACTGGAAGAAGCCGAGGCAGAGTGTAGAAACCTGTTCGGTAATGAAATAAACCTCAACAGTCCAAAACAGTTGCTAAAGGCTTTAGAGAAGAAAGGAATAAAGACTAAGAAAACGGACGCGGCCACTCTGAAATCTATGGAAAAGAAACACCCCGAAGCGGCTGTTATTCTACGTTACCGTAAAGCTTCCAAAGCCGTGTCAACATTCGCAAAAAAACTCCCCGGCTTTATTCACCCACTAACGGGCAGGATACACTCATCTTACTGGCAACTGGGAGCCGCCACTGGACGATTTTCCTGCTCAAGCCCGAACCTTCAACAGATTCCTAATGAATTCAGGTTCCGGGAATGCTTCATACCTGCACCCGGAAGCAAGTTCGTTATTGCGGATTACTCACAGATAGAATTGAGGGTAGCCGCTGCGATAAGCCGTGATCCTGTAATGCTGAACGCCTACAGAACGGGTGAGGATCTCCATAAACAAACTGCAGCTATTCTCACAGGGAAAGACCCCGCTGTTATTGACAAAAAGGAAAGACAACTGGCGAAGGCAGTTAATTTTGGCCTGTTATTCGCTATGGGTGCCCAAGGCCTTTCAGATTATGCAGAAAATGACTTTGGGGTGAAGATGAGCGTGAAGGAGGCCGAGAATTTTAAGGAGAAGTTCTTTGATCACTATACGGGTCTAAGAGATTGGCATAAATGCACCAACAACGGAAATAAATATGAGGCACGGACTCTTATGGGCCGGAGAAGGCTGTGGGTGGAAAAGGCCAGCCTTAATGGGAGACTGAATATGCCAGTACAAGGAACTGGCACCGATATAATGAAGATCGCCCTGGCTAGGCTTCCAAAAGCACTAAACGGTACCGGGGCGAAGCTGGTAGCTATTATCCACGACGAGATCATACTCGAGGTCCCTGAACAGCGGGCAGAAGAGGCGAAGAAAATACTTGTAAGTGTTATGGAAAGTGCGGGTGAGGGGTTCATAGACATACCTCTTGTTGCCGAGGCGGCGATTGCGGACAGTTGGGCCGGAAAAGCCTGAAAGGAGAGAGAAATGGGGAGAATTTTAAGAGCTACGAGAGAGGACACTGGCTTCGCATATAGCCTAAACAAATACACCGATAGCGAGCTAAGTAGGTTTATAGACAACACGGCATCACAGGTAGCCATCGAAAAAGGTATTGCCTTACCTGTAAGGATTGGAATTGTCTTGGCCAACGACAGACCTTCATTAAAAGGCTATGCCAAAGATTACTGGCGATTCCCACCAGAAAAACAGGGGATAGCCTTTGACTATGCCGCATTTAGAGACGTTGATGTCGTTCTCCTCCTGGACGTTCCATTACCCGAGGAGTGCATTTCAGTGGCGATTGGCACCTTTTTGCCTGAGAACGCGACCTTACAGGACGTGGTATCTAAGGTAATCCTTCCTATCTGCAGTTACTGGGCTTCGCTGATAGAATACTGCCTGAAGTCTATGTGTAGGCCTCAGGATATAGTACTGGTGGATTTCAGGCCCCTGTTGTAAGTGATACTCTAGTTCCAGCACAGGTAACACTAAAAAGCTTTTGGGTTAACAGGTAAAAAAAGAGGGGTACTATCTAAGGAAAGCCGGCAGCAAGCTGCTGCCGGTTTAACTATCTGCTGTTCTTTTCTTCAAGCTACTTTTCACCTTTCGGAATATCTTGTCACTGGAAACAGCCTCCGAAAGCGTCGGACATCGCCTCTTGACGAAGCTATCAACCTCTTCTGCGTGCAATAATCTTCTGAGAGTCTTCAGGCCGCCTCCGTCATAGTAGGATATGAACTCCCCGGCTTTCTGCTTACCTATGAGCTCTGAGGCTGGAAATTCAACATAGACATAACCGTCGCCTGCGTCTGTTATAAGCATTAGAAGCCTCCTATGAGAATCTATTTGCTCCTGATTAAACTATAACGCATACATAATAATGCGTGCAGGCGAATAAAATAGTTTCGGTTTGGGAAATTCCTTTCTTGGAAGTCGTAATCTGAGGTGCCTATCTATCTATCTGATTCGCTAATCTACTCAGAGAATCAATAGCATCTGTAAGGATTTGCGATGAAGTGGAAAGCGTAAAGGAAATTTCGGCGAGCATGTTCTGTGCATTATCGGGTTTTAGTCTCTTATTAAGCCTATCCAAGTTCTTTTTGATGATCTGAAGGTCCACTTCAACAGCACTTATAGCCTTAGCATCTGCACCTTTCATAGTTACCCCCAATTCTAGATAATACAAACTATACCTTTTCATCTTACACTGTAACCTTTTTGATTCCCGTGCTCCGTTTTGAAGAGAGTGTGTGTTGTTGAATCAGTTTCCATTGTCCTGTTATTAGCCATATTAGCTCAATACCGTTCTCGGTATATTGGCTTCTGCTGCATTTTCTCACTTATGGTGATATGTTTATCCATATGGTAGAAAAAAAGTGGCTTAGAATCGATTATATAAGCAGTTATTTTTTGGTTTTTCATTGAATTCCCAGTTCTCCTGTTCTTTGATGTACTTGAACCCGTGTTGGAAAGAAAAATGGTGAGATAGGTACAGAGTGAGATGATAGGAAGTCTGAAACTGGACAAATCAGTTACTGAGAGAAGAGAGATACGACGGTAAGTATCTTATCCGCACATCGGACTATACTCTCCCGAGTGAAGACGTAGCACTTGGATACAAACAGCTGGTAGATGTAGAGAATGCCTTCAGGACATTCAAGACCACCTTTGAGTTAAGACCTATACACCATCGAAAGGAAGAGAGAATAAGATCGCACGTCTTCCTTTGCTGGCTTGCTCTTCTTCTAATAAGGATAGCGGAGAGGAGAACAGATGTGACCTGGAACAAGATGAAAAACCAACCGAAGAGAATACAAATCGGTCATTTTTCTGTCAATATAAATGAAGTTTGCAAGACCACGGAACTTACAGGCAAACAGCGTGTAATCCTTTCCAAGTTTACGGTTGAAGCACCTCCAATTTTCTTCGAGTTCCTGCCAAACACTAGTAACACGCTCACAATCTTCACAAACTCTATAACCCTCTTAGGGCAACGAACTCATGCATCTATCTCACCTCTGTAGTGTCAAACTCCCGTAATACAAGAAAGGTTGTGTCCTAGAAAACTTGCTTACCAATGAGGTCCACAGCCTTTCCGAAGTATGCATAGGCCTCAGGACTCACCTTAGATAACTTGTTCAGAAACACAAACGAGTCATCCGTAATCCTTCCGAAAAGCTCCTCTTCGGACCATCTGAATGAAGCTTCACTTTTCTTGAGCAAACAAGCAGATAGATAAGCCACTTTGGCTGCGTCAGAGAAGAATTTCGTCTGATTATAGTTGAAGCCAAGAATATGAGAAGAGAGCTTTGATCTACCAGAGTCAAGTTCCCTGTAATGCTCTGGTTCTATCTTCCCCCTGGCACCGATTATGAGCGCTGTATGAAATGTGTCCTTCAGAACATCCTCTGTAGTCAGAGAATTCATTCCACGATAACGTGCCTCAGTCAATGCGATCTTCTGGAAAGTTCCCCTCACTGTTCCGGTGTCTTTCTGATAATTAAAGAGCGTTGCAATATCGAAGAGCTGCTTGCAGATCTCCATTCCTTTTTGCGAACCGTAAGGAATTCCTGTAGTGTTGGGTGCAAAAGCCGTTAGCTTGTCTCCAATTATCGCATCTATAGACGGTGTTCTTACATTGGTCACTGGGTCCTCAGTCTGAAATATCGAGCTTCTGATTGGTGTCGAAATTAACTCGGTGTGCTTAGATCTCTCATACAAGACATCTAGTAGAATATATGCGTTCTTCTGACTGGGATTGATCGAGTCATAATAGAACTTATAATGCCTCACGGGAAAGACAGTCTTTCGTATATCCTCTTCATAGCGAAAGAACTTACCGGTCGAAATGACTTTATCCAAAGCACTGCTAAAGTCTGCTTCGGGCTCAACAATGATATCTATATCAATGGATAGGCGCTGAATTCTATCCAGGAGAAGGATTAGGGAAGTTCCCCCTTTGAATGTTAGATCTACACCGTTGACTATCAGCAACTCTAGAAGCTGAATAGCTTTAATGCTTTTTTCGAGAAGTATTTGGTCGCAGCTTAGCTCAACTCGCTTGGCTTCAAGATACTCCCTAGTAAGGCTACTATTCGAAATCATTCGATGTCTCCTCCGATTTGATGTATCAAATTCCCTGAGATAAGATATTTGGCGAGTCCCTTTCCTCTTCCTCTCCTTCTAGCGTATCTTTTCATGGTATCTACGTTTATCGCATATGTATCAAAGGCGTTTCTGAAAATCCCATCTATTTCGGCTCCTATTAAGGATTCAAGAATAGGTTCACCCACGAATAGATCTACTAGTATTTTTTCGAGTCTGGGTATGACTATTCCATCAATCTCCTTAACCGGTGCTTCCGTAATGAGTCTCCCAACAACTAACGCAGGAGATTCACCGGAAACATATAGATCGATCTCTTCCGGGGATGGTTTTAGAAACACCAAAGGTCCGGCAAGTGAAGAGCCTTCCCTCAATACTTCTTGCAACACTTCAAAGACCGCCCTTTCCGTTTCCTTCTCCGATTCAACAACAGTAATCTGTATAGATGATATGTGAAGGGCAAATTCGTTCAGCCAAGAAGGCTTCCAAACACATATTCTGGTCATAGGAAGCTGCTTTCTTACCTTGAGGTAAATCTGTCTAAGAGATTCGTCTATCTCTGGAGAATAATCATTCAGCTCTCTAAGAGTGTATTGGCCCCGCCCGATAGGAGTTATGATTCCGCGTCTTTTCAGCGAATTCAGCCTGGTGCGAATCGTAATTGGACTTATATCTTCTCCATGAAGCATAAGAAAGGGCTTGAGTTCCTCGGTAGTGAAGGAGTCTCTATCTCTAAGCTCTGAACTTATTCTCTTACCACTTCGCTTTGAAGACCATCTTATGCTTTCCAAATCAATCAACTCACTTTTAGAACAATTGGCAATTTATCAATGTATTGCCATTTGTTCTAATTATAGCAGATATTCTTTCCTTTCCAAGCAGAAAAGACTAAGAGTACTTTTTAGAATGTGCTATCGTGTCAACCGGAATCTCTGCCTTCGTACATTTAACACAAAGTATTGTGTTCAATATCATAGTTTGGTATCCCCACGAAATACCTCTGGTTCGCGCCTTCAGATTCTTGTAATCTTACAGATAAAATAATCTCTATTTCATCGAATGACTAACATTATTACCCCTCATCCAAAAACCTTTTCCAATAAGCGTTTTATAATATAGTTCGTTATACTGATTGTCGGATGGCATTACATTTCGTCCATTCTGCCCAACTCCATTT
>Ga0209408_1001244_pt1 | contig 16452 bp, 17 predicted proteins | sample AD_UKC107_MetaG_FD_184422 | JGI IMG/M metagenome (GOLD analysis project Ga0209408, IMG submission 184422) | Active sludge microbial communities of municipal wastewater-treating anaerobic digesters from Hong Kong - AD_UKC107_MetaG (SPAdes)... | ecosystem: Engineered > Bioreactor > Anaerobic >... | reverse complement strand
AATGCTCTCCATAATGGAGGAGCTTGGCCATCCGGAGGAAAGGTTCAAGACCGTGCACATCGTCGGAACCAACGGCAAGGGCAGCACCGCGGCGATACTTTCCGCGCTGGCTGGAGAGCTGGGTTTCAAATGGGGCAGGGGGACCTCACCTCACCTTCTCCATTACAGGGAGCGGATCGCCACCGGGGACGGCTGGATAACCCCGGATGAGGTGGCGGAGTTCGTCACTGACAACATCCATATGCTCAGAAAGCACTCCGCGACCTTCTTCGAGATCACCACCGCAATGGCCGCCTGGCACTTCGCGGGCAAAGGAGTGGACTGGGTGGCCGCCGAGGCGGGGCTCGGGGGGAGGCTTGACGCCACGAAGACCTACAGGGGAGCCGGGACCATCTTCACAGGGGTAAGGGTGGAGCACAGCAGGATACTGGGAGATACCCGGGAGAAGATAGCTTCCGAGAAAGTAGCGGTGGCAGAACCCGGGACGGTGCTGGTTGCCTTCCGCCAAACCCCCGGAGTGGAGGCCGTTCTGGAATCGGCGACTTCTGAGAACGGTCTGAGAAGGGTTATACCGAAGCCCGTCTCCAGAAGCCCGCTTCCAGGTGAGCACCAGCTCAGGAACTCAGCCCTTGCCCTGGCAGCTGCTGAGGAGCTTTTCGACAAACCCGGGGAAGACATTGCCCAGGCGTACGAAAGGGTACTTGTTACCCTGAAATGGCCTGGAAGGCTCGACTACAGGTCCGGCAACCCCTCTATCCTCTTCGACGTGGCCCACAATCCCCAGTCAATGTCCGCCCTGGCAGCCCATGTGGAAAAATGGAAAAGGCCTGTTCCCGCGGTGGTGGGTTTTCTCGGGGACAAGCCCTGGAAGACCATGGTATCCCTTCTCAGGGGAGTGGTCGATCCGGTTTTCACCACCACTCCATGCAGCGAGAGAAGACTGCCGGCGGAGGAACTGGCGTCTTACATGCGAAACGAGGGCTTTGACGCAAGACCGGTGGATCCCATAGGAAAGGCGGTTTCCCAGTGCAGGAAGCACGCGGAGGGAGGAAGGATGATAGTGACAGGTTCCTTCTTCGTGGTGGGGGACGCTCTGAACCGGGCCGTGGAGGCCGGATGGGTGGGCGGGGTTCCCGAATCGGGACCCGATGGCTTAGATTAGGATATCCTCGAACGGTAGAATCGAAAGGAATCAGATGGCAGGGAAGAAGACCGGACCGGTTACCGAGGACAAGCGGGAGACCGTTCCCTTCGGAAAACTGAACTACATACTCTTTGCGGCTGGGCTGCTTATGATAACCGCAGGCTGGTTCCTGCTCAGGGCCGGCCACATATCCGTTTCACCGGTGATGCTTGTCCTGGGATACTGCGTTGTCATCCCCGCGGCTATCATCATCGTTCCAGGGGGAAAGAAGAACTCCGGAAAATGAAGGTCCTCCCGATGGCTCTGGCCACCTGTTCCGTTCTCCTGTCCGGCTGCGGCCAGGAGACCGAGACCATTCCCTCCGCCCAGCCTCTTCAGACGGGGGACACCGCCTTCGTTACGGTTCCCGGAGGCACTTTCACCAACTCCGCCGGAGAGACCGTGGAGGTGGCTTCCTTCAGCATGATGCGCGGCGAAGTGAACAACAGGCTTTACAGGTATCTGGCCGACGGCTCCGGCATCTCCCATCCCCCTGATCCGGGGTTCGCCATGGAACCCGGCTGGTTCTACGATTCCCTGGATCATCCGGTGGTGAACGTGAGCCCAGCAAGGGCCAGGAAGGCCGCATCTTTTCTGGATCTCAGGCTGCCCACCAGGAACGAATGGGAGTACGCCGCCTCACTGGGTCTCACCGGGAGCATTTCAGACCAGTTCCCATGGGGTGAACTCTCTCCGCCTGAGGTTCCCGGGGTGCCGGCGAACTACATGGCCCTGGACACCTGGGAGGAAAGGGACCTCGACGGTTTCGCGTACACCGCCCCCTGCGGCTCATATCCCCTTTCGGGGGGTGGATTCCAGGACCTTGCCGGAAACGCTGCGGAAATGGTCTACGACGAATCCGACTCGACCACCGTACTCATGGGAGGAAGCTGGGCCCAGCCCGAGGAAGCCATGAAGATCGGTTTCAGCAGGCGGATACTCGACGGCGACATGACCTGGTACGCCGGTTTCAGGCTGGTGAAATAGGAAAACCGGGAGATGTCTCCCCCGGTTTCATCCTGACATTATGGTGGGCGAAGAGGGACTTGAACCCCCGGCATCCTGCTTGTAAGGCAGGCACTCTAGCCAGCTGAGTTATTCGCCCGCGGTGCCGGAATCTATACTAGATGCTCTCCAACACTGTCAATACTGGTCTTTTCCCCCGGCAGCCTTCATAATTGCCCAATGGACAACGGCAAGGATATGCTGAGCAAAAGACCTTACTGCGTTGGAGATACCTGCCCAGTGGTGGTCATACCGGCCCGGCGCCGGGAAAGCATCTACATGTCGCTGCTGGATTCCAGCAAGGATGTCTCACTGGTGGTGGACGTTGCCGATGGTCTTGCGCTCCTTGGCGTAAGCGCACTGGACTGGGCCGGCCTTGCTTCAGTGGTTCTGGGAGAGCTTCACCATGAAGGCTGGAATCTGGATCTTCTGGAGGGTTTTACCGTTGACCGCAAGGGAGCCAGAAGAGGCATAATCATCACCGGCATAATAATCGGCGACCACCAGGAACGCGGAGAGAAGTTCCGAAAGGATGCCGGCAAGCTGAGCAACCTGCTTGAGCGGCTTGCTGTGGGAAGGGCGGGGATAATAAGCCTGCTGAACCGTTCATCCGACAGGGTCGAGACCTACGAGGGCATACTCGAGGAACTGGACAGGATCTACTACGGAGACATACCCGAGGAGATAACCGGTGAGAACGGTCAGCTGGTGCTGTTCATCAGCTCCCGCTCCGACCAGTACCTGCTTGCCAGGAAGCACGCCGACCTGGCATGGATAGTGAAGACCAACTACGATCTGCTTGAAAAGGTGAGGAATAAGGGCGGCACCCCCTTCTACAGGATAAGGAACATCCGCGCGGTGGGGGAGCATCTCACCGGGATCAACATAGTAGGCTACGAGAGGGACATCTCATTCCAGAACCTCATTACCACCCTGTCGGTGGCCTGGCCCGGGGCCACGGTGAGGCATCAGCGCAGGTACACCACCAGCGACGGCATAGTTTCCATCAGGGTGGAGATGACAGGCCCCAACGGAATGAGCGCCAGCCGGGAAGAGCTGAAGCTCATAAGGGAGTACCTGCGGAAGCTCCTGGTTAGCAGGGGTATAGACAGGCTGCACGCCATTCACCACTACGGCGGCACCGAGCACATCGGCAGGGCACTTCTGCCGCTTCTCATAAAGGAGTGCAGGAGCACCGGGATGAACCAGGCCTACATCGCCATGGAGAGCGCCACCACCTTCGACGCCGAGCTGAAGATGCTCCTGGTCACCCTTGGCGAGAACCAGGGAGACATAAAGGACCACGACAGCAGGATTCTCACCCTGGTAAGGGAGCTGTCCAGCCAGCGGGGGATCGGCGTTAAATCATTCAAGTCCCCCAGCAGGAGGGAAGACGTGTGGGTGGATGTTTTCGACTTCGTGGTGGAGAGGGAGCAGTTCGATCAGATGGAGGACGCCTACTCCATGGTCAAGCAGGTGGTCAAGGACAGCTTCGGGGAGTTCAGGGACTTCGATCAGGGCATGAGGCTGAACGACGTGAACCGTCTGGAGACAATAAGGAAGATCCTTTCGGACCTCCCTGAAACCGTTGTCACCGATTTCTACTACAGCCTCGAGGATTTCATGCGCGCCTCGGTTCCCGAGGAGGAGGTGGCGGCTCACATAAGGCTTGCCTTCGACACCATATCCGCACTGATACCCGAGCAGGGCCAGGCCACCAGGCTCACCTTCAGGGAGGTCACTGGCAGGAAGGGAGTGGTGGCTACCCTTATATGCTGCGCAAGAAGGGGCGACTGCCGTAACATGGACGCCCTCCTGGCCACGGTGAGGGACTTTACCGTTACCGCCAGCATAATCAGGTGGTCCGGGGTGGTCTCGGTGGTCCTTCGTGTTCAGGAATCCGGCCACGGGCTCTCCCCTGAAACCAGGGAATCCGTGCTTAAAAGCATTTCCGAAAGGTTGAACGAAAATGTCTGACGGCGTTACCGAACCCTGCCGAACCGCGGAGCGGGAAAGAATGGCCTCCATGCTGGAGAACTGGTTCCAGCAGAGGATGAAGCTTTCAAACAAGGCCTTCCGGTTCATGTTCATTCCAGTGATCCCGGTTGCGGTCTTCGCCCTTGCCTTCTGGTTCAGCTACTACATCCCGGTGCCCGCTTTCATCCTGCTGGTGATACTCCTGGCTTCCCTCACCGCGTGGGTGGTCTGCCTTTTCATCGGATGGGGGATACTCAGGAAGGTAAGGACCGGCGACGGGATCATGCTCAGGAAGATAAGGGCCTCCGAAACACCGGAAAAAGGTTGACAAGAACGACACCCGTTCTTATGCTTGCGTTCTCCAGCGGAGGCGGTGTAGCTCAGTTGGTAGAGCAGCGGAATCATAATCCGCGGGTCAGGGGTTCAAGTCCCTTCGCCGCTACCAGAAAAGATTCAGAGGCGTTCAACACTCCTAAGAGGTTGAACGCCTCTGATATTGGTGGGTTCAAAAACCCCTCTTCCGGGTCGTAAGCCACCCCCTCCGGGAACAGTGCTTCCTGCAGCTTGAGCTTGCTATAAATGTCACTATCGTGCCATAAGATATCTGCTTTTCCTGTCATGTCTATCGCATAGTTCAAATAGCGTTCGTACTCCTCCTCTAGACATAATGGTTGGACCACCACCTCTGATTAGGGTACTTTACCCTTATTGGAGTCCAACAACCAGAAGGGTGGTCCGTTGTGTTAATGAGATATGTAGGCCTCGATGTCCATAAGGACAGCATCAAGATTGCTGTAGCCGAGGAAGGGCGTGAGCCAGCAAAGCTTCTGGCTTCCATTCCCGGGGAGAGCGGCAAGCTTATCAAGCAGATAAGCAAGCTTGGCCCCAGCAGCAGTGTCAGGTGCTGCTACGAAGCAGGACCCGGAGGTTACACTATCTACCGCGCACTAACAGCTGCAGGTATCGACTGCAAAGTAGTAGTATAGTGGCCTGAGAAAAATGGAGAGCTGAATAAGGTGGATTTGCCTATGTTTGAGAATCAGAGGAGAAAGGCAGATCCATGCGAAAGAACTACAGTGCGGAATTCAAGGCGAGAGTTGCCCTTGAAGCGCTCAAGGGGGATAAGACCCTTGCAGAACTTGCCTCACACTATGAAGTCCATCCCAGCCTCATCCGCTCATGGAAGAAGAAGCTGCTTGAAGAGATGTCAGGAATTTTCTCCGACAAGCGGAAGCGGGAGAAGAAAACCAACGAAGACGATAAGACTCGTCTCTTCGAGGAGATCGGCCGTCTCAAGATTGAGAACGACTGGCTCAAAAAAAAATCTGGACTTCACCACAAGTGAGAAGCGCTCAGCAATCGAGCCGGATCATCCGGAGATCAGCGTGACCAGGCAGTGCGAACTCCTTGGACTTGCCCCGTCTACCTACTATTACCAGCCCAGGGATCCCGGAGAAGGCGATCTGCTGATCATGAAGGCAATAGACCGGATCTACACGAAGAGTCCGGCATTTGGTTCCAGACAGATCAGTGCACACCTGCCTGATCATGGTTTTACCGCGTGTAGAGACAAGGTGAGACGCCTGATGAGGGTCATGGGAATACAGGCCATCTACCCTAAGAAGAATCTGAGCAAGCGGAATCACGAGCACAAAGTCTATCCCTACCTGCTGAAGAGACTGTCGATAGACCATCCGGATCAGGTGTGGTGCTCCGATATCACCTTCATCAGGATGAAGCACGGATACTCCTATCTCACTGTGGTGATGGACTGGTACAGCCGCTACATCGTCTCCTGGGAGCTTTCCATGACAATGGATGCCTCCTTTGTCCTCCGATGCCTTAACAGGTCCTTGGAGACCGGCACACCGGAGATATTCAACTCTGACCAGGGCAGCCAGTACACCAGCAACGGGTTTACCGACTGTCTGAAGTCAGCCGGCGTGAGGATAAGCATGGACGGCAAAGGCAGAGCTTTCGACAACATCATGGTTGAGCGTTTGTGGCGTACAGTGAAGTACGAGGAGGTCTACCTGAACGAATACAACGACTACTTTGATGCCTACGAGAATCTGGAGAGATACATTCATTTCTACAACCACGAGAGGAGACATTCCAGCCTGAACAGGCAGACCCCGGGAACGACCTACAACAGAGACAGAAGAAAGCTGAGAGAATCAGCATGAAAGAACGAACCGGCCGCCACTCCGCTGCGGGCTACGCCCTCCGCTCCGTTGCGGCCGAAGAAAGAGGCAGGAAATCCACCTTAAACAGAGAGGGTTTCTCTCTTGACAACCCAGGCCACCTCATTTGGTCATTACGTAGAAGCATACAGTCTAACAACAGCTGATATATGCAACGTAGGTATCGGCTAATGCATTTGGGAGAGCAAGCGTGATTGAGTTCCTTGATTATTACAGAGAGTACTTAGGTTTGTGCAAGTCTCTTAAGCAGGATGGAGCGATGATCTCAGCATCGAGAAGACAAGCACCTGTTGCTTTATTCTATCAGCATCACCTAATTTCTGTTGTCATGAATGGAAAGTTAGTACATTCTGCATCCCCAGATATCTATCATGCATGTAGAAATTTGCAATATCCAACAACAGCTAGAGAGGTAAATACAATGCTATTGCAAGACATTGATGATTCCATATTAAATTTATTGCCATGCTATTCATATAATATCATGATAATGAAACGAATGACTACAGATAGACTAAGCTGCAAAAAGAATCTTTCGAAAGTGAAAATCCATACACTCAGTGAGGAGTCTAGAGGGTTGTTCGATAGGAAGTATTCTGCTCGTGGGCAGGGGATCGCGAAGCTCGCGTGGGAAGCTAGGCTCAAGGCTGTAAAAGAAGGAAGGTACTTCGCGATAATTGAAAATGGGGAGATTGCAGCATACTCAGTCATCTCAGAAATAGATAACTGCGCTGGAAACATAGTGGTGGGGACTAAGCCAAGGTATCGGTGCAAAGGGTATGCTACTGCACTTGTGTGTAGAGCATCTGAGTGGTGCATAGAGAATTCCATTAGACCTATTTACTTAGTTGATGAAATGAATCATCCATCGATTGCAGTTGCAGAAAAACTGGGGTTTAAAGCTAAGGCTAAGGAGTTAGTTGTTTCCACACTCTATGGGATACCAGTAACTAAGCATCATATCTATACTAGCAGTAAATTTAAGTGAAGACTAAAATCAGCATAGTACTATTGAAAGTGTAGTATTGCATTGAATAGAACTATGCATTAGTGTACAGACATCGTGCAATTACTCTTACCTGCGGTATAGCTAGACAGTATGAGCCATCAGCAGAAATCCATGCGACATCTTCAGGTTGAGTAGGCATGTATGAATTCTCAGCGACTACTAACTACTTTAGATAACCTTGATCTATATCAAGCACTAGGCCAGCTGGGTAGGAACTGACATACAAGTAGAACCAGACTCTGTAAAGAATTGCTGTTCAATTTGGTGGATAGCAGTTTATGAAAGAGGAATAGAATGAAATCCCTTTACATCAAAATCTATCTGGCTGCATTCGTTTTTTTGCTTGGCTGTAGTGAAGCCGATAACCTTCAACTTAGTTTGAATACTGACACTTTATCAGTAATCTCGGTAATACCATGTTCGGAGTCTGAATCACTATGCATAGGGGTAATATCAGATCTAGTGATTTACAATGATAGTATTGTCGGTGTTCTTGATCGAATTTCTGCAAGTTGCTTCCTATTTACCATTGATGGAGCTTATCTACGCAATGTTGGGTTGCAGGGTAATGGTCCTGGAGAACTTGTCAACCCGAATGGGCTAATTATCCAAAATGATATAGTCTATATCTTTGACTCTGGAAGCGGTAAAGTCTGCAGGTATACTATTGATGGAACTTTTCTTAATGAGACGTACTTCGAGGCTAATAGTGTCCCTCTATGGCCAATGCTGATAGATAGCATAAATTATGTAGGAATTGACATTAGTTATAAAAGTATTGATACTGAAATGTATTGTATTTACACAATAGCAGCATACACCCTAGAATCAGCCAATATGTATCCAATTTATTCCGACACGATGATATATGATCCAAATGATTTGACTACGTATCTGAACAGTACGCTGTACTCGCATAGCGTTACTGCAAACGGCGTTGGTAGCATCTACTTTGCTGCAGTTGACGAGGATGTGTGTGAAGTGGTTATGGCTGAAAGTAATAGTATGCAAACAGTTTATAGATTCGAATATGCGCCAAAATACCGTACACAAGAAGAAATCGAAGAAGAAAGCGCCATAATCAACAGAATATTAGCCTCAAGAGGAAATTCAGGATACGCATACAATTATAGATGTCGAACTTATAGAAGTCTTATTGCGCCTAATAGTCTGTATGCTGATAGTAATTATATATATATTCTGGATGGAAGGCAATACAATAATAGTATTCATGTCTATGATAAGGAGTTCGAATTGCAGAAGTATCTGAAACTGGGTGGATTGAACGCAGAAGATGTAACTGAACACCTCTGGCTTTATCTATCAGAAAATTACATAGCCTGTTTTAACATGTATCCAGAAATGGATAGTAGAGTGTTGATCTATCCTAAACCAGGAGTATAAATGAATACAATACGGATAGAAAAAGTATCTGACAGTGTATATTACGTTGCATGGAATGGAAGAGAAATATTACTTGATTCTAGAAATTTTAATCTTTATAATACAGAGTATAAATATAATACAATAATAGCAAATAAACTGGAGACTATGCATATAAAACATGACCAATATCGTAGCAGTATATATATAGAGGTAGTATTAACTAATAAATGTAATATAAAATGTGATTACTGCTCAAGGAATATATTACCAACAGGAGCGATAGAAAATAGAATCACAGCGCAGGAATACACAGCTAGGATTAGGGAAATAGTAAATAAAAGTAATCCTGAGAAAGTGCGAATTACATTTACAGGTGGTGAACCGCTTACAAAGCGAGATATGATGTCAGCCATAATCAGTGGGATTACTGATATGTCAGATTTTAGAGGCAGATCAACCACGTATGCATTGGAAACAAATGGCACACTATTAACAATTAATGACATTATAAACTATAAAGAAATAGATATGAAATATATAATAAGTAGTGATAGGGTGCACGGAATAAGTAAGATGATAAGGAAGCTATTGAGCGACTGCATGCCCCGCCCGACAATTCTAAGTGTCATGGCAGGGGAACTGCAGGACCTCATTGCAGTGAATAACTTCTGTAGGCTACACAAATATCGTCATACAATTAAAAACGTGAAGTATACAATTAGTGGAATTGAACATGATAAATATATAGACATAGTGCTAAGCATGTATAACCAGAAGAAAAAAGGAATGAGGTACAATGGGGATATAGATACATTATTAATATTACTAAACTCTAATATGACATTGCAATACTTGAGTAAATGTCCAGTAGTGGCGTCACAAGGATATGCTATAAATCCAGATGGTACAATAGCCGAATGCAATGCTGCGAAAGAAGTATATAACACCGTTGATGAGTATTGCAGTAGTAAGGAAGCAAGAGGAGATGCAAGAAAAGAGTGTCAATCATGTCATCTTCGTCACTATTGCCGATACACATGCTATTATGATCGTGTTTACAGTACGAGAATGTGCGACGTTAAGCGGGAACTCTTTGAGGTAGGAGTAAAAGAGTGTCTAAGCAACCTCTAGTATAGCGTATCGCTAAAAGCTTTACACAATTTAGATTGTCGAGTATAGTATCTTCATCTTACACGGTGGAGGTGACTGCTATGGCGCGAAAGAGCAGAAGAGCGGAACTGAAACTTACCGACGATCAGCAAAACAAGTTACTCAAGATCAGCCAGTCCAGGACTGCTGCGGTAAGGGAAGTTCAACGAGCAAAGATTCTTCTGAGATACACTGAGGGGGAACCTATCTCGTCAATAAGCAAGGACCTGCATACCAGCAGGCCTACTATTTACAAGTGTATCGATAAAGCACTTGCCGCAGGTATAGAAACAGGCCTAAAAGATAAGTACCACAGAGCACATCCTCCTGTCATAACCGATGATGCGAAAGCCTGGGTAATCAACCTTGCCTGCACTAAGCCGACTGACCACGGATATGCTTCAGAAACCTGGTCGCTATCTCAGCTTGCAAAGCATACAAGGCTTCATGCACCTGCAGCCGGACACCAGTGCCTTGGTCAGGCGGCAAAAGCTACAATCCAGAGAATCCTGAAGTCTCATCCTGTTCAGCCTCACAAGGTACGGTATTACCTTGAACGACGGGATCCTGATTTCAAGAGGAAAATGGAAGATGTTCTCATCGTGTACAAAGAGGTGAATGCTATCAATGACAGTGGTGATGAAAACAACAAGATCATTACTGTTTCTGTGGATGAGAAACCTGGTATACAGGCTATCGGCAATGTGGCCCCCGACCTTCCGCCAGTTGCTGGTCAGTATTCAAGCCCGGCAAGGGATTACGAATACAAGCGGTTTGGTACGCTCTCGCTTCTCGCAGCACTGGATCTTCATACGGGACATGTCTTTGGCCAGGTACATGAGAGGCATAGGAGCAGGGAGTTCGTTATGCTCCTGAAAGAACTTGACGAGTACTATCCCGCAGATTGTACAATCAGGATAATCCTCGACAACCATTCTTCTCACATATCAAAAGAGACGATGGCCTATCTGAAAAGCCGACCTAATCGGTTCATATATGTTCATACACCCAAACACGGTTCATGGTTGAACCTTGTAGAAACCTACTTCTCAAAGATTGCCAGGACCTTTCTCAAGCACATTCGGGTGAACTCAAAGGAAGAGTTGAAGAAGCGCATACTCCAGGGGATAATGGAGACAAATGCTGAACCCGTTGTACACCGGTGGAAGAACTTCGATTTTGCACAAGATCATATGTAATGTTTATGGCGAATCGCTCTACTAGTCTTGAGTGCGAATACTGTAGTCCGTCAGCATGGTACCAGCTATGCTTTACATCACAGGCATGGAGGGAAGCTATTTATTATTCCTAAGGACGCTATTCATGTTTTCCGGAAGGGAATGCACGTAGTGGATCTCGCTGATAGTAAGTTTGAGGAAATCTACAATGCAGGAATAGTAAAGTACGAGAATGAAACAGAAGACTACCTTGTAAGGAAGAAGCAAGAAATATTCTCTAAATCGCAGATAAAAGAGATATCAATTGTGCCAACATACATGTGTAATATGAGCTGCAAGCATTGCATGAACAAGCAAAATAGTACTGATACTATAAAGGAGAACAGAAATGCGCTAATTAACCAACTAGACAACCTTCTAGTTGGCAAAAATTACTCATATACAGTCAGGCTAATTGGGGGAGAGCCGCTATACGATATACGCTATATGCAAATGATTGTAGAAAAAGTGCAAAAAGAGGCCCCAAAATCAAATATAGTAATTTCTACAAATGGAAATAAACTTAATAAAATATTGCTACACTGGATGCATGAGAGAAATATAAATATAAATATAAGTATAAATACAATTGACAGCTGGAGTGTAAGTATACTTAAGACTATTGGAAAGAGCGGACTAAATTACGCAGTGAGCGTAATCATTGATCCGGATTGTGTCGAAAAAGGTTTGTGTGTACTTGATTACTGTGTTAATATAGGCGTAAATAAAGTAAATATATTACGGAAAATGTATGTTAAATATAGAAATGTGGAAAAATATGCTGAAAATATGTATAATATATATAAAAAATACAAATCATGTATTAGAATAGATGGTAGATGGATTCTCCTTCTCAGAAAGCAAATCTATGACAGGCACGTGTTTGCTGACATTTGCAGCGCGAACGGTAGTGGTGTGTGCATACTACCCGACGGAAAGCTTACCTCATGCTACATGTTTCCACAACAAAGCTACAATGACCTATCACAACTAGTAAGTAGCGATTTCAGAGTAGAAGGACTACGAAGACGAGTAGCTGTTGGGGATTGCCACGGGTGTGAGATCCAGGGAATTTGCGGTGGAGGTTGTAGGGCGGAGTACCTTAGTGCGTATAGAAACCAGCTATGTAGCTTCTACAGGTCACTCATTAATGTGCAGTTGGGAGATGTTGCTCAATGCTAATTATCGATCCAAATATTGCTTATAACAAGGGAAAGTATATGCCAACTGTGTACATATTAAGTAATATGCTCAGAAGAAAATGCAATATAGTAGAACTATATGGTGAAATATGTAAATTGGTGAATGAACAGTATAATCGCTACTGCAATGCCACTACAGCTAAATTACTGGCAAAGCATCTAGTAACAGAAGATGTATTTAATAAAGCAATAAATGACATTTTACCTAATCTTAGTGATCTTGATAAGCCGAATAAAACTATAAATAAGGATTTACAAGTATTAATAAATGACATACTTGTTAGTAACAGAGAGCATTTAGATATTGTGCTTGTATCGATATCGTTTGCAAATTCCTTGCCATTAGGCATATGCATAGCAAGGCAAATAAAAGAATACAGTAATGAGAGTAAAGTTGTATTTGGAGGAAGCTATTTTATAGCATTAGGGCAAGACATAGTAGAAACAATAGTAAAAAAGTACGAATCAATAGATATAATAAGCTATACATACGCAGAAATAAATTTGAAAAAGATACTAATGCACTATGAACAGGGATTAGCTGTTACATCCATTCCAGGTATTGCAGTAAATGATGCTACCTCACCAGTATGGCAGTCTCCAGCTGAGATAGCCCGGGTTGCCATTTCTGATGTCAAGGGGGATAGAAGCGTCCCGCTTCTCTGCGGTTACGGTTGCTACTGGGGCAAGTGTGCCTACTGTAATTATGTTGCAAGTAAGATCCTCAGGTATAAGAAAGTGGAGGAAGTTGTTCGCGAAGTTGCTGAATTGGGCAATTCTGACTGCAGTCACATCCACATAACAACGGAATGTATACCACAAAAAATGATGTATGATCTGTGTGATGGGCTTATTAGAGGGAGTAACCGAATACCAATCAGCACTTTCTTTAGGGCTGAGTATGCAGACGAGCAACTATATGTTAAGATGAAAAAGGCAGGAATAGAATACGTATCACTAGGGATAGAGTCATATTCGGATAATATATTATTAAAAATGAAAAAAGGAACAACAAGAAAGAGCATAAAACATACAATAGACAATTTAGTAAAACATAATATAGAGTATCATATAAATTTAATATACGATTATCCAGGTATGATGAAAAGTGACATGGAGGCGAATATCACGGGGCTACTCGAATCAGCAGAGACAGCATCTAAAGTATTCCTAAGCAAGTTCCAACTCTATCCAAACACAGATATGGCATTAAGACCAGGTGTCTATGGTCTGCATAATCTGCAAAGGGATGGAGCAGAGATTTCTATAGGATTTGAAAGAGAACAGCACTATGGGAATAGTCAGTATAAGCGCGAACTCCGAAACATTAAACACTATATAGATAACCGCGATCGGATTCAAATTAATTTGGGCAACATGATCGATGGTAGGACATACTATAGTATTGAACCCGCAATGGGAGAGTATGACGAAAAAACAAGCACATACTACACAATAATTAACGACATAGTAAGGAAAATAATAATTCCAAATAAAGTTTATAAACATATCAATAAAGGATATATTGACTATGGTGAGTATTGTAGCAGTGAAGTCATTTGTGCAATGTCACTTTTAGCATTCGGAGTTATTCAGTCAAGTGATGCCCCTGAGAGCTTTGGAACCTGCGAGACGTTCTTAAGGGTAGTTAGTAGTTTAAGACAGCCTTCCGAGGTAGCACGACTAGTATAGCGTATCGCTAAAAGCTTTACACAATTTAGATTGTCGAGTATAGTATCTTCATCTTACACGGTGGAGGTGACTGCTATGGCGCGAAAGAGCAGAAGAGCGGAACTGAAACTTACCGACGATCAGCAAAACAAGTTACTCAAGATCAGCCAGTCCAGGACTGCTGCGGTAAGGGAAGTTCAACGAGCAAAGATTCTTCTGAGATACACTGAGGGGGAACCTATCTCGTCAATAAGCAAGGACCTGCATACCAGCAGGCCTACTATTTACAAGTGTATCGATAAAGCACTTGCCGCAGGTATAGAAACAGGCCTAAAAGATAAGTACCACAGAGCACATCCTCCTGTCATAACCGATGATGCGAAAGCCTGGGTAATCAACCTTGCCTGCACTAAGCCGACTGACCACGGATATGCTTCAGAAACCTGGTCGCTATCTCAGCTTGCAAAGCATACAAGGCTTCATGCACCTGCAGCCGGACACCAGTGCCTTGGTCAGGCGGCAAAAGCTACAATCCAGAGAATCCTGAAGTCTCATCCTGTTCAGCCTCACAAGGTACGGTATTACCTTGAACGACGGGATCCTGATTTCAAGAGGAAAATGGAAGATGTTCTCATCGTGTACAAAGAGGTGAATGCTATCAATGACAGTGGTGATGAAAACAACAAGATCATTACTGTTTCTGTGGATGAGAAACCTGGTATACAGGCTATCGGCAATGTGGCCCCCGACCTTCCGCCAGTTGCTGGTCAGTATTCAAGCCCGGCAAGGGATTACGAATACAAGCGGTTTGGTACGCTCTCGCTTCTCGCAGCACTGGATCTTCATACGGGACATGTCTTTGGCCAGGTACATGAGAGGCATAGGAGCAGGGAGTTCGTTATGCTCCTGAAAGAACTTGACGAGTACTATCCCGCAGATTGTACAATCAGGATAATCCTCGACAACCATTCTTCTCACATATCAAAAGAGACGATGGCCTATCTGAAAAGCCGACCTAATCGGTTCATATATGTTCATACACCCAAACACGGTTCATGGTTGAACCTTGTAGAAACCTACTTCTCAAAGATTGCCAGGACCTTTCTCAAGCACATTCGGGTGAACTCAAAGGAAGAGTTGAAGAAGCGCATACTCCAGGGGATAATGGAGACAAATGCTGAACCCGTTGTACACCGGTGGAAGAACTTCGATTTTGCACAAGATCATATGTAATGTTTATGGCGAATCGCTCTACTAGTTGATTAGGGGAGGGACATTTGGCAGTTGCCTGCGTCCTGACAATCCTCGCAGTTACCACCCTGTTCATCACCAAGGATATCATCCTCGATGACGGAGTAACTACCAGTAATTTTGAGCATGTTGATGTTACTAAGCAGATTGCTTAACTTGGGGTCGTTAAAATTTTTCATATCATCTCCTTGAAACCTCGGAAGGCATCAAAGTATACTAAAATGCTCAGCAGAAAACAATATACTTTATGACAAATTTCACAATAATGCCCAGGACTTTAGATTTCCCCACAGGATCATTCTCCTTTCTTCGCGTAACACTCCCCGTTATGCAGACAGTCCAAAGGTAGGGAGTTCTGTTTCTGACCGCTGCGTGGTTTATAAGTATATACCTCAGCCAATCAAGAATAGGTTCAAACAAAGCATGCTCTCCGCTACCAGTCGAACGGGCGTCGGTTTTACCGGCGCCCTTTTTTCACCTCTCCAGGTAGACGCCGTCCTTGTACCAGCCGTGATTCCGCCTGCAGGCGGCGACCCAGCCCCTTATCCTGAAGGTGTCCCGCTCTCTTCCCATGATCCTGTACCTGTACTCGGATTCAGTTGACGGACACATCATCTCCTGATGGACATACTCGGATATGGTGTTCAGCTTCTTCCAGCCATTCCCCGGAGGATAGGATCCGTTCTCAGAAAGGTACATGTTCAGACCGCCGGCTATGTTCCTCAGGTTGGACCTGCATGCAGCGTACTTGGCGCTCTCTGTGACATCGGCGTACTTCGGTATGGCTATTGCGGAAAGTATGCCCACGATGAGGACCACCACCATGAGCTCGATGAGTGTGAATCCTCTTCTCACAGGCTGCCCCCCCTGAACTCTTCGCGGTCCATGTCCGAGGTGTAGAAAAGCCCCCCCGGGGTCTCGATGTACCAGGATACTTCGTCCTCCACTGCGTAAATGAAGCCTGGAGGAAGGTCAAGGTCGTTCGGGGAGGGAAGGGAATCCCTATCCGTGACGAACCGTTCCACCTCCACTGCGACTTCGAATACGGCGTCCCTCTCAGCCTGTTCCTCAGGAGGGGGGTCCTCCACGAAGGAGCTTCCTTCAGGCTGGTAAAGAAGCAGGGCCACCGCCATAAGCCCTCCGGCAGCGGCCAGGATGTAGATCCCCCGGGGTCTTTTCTTCTTTACCCGCCCCGACG
>Ga0209408_1001240_pt1 | contig 16493 bp, 10 predicted proteins | sample AD_UKC107_MetaG_FD_184422 | JGI IMG/M metagenome (GOLD analysis project Ga0209408, IMG submission 184422) | Active sludge microbial communities of municipal wastewater-treating anaerobic digesters from Hong Kong - AD_UKC107_MetaG (SPAdes)... | ecosystem: Engineered > Bioreactor > Anaerobic >... | reverse complement strand
ACCCTGATGCGGAAGAATGTGTTCGACCTGTCCAGCACGCCGTTCCTGTTCAGGTCCTCGGTGTCCAGTCTGCCGTTGTTCTCGCAGTTGTTGATGTTCTGGAACCTCACCGGGAGGGGATCCCCGGCGTTGTAGCTGTAGTTGTCCTGGTTTGGGTCCAGGTTGGAGGAGCTGTAACCCGGTTCATCCACCGAGGGTATGGTGTCCAGCCCTGTGTCCTCGGTGCTGGACCGGATGCCGTCGGAGTTCACGTCCTCGGTATCCAGCACTCCGTTGGCCCTGGTTATCAGGTCGTCGCCTACCCTCTCAAGCCAGTAGACGTCCTCGTCCATCCTCTCGCCCAGGTCTATGTAGAGATTGGCGTCCACGGCGGAGCCGGTGGGTCGCACGTAGATGGAAAGATGGGTCTTTGAGGAAAGGTCGGTGCCGTACCTCTCGATGCATCGCTGAAAACCGCCCCAGGAGCCGGTGGGATTCACCGATGACGGGGTGAACACGAACTGGAGAATGCTGCTCAGGTTCCTGGCGGCGTCGTCGCCTGTCTCCCCTGGAACGATGTCCGAAAGGGACCATCTGTCGGTAACGTTGTACCACCTGAAGTCCCCCACCGGGAAAAGCAGTTCGGAACCCAGTCTGGGCATTGACGGGTAGAACCACGCCGCCCTTGACTGCCCCAGCGGGAACGAAGACTCAGACCCCTCCATGTCGTCCACCCAGGCCTTGCTCTCCCCAGCCGGAAGGCTCACCGCCACCTCGCCTGAAAGAACCACCCGGCTCTCGGCCTCGGTGGTCACCAGCGGCACATGGTTAACCGCGTCGGTGAGGAACTCCGGCCTTGCCTCCAGGTGCATGTCCACATCGAAAACGGTGGTGCCGAAGGAGCCCTCCTCCACCCTGGGCCGGTCCTCCGGTGAACTGGCGGACTCGTACATCATGGTCCCCCCCACCCAGGAGTGCCTGCCGATGTTGTATACCAGCCTGGTTCCCAGAAGGGTCTTGGAAACTGAGCTGAAGAAGGGAACGTACTCGAATGTTACCCTGAGTGTGTTCGCCGGGTCCTGGGCAAGGTCGGCGGCCTCACCCATGAGGGTGAGCAGGCCTACTTCATAGATAATGGTGTAGTCGGCGTCCCTTGTGAGGGTCCGGGACTGGCCCGCCACGGTGAGGGTGACCCTCTCGCTTCCCTCCACTATGCCCATGTGCCCCAGTGAGTAGGTGGTGGAAGCGGCCCGGTAGCTCACCCGCATGTAATAGAGGGACTTGTTCACAGGGGGGTTCTTCTCGGTGTAGACGCTGGTGTTGGTGTACTCCAGGGCGTCGCTCATGAAGGGGCGGTTCTCAGGGAAGATGATGAAGCCGTTGTCCCAGTCCATGGTGGCTTCCTCGTCGTACATCAGCCCGTCGCCGTTGGTGTCCAGCCCCAGGATCTGGGTGAATGGAACGCCGTCCTGGGTGGATACCGGATCCTCGCCGGGGCGCTGCAGGAAGATGTCGCAGGTGAAGCTCTCCCTTACGATGTTGTTAGCCCCCAGGAAGTAGTAGTTCCTCATCTCATATGCCCAGGTGGGGTAGTCCTCCGGCGACTCGGGAAGAGGGTTCGACTGCTTGATGCAGAGCAGGTCGTATGGTCCGCTTTCCGGCGCGGAGCCCACCGTATCCCCGTAAATTGTAACGAAGGTGACACCCACCTCGTAGTTGGAGTTCACCGGGCTGAGGAACCTTATGGTCCTGTTTGAGTCCACCAGCACGAAGTCGCCCTCGATGCCCGGCTGCAGCTCGTCCCACCACCTGTCTGCCTGTGTGAGAGTGCCCCCGGAGCCTGTGGGCACGTACCAGGAACCCTCCACTGCGCCGGTCTCCACATTGTTCGTGGCGTCGCCGTCGTCTATGAAGACCCTTATCGTGCTGCCGTCGATGATCTGGGCATCCACTGTGTCAGGCCAGGCCCTGAAGAAGTAGTTGTCCGCCGGCCTGATGTCCAGAATGGAGTCGGTTACCAGGGAGGCCTGGCCCACGAAATCGGAACTTTCCGTGGAGCTGCCCTCCTTGCTGGCAATGGCGGTGAAGTCGAAGGGGCCGGCCTGGGCCAGGAGCTTGGCTCCGAAAAGCCCCTCGTGGGGAATGGAATAGCTTATGAACTCGGGCCCTGTTATGGAGAGGTTCACGTCCCCCAGTTCTATTGACTGTATTATCTCCTCGTCGTCGCCGTCGTAGCTCAGGCTCACGCTGTAGTCGGACCCTATCTGCCTCTCGCTGTCGTGGTCCACCGAGACGTGGATCTTTTCTCCTATGGTGCCGTCGAGCCTTACCCTGAGCTCCTGCTCCATCTTCAGGTCCGGGAACAGGGACGAACTCTCCCCCTCAACGTTCACCCTGTTGGGGTAGATATGGCTGACCCCGGAAAGGGAGATGGTCTGGTGGCCGGATATGTCCAGCTGGCCTCCGGAACCTATGGCGTCCCCCAGGGCCCCGGGCATGCTCAGGGGCAGATAGATGGTGGGAACCAGCTGTCCGGTGGTGCCGGAGTTCCTAATTCCGTTCCTTGCGTTGGTCCGGGTCCATGTCTTCCAGGTGCCCCAGCCTATGAGCCGGCTGCGGACCCCCTCCAGCGTCCATGTCCTGGTGGGAGAGATGGGATATCCGTTATAGAGAAGCCTGTAGTTAAGGGCGTCGCCGGAAATGGACGACCATACCCGCACCTGGGTTGAGGGAAGGCTCACCAGCCAGGGAATTGAGTCCTGGTACCAGTAGCTGGGGTTTTCCTCCAGCAGCGAAAATGAGCGCAGGGAAGCCCCACCGTCGGCATGGGACAGAGCGGCAAAAAAAGGCAGGAGAAGCGCAAGGATTTTCTTCATCAGACCTCGACAGGTATTATCCCCCACAGGCTCTTCGGTTCCAGTTTCCATGACAGCAGGGCGATACCTCGCTATAATTCACCGGCGGTACGCCTGAAGCAAGCATCTATCATGGGAACTGAATGAAAAAACTGCAAGTATATGTGCTCAAGGAGTTCTTCCCCCCATTCCTCCTTTCCCTGGGTCTTTTCACCTTCGTAATGCTCCTTGACAAGCTCCTGGACCTTCTGGACATGATAGTGAGCAAGGGCGTTCCCATTCCGGTGGTGGGCGAGATATTCCTTCTGCTCCTCCCCTCCATGATTGCCGTGGTGATCCCCATGGGCGTTCTGGCTGGGATTCTCATCGCCGTGGGGCGCATGTCGTCCGACCTTGAGATAACCGCCATGAAGGCAGGCGGCGCAAGCATCTTCAACATAATGTTCCCCCTGGGCATTACCGCCCTGGTCATTGCCGGGATGCTGGTGGCGTTCAACAACAGCGTTCTTCCCGAGGCGAACCACATCGCCAGGAACCTCCTGCTGGACGTGGGCACCATGAGACCCACCGCAAGGATAGTGCCAGGGATGTTCGTGGAGGAGATGGAGAACTACAGGATACTGGTGGAGGAGAAGGACGACCTCACCGGCAAGCTCCTGGGCGTGGTGATACACTCCAGCGCCCCCGGAGCTCCGGACAGGACCATAACCGCCCTTGAGGGAACCATGGAACCCGTGGGAGCGAACCACCTGAGACTGGTCCTGGAAGACGGCCAGATGCACGAAAAGGACCGGGAGGGTGGTTACAGGTACGCCTCCTTCTCCACCTACGTGCTTGACATAGCAAGGTCCGAGGAACTGGTTCGCCACGACCGTCAGAGCAGGGGCGACAGGGAGATGTCCGCAGACCAGATGGAGCTTTATGTGGACAGTCTGGCCACGCGGAGGGCACTGCTCATCGACAGCATATCCATAGTTGCCAGGGAGTTCCTCGCCTCGGTGCAGACCGGGGAGAACCCGGTGGACCAGGGCGACTCCACAAGGAGGGTGAGGAACGCCATGTCGTGGATGACCTCGGTCTCCACCGACCTTATCCTGCTTGACGATCAGGTGGACAACCTGGGCAACAACATCTCCAAGTACGGCGTGGAGATACACAAGAAGTTCTCCATACCCTTCGCGTGCATCGTGTTCGTCTTCCTGGGGGTTCCCCTGGGCCTTTCCAGCAGGCACGCCAGCAAGGGCATCTCCATTCCCCTGAGTCTGGTGTTCATACTGGTCTACTACTTCTTCCTCATCGGCGGCGAGCAGCTGGCAGACCGTGGCAGGGTTCCCGCCTGGGCGGCCATGTGGTTCCCGAACATCCTCCTGGGAGCCCTGGGGGTCTATTTAACCTGGCGAAGCCTCCGTGAAGGCCATCCCATGCCCCTGCCGGACTTCAGGGAGATGCTTGCGCGGTTCAGGGAGCGGCGGCGGAAATGAAGAAGCTTGACGTCTACCTCGCCGTGCGATTCGTGAAGATGATCTTCATGGCGGTGCTTTCCTTTACGGTGATCTTCGTAACCGTGAACGCCTTCGACCACTTCAGCAGATGGGTGGACAAGAACGTTACGGTGATGACCTTCCTTCGCTACTACTACTACGGCCTGCCCTACATAGTGGTGCTGGTGATGCCCATAGCCGTGCTTATCTGTTCGCTGTTCCTGGTGAGTTCCATGGCCCGGAACAACGAACTCACCGCAATGCGGGCCTCCGGGGTCTCCATACCCAGGATATTCATGCCCCTCATCGCGGTGGGTTTCGTCATAAGCGTTCTCACCCTGGGCATAGGCGACTTCGTGATGGCCGACGCCAACTACCTACAGTCCCAGGTCAAGAGAGTGGAAATAGACGGCAGGGATCCCATCGACTACCTGATGAGAAATGACTTCGCCCACAGGACACTGGACGGAGCCATAGTGACCATAGGGCTCTTCGACGGCAGGAACGAAGCAGTATCCAGGGCCACCATTGAGTGGTTCGACGACAGCCTTCGAGTAACCAGGCGGATAGACGCCCTGAGGCTGGTGTACATCGACTCGGTGTGGACCGCGGTGAACGCCGAGGAAAGGCGGTTCTCCCCAACTGGAGAAATGGCCTTCCTTCACCATGACACCCTTCCCGTGGCCGAGATAGAGGACACCCCGGAGGACTTCGGCAGCAGGGCCAAGAGCGCAGCGGAGATGAACATCTTCGAACTGCACGAGCATATCCGCCGGGTGCAGATCGCCGGGGGGAATCCCACAGGTGATCTGGTGGAGTTCTGGCTTACGCTCTTCTTCCCCTTCAGCACACTGATCATGGTCCTGGTGGGTGCCCCGCTGGCCACCAGCAATCCCCGAAGCGGCAGGTCCACCAGCATAGGCCTCGCGCTGCTCCTGGGCTTCATTTTCTTCTCACTGGCCCGTTTCGGCCAGACCCTGGGGCACAAGGGGGCCCTTCCACCGATACTGGCGGCCTCGCTGCCGGAGATCGCTTTCGTCCTGCTGGGCATCTGGCTTTTCCGCAGGGCCGGGCAGAGCTGACCCCGGGAGCTATTGCGAACACCGGAGGGTTTTAGATATGGTTCACCTGTAAACCTGTCGCGAAACAGGTTATCCCGAAACCTTTTCTTTGAAAACGGAGGCAGCGATGGCTCACAGAGTGCATAACTTCTACGCAGGTCCGGCGGCCCTTCCCTGGGAAGTGGTTAAGAAGACCGCGGAAGAAGGAGTGATGGAGTTCGCCGGACAGGGCATGTCGGTGATGGAGATATCCCACCGTTCCAAGCCCTTCGACGCCATGTTCAAGAAGACCCAGAACGACATGCTGAAGATCATGGGCCTCAGCGCCGATGAATACGCAGTGCTCTTCGTTGGCGGAGGCGCAAGCACCCAGTTCTTCCACATTCCCTTCAACTTCCTGAAGGAGGGGATGACCGCCGACTACGTGAACACAGGCGTATGGTCCAAGAAGGCCATCAAGGAGGCCAAGTACTTCGGCAAGGTGAACGTCGCCGCCTCCAGCGAAGACAAGCAGTTCAGCTACATCCCGAAGGAATTCAACCTCACCCCCGGCGCCGCCTACGTTCACACCACCAGCAACAACACCATCTACGGCACCGAGATGTGGAGCTTCCCCGAGACAGGCAGCGTTCCACTGATATGCGACATGTCCAGCGACTTCCTCAGCCACCCGATGGACTTCAGCAAGTTCAGCCTGATCTACGCCGGCGCCCAGAAGAACATCGGCCCCTCCGGCGTAACCGCGGTGATCATCAAAAAGGCCTTCGCCCAGACCGCCAGGGAGGACCTCCCCTCCATGGTGAACTACAGGACCCACATCGACAAGGAAAGCCTCTTCAACACACCGCCCAGCGTTCCGGTGTACGTTATCGGCCTTGTGATGGAGTGGATCATGGACAACGGCGGCCTCGAGGGCATCGCCGCGGTCAACAGGAAAAAGGCCGATCTCCTCTACGGAGCCATGGATAACAGCAGCGGCTTCTACAAGCCCCATGTCACCGACAAGGAAAGCAGGAGCTTCATGAACGTTACCTTCCGCCTTCCCTCAGAGGAACTGGAAGCGAAGTTCGTCTCCGAGGGCGCTTCGAAGGGTCTCATGGGTCTGAAGGGCCACCGCGATGTGGGGGGATGCCGCGCGTCAACCTACAATGCCGTTTCCTATGAATCGGTGGAAGCCCTGGTTGACTTCATGAACGATTTCAGGGCAAAGAACTAGCCCTCAGATACTCAATGGGCGCCGCGGCCGCGGCGCCCTTTTTCATTTGGTCAGAGCCAGGAAATCGGCTTCGGTAAGGATCCTTATCCCCAGCTCCCTGGCCCTGTCCAGCTTCGAGCCTGCGTTCTCACCGGCAACGACGATGGTTGTCTTACCTGTGACCGTACCGGTGACCTTGGCCCCGGCGGCCTCCGCAAGACGCTTCGCCTCTGGCCTGGGCATGGAGATGGCTCCGGTGAAGACGATGGTCTCCCCTGCCAGGGAAGAACCCTTTTCCTCCACCGTTTCAAAAGGGTTGAAACCCCTGGTCTGAAGGTCCCTGACCACCCTGCCGGTTACTTCGCTGGCAAAGAAGCTCACCACGGAGGAGGCGGTTACCGGGCCTATGCCCTTTATGCCGGCGAGGTCTTCCTCCCCGGCGCTCCTGAGCCGTTCAAGGTCCGGGAACGCAGCTGCGATGTCCCTGGCGGCAACCTCCCCCACGCCGGGTATGCCCAGGCCTGTGAGGAACCTGGAGAGGGGCTTGTTCCTGCTTTCCTCCAGCTGCCTGAGCAGGTTCGCCGCACTGAGATCACCCATTCTCTCAAGACCCGCCAGGGTATCTTTTTCCAGGTCATAGAGATCGGCTATCGATTTTACGAGACCTTCGTCCACGAGCTGGGCGCAGAGCTTCTCCCCCAGCCCCTCTATGTCCATGGCCCTTCTCGAGGCCCAGTGTTCCAGGCTCCGCTTCAGCCTTGCCGGGCACGAGGGGTTCATGCAGTAAAGGTTAACCTCCCCCTCGGTGGCGGTTACGGGACCTCCGCAGACCGGGCACTCCACTGGCATTGCGAAGGGCTCTCCCCTTTCCCCGGTGGCGGGAAGGCTGCCCACCACCTCCGGGATCACGTCCCCTGCCCGTCTCACCACAACGGTGTCGCCGGGGCGCACGTCCTTGCGCCTGACCTCGTCCTGATTATGAAGGGTGGCGTTGGTAACGGTTACTCCACCCACCCTGACCGGCTCCAGCCTGGCCGTGGGGGTGAGCCGGCCGGTCCTGCCCACTCCCACATCTATGCTCACCAGGGTGGTGGCTACTTCCTCTGCGTGGAACTTCCAAGCTGTTGCCCACCTGGGAGCCCTGGAGACGAAACCCAGCCTCTCCCTGGCTGTGAAGTCGCTTACCTTCACCACCACGCCGTCGGTCTCCATGGGAAGTTCGTGCCTGATCTCCTCCAGCCGGCGGTAGGCCTCCACCACTCCTCCGGGGGAATCGACGAAACGGTTCTCAGGGCTTACCTGGAAACCCCAGAGGGCAAGTTTCTCAAAAAGCTGCTTCTGGCTGGCCACACCCTCGGGATCCTTTCCTGCGGCATAGGCCATGAAGCTCAGCGGCCTTTCCGCGGTGATGGAGCTGTCCAGCTGCCTCAGTGAGCCGCTTGCTGCGTTCCTGGGGTTCTTGAAGGGCTCCTGACGGAGGGCGTTCATTTCATGGAAGTCCTTCAGATTGAAAAAAACCTCCCCCCTGATCTCCACGTTCACAGGTTCGGCGGAATTCAGCCTGAGCGGAACCGACCTTATTGTCCTGGCATTGGCGGTGACGTTCTCCCCGGATGTTCCGTCGCCCCTTGTGCCGGCCCGGACGAGGACCGAGCTCTCATAGACCAGGGAGAGCGACACGCCGTCAAGCTTTGGCTCCACGGAATACTCTATGCGGCTGTTGCCCAGCTCCCCTGCGATCCTGCCGTGGAAAGCCATGAAGTCTTCCTCTGTGAAAACGTTGGAGAGGCTGAGCATCGGCGGGTCGTGTATAACGGTCTCGAACACCGACAGAGGCGGCGAGCCTACCCTCTGCGTGGGGGAATCCGGTGTCCTGAGGGCGGGATGTTCCTCTTCCAGGGCGCGAAGCCTGTTCATCAGGGCATCGTACTCCCTGTCAGATATCCCGGAACCGTCTGCGGAGTAGTACTGCCTGTTGTACTCCTCTATGAGATCCCTGAGCCCTGCGGCTTCCTTCACTGCATTTGAAAAAAGGGTCATTGCGAGCTGTTGTCCCTGCGGTACATGAAGTCCGCCGGTATGAGCCAGTGGGGGTTGAGGTCTATGGCGGTAACCGGACCGTTCGCTCCCGGTGGAGGATTGATCTGAACCATAAGGGCTCCGTCGTGATAGAAGGTGGTCCTTACCAGGGAAGTGTCCTGCAGGTGGATCCTGCACTGGATGCCCTCCAGGGGAAGCCCGAATGGTTCACCGGGCTGTATCTCCCTTGCTGCCATGTTCACAGCGCCGTCTTCCTCGCGCCAGAGAACCTCAATCTGCGGGATGCCGGGCTTGTAGAACAGGTTCCGGAGCAGCTCCTGGTATCTCTGGCTGAACCGGAGGCTGGAGTAGATCCTGGCCCAGTAGTTTGCGCTGGAACGGTGGGTGAAGTCCTGAAGCAGGTCGCTGAGGTTGCTGAGCAGCCCCAGGGAGTTCATGTACTCAAGAACGACTACTCCCTTTCCCCCGGCAACGAAATGCAGCAGAGGCGACCCCTGAAGCTCCGGGTCGGCAAGGGAGTATTCAGTGAACGGCGGGTCTTCCGATCCCAGGGAGATCAGTTCCGTATTGTAGAGATAGTACTTCAGGTAGGCCTCCCTGAGAACAGCGGTACCCTGGGAGTCACCTGTGACCGACCTGTGGTACACCAGGGGGAACCACGCCGTGAGCATCTCGGAGAGGACGGGATCCAGTTTCAGGGACTGGATGAGAAGGCCCCTGGCAGCCGCGGCGAGTATCTCTCCACCCTGGGGAACCTCTCCGCTGGAGATAAGGTCCGGCCAGTCGCCAACGGTTCCCAGGGGTTCAAGGGAGCCGCTGGAATAGTAGACGCCTCCGAAGACTGGAATGACCACATGCCCGTCGGGATTGTTTATCTCCACGAAGCTGAAGACGGCGGAGGAAAAGCCCAGTGTCTCTCTGAGTACCGCGTTCACGGTCTCGGCCAGCGCGAGATCGGTGGGATCCTGAGGGCTTCCGGCGAGGACCATGTGTCCGTAACCACCTGGTTCGGAAACATCGGAGTACCGGCCCAGGGCGAAGGGAAGACCTCCGATCACACCGCCCTGCCTGGGGCCGGGGCGCCAGACGCCGTCATCCGATTGCTCAAGGGGTGTCCAGGCCGTGATGGAATCCGGAAGACTGAAGGTCACCAGGTAGTTCTGGGGCCACCGGGAAAGGGGGTAGAAACCGGCGCCGGTCACATAGGCGGAGGTAACCCTGGCATGCCCCAGAAGCTCTCCTCCGGGGGATTCGTACAGTTCGTTCATCGCCATGACCGTGGTGAATATCTCCCAGCTCGCGCCGGTACTGTCCTCGAAAACCACCGTGGTGTCCGGTCCGGATGCGGTCTGCATCACCAGAATGAGGGAGTCGGAGGTGCTCACCGCGAAGTTCACCCGCACGGAATCCCTGACCACCAGGCAGCTGTCGGTGCTCTTGGGATCGTATGTCACAGTCAGATGGTGGGTAACCTCGGGAGGCGGCTCCACCGAAGCAGATGCCCTGACCGAATCGATGTCGGCGAAGCTCCTGGCGGAGAGGTACACCCTGCGCATTCCCGGGGGATGGACGAGCTCCGCACCGTCAAGCACCCTTCTCAGCCTGGTTTCCGTGGCGGAGGGAACCGGGGCGGGCATGGTGGCCGAGAGAACCGCTATTGTACCGCCCCCGGTGTCCCAGACCCTTGAAAAGGCCACTGAATCGGGGATCTCACTGTCGAAGAAGTGAAGGGAGTCCACCGGGGAAGGAACGGAATCGGTTATCCTGAGTGAGAATACCGCGTCCCCTGCGTTCTCAGCGGGAAAGTCAGCCCGCCAGGAGCCGTATGAAACCGAGGCCAGCTGCTGGTGTGCCTGGGCGGTTTCACCGTTACCGCCCCCGGCACAGGCGGAAAGGGTCAGCCACATGGCAAAGGCAAGGGCAGCGGCGTTCCCAGGGTTGACGATTTTCCGTTTCTTCATAGTTTCCCTCAACTGGAAAGGCGGAACAAATGGGATTATCGAACATACTGGAACTCGCGGTCAACACCCAGCCTGTGAGGCTTTCCACAGTGACATCCTCGCTGTTCTTCTCTTTTTTCGCAATAGCCGTGTTCCTTCTGATACAGTTCGTGGGGGCAAGGCTTTACACTGCCTTCAACGAGAAGTACAAAAGGTTCCCGCTGGTATTCTTCATCATTCTGGCCACCATGTCCGCGCTTTTCCTGGCACTCTCATTCTTCCTTTCCGACACCGAACACAGCCTCTTCGCCGGGGTTGTGGGAGGCGTCCTTCTGTGGACCTCCCTGGGGGAGATAAGCGAAAGCCTCGGCTGGTACTCGCCCCATTCCAGGAGCGCGGTATGGGTCTTCCTGCTCTGCACGGCTGCATGGCTGGTGCTTGCTTTCCTGATAGGAGGCATTCCTGTTCCGGTGCTGGGCTTCCTCGCCTATCCCCTGCTTACCTGGGGAACCCTTCTCACACGGGTGCGGGTGCTTGACAAGTGGGGCGCAAGCTCCTTCGCCAGCACTCTCCTGCTGCTGCTCATGGCGGCTTTCTCAGGGGGAAGCCTGGTGGCAGGCGTTCTGGTGGGCACAAGGTTCGCCGGGCTGCTCGCCGGGCTTGTTTTCGCCGTTACCGCCTGGTCGATCATGGAGATAATCTGGGAGAGGGGCATGGCCAACGGCCCCTGGAAGCACCGTCAGTAGATCATGTAGGTGAGCCCCGCGCTGAAGCTCACCGGCGCTGCCTTGATCTCGCTGTAGTACAGTTCCCCGGGAAGGGCTTCCCTGTTGTAGCCGTTCCATGTGGTGACGGACCAGCTGTCCGCGGATGTTCCGATCCTTCCGGTACACCCTGCCTGAAGACCGAAACGACCTGTGAAGCACCATTCCAGTCCCACGCTGCCGGTTCCTGCGAAGGTGGCGGTATTGGCCGATGAGGAAACGCTGTCCGACCTGGTGTTCTGGGTAAGGAATGCCGCTTCGAATCCCACACCCACCCTCAGGGCCAGGGAAGGGGAAGAAAGCGGTATGCGGCTTCCGAACTCGCCCCTGATCCCGATGCTGGACATCCTTGGAATAACCCCCGAGAAGAGGGCTCCCCCCAGGGAAAGGCCCCACTTGGCGGTGGAACCGGTGAACTCCGCCTGGCTGACCAGCTTCTCGGTCTCGGCCTCGTCCCCGGTGAGCCCTTCGCCGGGTACCACCTCGGTGGGAAGCACCGAGTAATTAATGCCTATTACGGCAGGCGCAGAGTTCTCCACCGCGGTGAGGGTTGCTCCCGGCACTATTCGCCCTGCTATGAGCCTCCCTGTGCTTCCTGAAGGGCTGGCCTGGGTGATCTGCATCAAGCCGTGGCTTCCCAGGGCCTGGTACTCCATGGAGGACCGCGGAAGGCCGGATGACCTGGCAACCACCGAGAAGATCATGCCCTTCCTGACACCGCCCAGCTCCCCCACCGGAATGGAATAGAGAGGCCCGGCGCTGGCCTGGAAGGTGAACTCATATGGGAATATCTCCTCCATACTCCTCAGGGCGACCTCCTGAACTCCCCTGACCGCGATGGCCTCCAGATCGATGGAGGTTGAGCCTGAGAGCCCCCCGGAAAAGCCCTTCTCCCTCACCGAGCCCAGCAGGGCCCCTTCCGAGGTGTAGAATCTTCCGGTGACGTCGAGTTCGGTCTCTCTGGTCACGAAAAGGCTGTCGGAGGACCCGTGGGAGACCCTGGTCTGGGGCTGGGAAACGTCAAGGAGCATGAAAAGGTCTATGGTGAGGTCGGCGGCCATGGACCTTAGCCTGGCTGCCTGTTCGGAGGGCTCCCCCCGGTAATCCGGGTGGCCGGACGCGTCCACCACCACGAACCTGCCGCTCTGGGAGAAAACGACTTCAGCGGCATCCAGAAGGGCAGCCTCATCGTAATTCCCGGTCTGGTCGTGAAATACGGGGATAACGGCGATCCTCGGAAGGTTCTCATCCCCGGCGGCGGCTGCGGCGGAAATGCTGAGTAGAAGAGCAAGGGCAAAGACACGGGCGGCCATGGGAGTCTCCTTTCGGTAATCGAATCCCCCTCGATACCAGAATTTACCAGGGAAACGGGTAAATGAAAAGGGCTGGGTCAGTATCCGGTGACCTCTATCAGGCAGCGGAGGTAGAGGGTGTCTTCCGTAAGGGAGGCATCCAGCTCCAGGGTGATATCCTCACCGGTCCAGATGGAATCAAGCATTGCGAAAAGGTCAATCCACTCTTCCCGAAGGAGGGTATCGGAGGTTCCGTCGGGGAAAACCGCCGTGACCAGGTAAGACGGGCCGGCGGGAGGGGAAGCGGCGCAGTCCATCACAACGGATCTGATCTCATCGGATTCCGACTGGTTGAGACAGTCCTGACTCTCTTCCAGAGCCCTTGAGACCTGGACGGACCCGCCTCCGCCGTACCCGATGGAGGCGTCTGCGGCACCAACCCCCGCCGACGAAGAAACCGATTCCGTTGAGAAGTACCCCTGCTCTTCGGTTTCATCGTCTGGAGATGAAGCGGCTCCGCCGGTGAGACCCGCCAGTCCGGAGACTTCCAGCAGCTCATCGCCGGTGCCCTCCGCCTCAGCGGCACTGAAGGTCACGGTGGCGGGTGACAGGATCTCTTCCTCGAACACTGCTTCCTCCACAGGTTCAGGGGAGGGTGAATCCTCATCCATAGCGGCCTGCTCGACAACGGTCTCCTCCTCCAGGAGCATTTCGGGTTCCTCGGCCTCCTCCACCGAGGAGTCTTCCGCGGGCGGCCTTCCCCCGGTTACCGTCACCGTGGGCGTTGCTTCCTCGGCGTAACGGGCCATGGGGGTACCGGAACCGTCAAGGAAGAATACCCTCACTCCGAAGTAAACGGAGAACACCGCGGCAACGGCGAACCATGTTCTCTGGCGCTTCCACCAGGGGGGCCTGGAGAGAATTCCTCTTCTCATCATCTCGAAGGCTGTATCGTCAGGGTCCTGCCAGCTGTCCCTCCAGACCTTTTCGATGAGCTTCTGCGACTCAATCAGGGATCTGCACTTCGCGCAGGAACCCAGATGGGCCTCGAGTTCCGTCCTTCTGCCTTCGGGAAGCTCGCCGTCGAGCCATCTCATCAGTTCGTCCCTGTCAGGGCAGCTCACGGTTCACCTCCCAGCTCCGCTGCAACGGCGGTTCTCACGGAAGCCCTTGCGCGGTTCAACCTGGACATCACCGTTCCAACGGCGATCCCCAGTATCTCCGATATCTCCTCGTAGCTCAGCTCCTGGTCCACCCTCAGCACGAAAACGGATCGGAGCGCGGGTGAGAGCTTCTCCACCGCCTTCTTCACGGCCTCCACGAGGAGACCGCTTTCCATCTCCTGAACGGTGGTGTCCGCCAGGGCCGTCTGCCCTTCGGAGCCCCAGCTCTCCTGGAACTCCACCTCCCCCCTCCTGGCACTGGAACGGGACTGGTTGATAGCGGTGTTGGTAACGATGCGATACATCCAGGTGAAGAACCTGTAGTCGGTGTTGAAGGACGGCATGGCGTTCATTGCCTTCATGAACGCATCCTGGGTAATGTCCCAGGCGTCGTCGTCGCATCTGCACATCCTTCTTGCCACTCTGAACACCCTCTTCTCGTAGAGCCTCACTATTTCCCCGAAGGCCTCTCTGTCACCCTGAACGGCCCTCCGCAGCAGCTCCGGCTCCTCCAGGGCCACCGCCGTCATCAGGTATACAAGGTGAAAGAGCATTTCATTCCCTCGCTAGAAATGGAAGACGACCCCGGCGCTGAAGCCGGCGTCACCCTCGAACTTCCTGTTCTCGGCCTCGAAACTGAAGAGGTATGCGTCTACATATGCGTCGAGCATCCCCAGGAGCCACGCCCCTGCGGTATACCATATGAAATCCCTGCGCAGCGAAGAATGGGTCTCATACCTTGACTCCCACACCGGCAGGCCGGTTTCGGCATGGTTCTCCCTGGCCTCCTCGGCCAGGTGATGCTCGTAGATGATCATTCCCAGAAGCCCCAGTTCGGCTGATCCGTAGATCAAGCCCTTCAGGGGACGGTCGTTGTAGAACTGACCCCAGCCGGGGACCGCCATGCTCCGCAGAAGCGCTCCGGTGGGGTCCCTGTACTCTATCGGCCCGCTCTCTTCCCCGGCTTCGGCCAGGGTCAGGGCGCAGACCGCGAGGAGCCAGGCAGTCAGATGGTGACCCCTCTGGAAGATGCCCTTATGAACTCGGCCATCCTTACGAGAAAGCTGCTGGAGCCATGGGAAGAGAGAGCTGACTCCACCCTCTCCGCCATGGTTCCGCCTTCTCTGAAAAGGGCGTGGAAGCCGTCGACGGCCTCCTGTATCTCATCGTTGCTGAACCCGTTCCTGCGAAGCCCGAGCTTGTTGATGCCCACCGCGCGCAGGGGTTCGCCCCCTGCCAGGGTAAAGGGAGTAACGTCCCTGGATACCCGGTAGCCCCCGCCTATCATGGAGAATTCGCCTATCCTTGTGAACTGGTGCACCGGGACGACTCCGCCTATTATCGCCCTGTTCCCAACTTCCACATGACCGGCAAGGTTGACCGAATTGGCAAGTATGACGCCGTTGCCTATCACGCAGTCGTGGGCCACATGGCTGTAGGCCATCAGGAAGCAGTCTTCCCCTATCACCGTTCTGCCGGAAGCGCCCGTACCGCAGTTGATGTTGGCCATTTCCCTTATAACGGTTCCCCGGCCCACCTCGAGAATGGTCCTCTCTCCCTGGTATTTCAGGTCCTGGGGCGGAGTGCCTATCACAGCTCCGGGACCCACCTTCACCCCATCGCCCAGTGTGGTGATCCCTTCAACCACCGCATGGGCGCCTATAACGACGCCTTCTCCCAGGGTCACCGACTCGCCAACCACTGCAAAGGGGCCTATTACGGCGGAATCGGGAACACCGCACCTTACCACAGCGGTTTCGTGTATCATTTTTTCTCCACCAGCATGGCGGTGAGTTCTGCCTCGGCGGATACCCTGTCATCCACCTTCGCCACGCCTCGCATCTTGCACATCCTGCCCCTTCTGCTCACCAGCTCCAGCTCGAACCTGATCTGGTCGCCGGGAAGAATGGGCTTCCTGAACCTTACTTTGTCGATGCCCCCGAAGAGGACAAGCCATCTGTGGGGATCGTCCACCGAATCGAAGAGCATCAGCCCGCCTGCCTGGGCCATGGCCTCTATCACCAGCACCCCGGGCATGATGGGACTGCCTGGGAAATGACCCTGGAAGAACGGTTCGTTTATGGTGACGTTCTTAAGGGCGACAATGCTCTTCTCCGGCTCGATCTCAAGGACCCTGTCCACCAGCAGGAACGGGTATCTGTGGGGCAGCAGGTCCATCACGTCGGTGATGTCCCACTTCCTGTCGGCAAGATGGGTCCTGGAGGAGTTCATCCTGGAGGAATAGACCTTCTTTATCTTCTTCACGAACTGAACATTGGAGGCGTGACCGCTCCTGGCGGCTATCACATGACCCTGAAGCCTCAGCCCGAGCAGGGAGAGGTCTCCGATGAGATCCAGCACCTTGTGCCTCACAAGCTCGTCGGGGAACCTGAGGGGGCTCTCGTTCATAACCCCTTCGTCGCCTATGACGATGGCGTTCTCCAGTGTCCCGCCCTTGATGAGACCCTTCTCCTGGAGAACCTTCACGTCCTTGTAGAGGCAGAATGTCCTGGAAGGGGCGATCTCGTCGATGAAGGTCTGCTTGGTGATGTCCAGGCTTATGTACTGGGTGCCTATGTGGGGGTGGTCGTAGTCCAGTGTGAAGCTGATCTTCAGGCCGTGATACGGCACAACGGTAAGGCTTGCCCCGTAGTACTCCATGCTCACCGGCTCGGTTATTACGAATACCTTGCTGGGGTGACCGTGGAGGGTTTCCACCCCCG
>Ga0209408_1001238_pt1 | contig 16494 bp, 19 predicted proteins | sample AD_UKC107_MetaG_FD_184422 | JGI IMG/M metagenome (GOLD analysis project Ga0209408, IMG submission 184422) | Active sludge microbial communities of municipal wastewater-treating anaerobic digesters from Hong Kong - AD_UKC107_MetaG (SPAdes)... | ecosystem: Engineered > Bioreactor > Anaerobic >... | reverse complement strand
GGAATAATAGTCATCACGTCGACAAGAGCGTTGCCGATGCCCAATATTTTCTTCATCAGGAAATTTTTGTCAAAGATATTGCTTAATTCGTTTAAAGCGGTTAATTTTGCCACGCTTTTCGGAGCAATGAATCTTCCTCAGTAGCTCAGTTGGTCAGAGCACCTGACTGTTAATCAGGGGGTCCTAGGTTCAAGTCCTAGCTGGGGAGCGAAGCAAGTCAGACACTTATGGGAAACCATGGGTGTCTTTTTTTATGGGTGCGCCAGTTTTGCGCCAGTTTCTGGGGGAAATTTGCGGTTTCAGGGTCAATAATGATTGACGGTTGAAGTCTATTAAAGTCGACCTTCAATGTTAATAGGGTGTTATGTGTTTTATAAATGTGTCCAGGCATTTTTGGGCGAAGACACTTTATTCATGTCTGAAATTTTCATCGAACCAAATCTGTTTATCTAGCGTGTTGATGTATTTCTCCTCCTTTTTCTTGGATCTTTTTGTAAAGAAGAACTTAAAGTACATTGTGGCTCTGCCATCTTTACTAATAAACACGCCAGTGCAATAGGGATACTTTCTCTTGCGCATTTTTTCTAATGAGTTGTCAAGAAAATATACAGAATCAGCACTCGGTATGTCATAGATGTAGATAGTGTCAGCATTAAACATTTCACGAGGTTTATCACCAGCGATGATGGTTACATAATCCTTTAAATCGATATTTACAGAGTCATTGTTTGATGGATGCCCAGGTCTGTAATACAGGCCAAGCGCGGTCTTTATTTCCGCCGAAATTTGCCCTCGTGGAAAATTTCGATTAGGTGAAACTATTGGTGTTGAAGTCGAAGTGTCTTTATTAACTATACGCTCTATCATAGCTGATTTTTTAAATATTTCAGCATCCTCCCTGGAAACATAATGTGGTAGAGCAGTATAAATTACAAGACAACCTTTATCCCTGGACTGAAATACAGGACCATATAATCCCCCTGTATGTTTATCTTTTTCTTCCCGAACTTTCCACATAACATAGTATTTATCCAGATCCGTAAACCTTTCGGGGTGGCCACAAGTAATACCATATTTCTTTGAAATATATTCTGCATAATCGGGTAAATTCCTCTGGTAGAATTGCTTCTCCTGTGCAGATAGATTCAATGAAAATGAAATGGTCACAATGACAAGTGTCATTTTACTTAGATCTTGCCAGCATGAACGCAATTCTCTATGCTGACTTGTTATAGTGCGTTTTATACCTCTCATTTGGTTTTAAGGTTACACAGACCTATCCTTATGCCAACTGTAATGACAGGCAAGGGAATATAACTGTCAAAATCTTCAGTTTCCCAGGTAAATGGAACAGATAAACTAACATAAGGCTCTATCACCGTTTGAGGGGAAAGCTGGCCTTTATAATTCAGTTTAAACCCTGGGACAATCCCGAAATCCGAGATGTACTTGAAATCTGTCATATATGCAGCCCCCAGATACCCACTTATGAAGAAGTGTTTGAAAGTGTTCTCCTTAAAGTAATGCCTCCTTTCAAATGCCACTTCCAGACCTACTGCGGGCTCAGTGAAATTATTGAATGAACCAACGCATCCAAAACCACCCCACAGGCTGGTAGTCGTTTTGGGTTTGTTTACTTTCTCAAAACTGTAGATTAGTTCGGCAGAATATGAAAGAAAGGATTTTTGAGGTGGATAGAAGATAACATCGCAATATGCGCTGATAGTGAGGAATAGAAATATGGCTGCGATTAGGATTCTTTTCATATGAACATTGTTTGGTACTGAATATACATAAAACTTCTCTCATTCAAGTCGTTTATAAATAGCTGTATTATAAATCATAAAAGCTCTTGAATCTATCCGCAATTTGTCTTCATAAAACTCATAGTCGTAATCAAATACCAGCTCAAATCCATCTTCTCTAGTAATACTTTCATGTAACAAGGAATCAATCCAGTACTTCCTTTGAGAGGTGACTTGTTGCGATTCATAGTCAAAAAAATGAACAGTATTGTCAGGCAAGTACTCATCATAACCATTTGCTGGATAGGTATTCATAACAGGCCAGTTACCCAACTCAATTATTTCCCATTTTCCAAGAATGGCTCTTTTCGCTGAGTCAAAGGGGTCGATCTTTTCTCTATCGCAGCCTGACACCGCAAATAAAACCGTAATAAATATGATATATATATACTTCAAATTTTCCAGATTAAACTCAGAAATTTGGTTGTAAATGCGCGTCATGTTATTACTCTATTCTTTCAATTGTAATATCTCTGACTATCATTAGGTAGCTTTTTCTGTTGACCGAATTCCATATCTCCAAAACTACATTGACAAGTATATTGGTGTCCCATTCGGGACCATCATTGCTAATCAAACGAAGCTTATACCATGGGATGCTTTGGCTGCTTGCAGAAGTGGGAGATGAGATCCAGATTAAAGGATCATTTATTATGTACAGTTTGGTAATTTCAAGATCTGTTGAAATATTTATGGTATCCAGATTAACCAGACTCACATAGGCAACTAGAGGTCTCTTTGTGGGTATTGAAGAACCAGGGAAAAAGTTACGGTAAGCTTCTGCCTCAATCACATGCTTACTGGAATTGTAAACAAGGATATCAACCGAATTAGTCATGAGACGATTAAGTAACTCAGCATCATCAGTAACACTTGGTTTCTCACAGGAGGACAGAAGAACTACAAAAAATGTAATTATCAGAGATTTGCCGAGGATGTTTTTCATAACATTTGGATAATTATTTTATTGGATCAGTCTGTCTTAGTAAAATGAGCAAATGGTGTCATTGCAGATGATCTGTTAGCCGTTTCAATTACCGAGCTTTTATAACCAGTGTTGTTATTATTTCACCTGATCCTTGATCTCAACAATTTTAATCACATCACCAACCTGACATATACTGGCTGAATTGACAGGATCAATTTTATATTTTATCCAGTACTTTTTTCCGTCAGAATAGTTTTGCAGGAAATCATTAATGTTGTTTGGTTCAAGATATTTATCGTCAGTTTTCTGAAAAACGAACCCACAACCGTCAAATCCCGTAAGATTTTTTAATGTTACCTCCTCATAACCTATTAGCGGAAGTACATCATCTTTCTGACATGAGAACTGAAAGAGGATAGCCAGAGCAAAAAGTACTTTTACGATTTTCATGTTGCCAGTATTTGTTTCTTCATGCAAGAGTTGCGGTTATTCTTTCTTCTTAATAATACTGAACTCTGAAAAATTGAAACCATATCCCAAATCTTTTCGTGGGAAGAATGTCAGCCCCAGGTACAGAGATTTCATTAATTCAGATTTAGTCCAGGTAATGCCACCATCCAGGGTTTCATATGATATACTCCCTTTAAAGGTAGGGAAATCGAGACCCTCATATACAGCAATGGGTTGAATATTAAAACCCTCATTTTCAGATGAAAAATGAAATGTGCCAAAGTAGGTAAACGGGAAACTGGTTTCCTCCCAATTTAAACCGCCATCAATGGTTTTATAAATGTGAGAGATGCCATCAATATAACCGATATTCTCATTGTAGAAGTAGATGTTTCTGACATCATGATTTGCTTCAACGGGTGTTGATATAGTTTGCCAACTATGACCATAATCCGAACTTTTGAAGATCTGATTATTTTCACCAGCAACAAAAACGAGATTATCAACATAAAACAATTCGTAACTGTAAGGCTTTATTCCCAGATCAATGAGATTCCAGGTGGATCCTCCGTCTGATGTTGTTGCAACATACTCATCCCTTGAACTTGAAATGTCAGGTTTATGAATTACTGCAATTCCATTCATTGGATCGAAAAACTTCAATGACAGAATTCGGATGAATTCAGGAATGAATGTCTTAGTCCATGTGTCGCCGCCATCTGTGGTTTTTAAAAACACACTTCCTTTGTCGCAATCCGCATCCAGGCATCCACTCATTGCCTGACCTGATACAAAACCCACATTTTCATCAATAAAGTAGACAGAATATAGATGTATGGTTGTTCCCGAATTCAATTTTTGCCATGTGGTACCCGAAGTAGTCGTTTTATAAATCTTGCCTTTATACCCGACAACGAAGCCAATGTTCTCATTAACGAAATACATATCTCTTGGGTTGATATCAAAATCATAAGTTGATTTTGAAATTTCCCATCCCTCCAGGCCAATTGTCAAATCATCTTCAGGGATATCTGGCACTTCTTTGCAGCCGCATAGTAGAAATGCCGTAAATAAAGCAGCTATGGCAAAACCTGAGAAAAGGGAGGTCGGAGCTGGTTTAAAGATTGTGTCCAGATGTCTGGGGTCTGAGACATTATGAGGTTTCATAAAAAAGTTGCCATTTACCTGTTTGCAGTTGGGTGTATATTATAAATCTCCAACTGTTAATTCGTTAATCTTGTTTCCAGATGGTCTTTATTCTTGTAGCATTTTGGTAAAAATCTATGCCATTTATTGTTAGTGCACCAGTAAAACCACCTAGATTGCCAACATATTCACAATACTGGTCGAGGACTGTTGCGCCAAAGTCCGCTCCACAAGTTCCATCACTAAACATAAATACATGTTCTCCCTGAAATATCCATTCAGAAACCGAGGCTCCTTCATCACAATGTTGTCCTTTAATGAATTCTCTGGTCTGCTTTAGAATACAATCAGGACAGTCCTTGTCAATTTTTTCACATGAAGTTAGTAGAAGAATTATGGTTAGGAGTAAATACTTTATGGTTTTCATAGTATTTCGGTTGCTTGATCAAGTATCAATTTTGTGCCAATTGTCCTTTATGGTGGATATGATTAATACGAGAATGAACACCAAAACGCTGCAGACAGTATCCATTTTTAAACAGAAATGTAAGTTTTCCTATTCTGGGTAGCCCAGACCACCGATCCTCCCACGACCCTCACCAGACCCCATCCAACATGGAGATCGTGTCCCTGGGGTCAGATTTGATACCTTAACATGACCTGAGAAAGGGGGGTTGGGGATGGTTTTAAATTATGTTCAGCTATTGGGGGGGGTTAAGACAAAACCTCTCGCAGTACAGAGCGGTAATGGCATAAAATGATAGGTTAGTTTGGGTTATATTTATCATTCATACAAAATGTTTAATTTGCCAGTCACAGGTTCCTGAACATTACCTGCTATTATGGTGTAATCTATTGAAAAGTTCTTGATACTCTCATAATCTATGTAAATAGTAACTAACGTATCGAGGGCGTATAGAGTATGATGCTTTACATACTCACGATAGAAATGAACATCATAACTATTTGTTTTTCTTATTGATGGCCTGTTTATATTTGGTAAATAAGGTCTACTAAGGTCTGGAATATATGGTCTTACATTAAAGTTTCCAAGACCTGCTAACATAGTTTTGGGTGTACTCGGCGGAATTGGCTTATTGGGTGGATCATCTAGATCATCTTCATTAAATAGTTCAAACCCATCTGGGAAGTGGCAATAAACATCTACGTTCTCGGCTGGAGTATTACCTTTATTTGTCAGAATGAGATTTATTCTAATTGATAAACTAGATTTCAATTCATATTCATATAATTCTTGTAAGTAGGCAGCATAGCGTGTATAAAAAACATTCAAATCAGAATTATACCCTTCTATTTGGTCTTTTGCTACTTGAGTTAGGGATGCTATAATAGCAAATGGAGAATCATTGCTGTTTTCCGTATACACCATATACGGGTATTGATTCTTAACCTCATCCATGTTTTGTTGAATGAATTGGGCATGGTCAATATTCTTTTTATCTAGCTTAATTCTAATAAATTCCTGCTCACCCTCAAATAATAGAATAGGCCTTGGAATTCTAGACTTGAGTAAAGCATTCTCTCTCTGTAATTCTTTAATATGCCTTTCAACCTCACCTTCCTGAGATGGTAGTTTTAAATCCTCTGAAAGCTTAATGATTTTTATGCCATATTGAGGGGACCTTAATCTTGGACCTATATCAGATGAGCATAGATAAATCAAGTCTCCTGGATGTTGCTCCCGATACTCAATAATACTAGCTAACAGTTGATCATCTTGTTTTTTAAAGTCAAGTCGGTTTAGTTTGAATGTTTCATCATTAGGCCTTGACAGTATTACTTCAAAGTCAACATGTTTTCTTATTTCGGTATTCTGATATTCAATGATATTTTCAATTCTTGTAAGTATTGTTCTGGCACGTTTACTTATGGTATTGTTCCCAATTTTAATTTTATCAAGTTCTTCTATCACGATTGGCGCAATAACAATCTTACATCTGCTGTCTTCGCTAACCTTAATCCAATCAATGTCTGTAAAGATTTTATAATGCAATAGAATATTGCTATCAAGGAAAATCGTTCTCATTTTTAAATTACCTATATATTGGGCGATTATGAACCTCTTACCCTATTTTAAGCTAATATTTTGGTGAAATTAACTCAATTGCGACGGGATATAAGTCGTTAATTTTCAGATCCTGGGGTTTATGGTCAATAATATCCCAAATCTCCGTGGATTCATCTTTTATTTCATCCTTACCAAGACGAAGCCCTTGAACAATTAGGCTATCAGGAAAATTCCTCTCTGGAAAATCAAGACGAGCTTTGTCAATCTTAAGTCTTTCGGTTTTATGAATAGCAAAATAAAGATCAGGATTGCTAAATAACTGATAAACCGAGTAGTCATTAGAAATTTTAAGTATCCTTTTTGTTTCCATAATAACACTTTTTTCTGGCATTTTGGGGCGTGCAACCACACTTGGTTATATGGCTAATAAAGATAAGAATTTAGAATCAAATGCGGGGCTCCTCTCTTGTTCCCAAACTCTCTACTGATGTGGTCAAAGATTGATGGTTATTGTTGGATTAAAACACACTGTCCGTATTCTGGTTGGCCCGAATCGACGATCTCCCGACGACCCTAGCCCTTTACCCTTCCAACCAGGGATCTTTCTTCTGGGGTCAGATTTGATACCTTAACATGACCTGAGACAGGGGGGAGGCTGGGGATGGTTTTGAAATAGTGCCATGATTTCTTGAGGACTCAGCGAATAACTAATCCTGATTGTCCCAATTCTCCAATACTATTTTACAAATATCATAAACATCAGTATTGTTCTTATCTCTTGCCTTTACATACGGCAATATTGCCTCATTGATAAACTTGTGTAAAGTATGGCTATTCTGCCCATCTTTCTCTGTTGAGTACAGAAGTGCGGAGTAAGAAATTACAGTTAGAATTTTCTCTTGGGCTTCCTCTGAGTTCATGGATGGGTTCTTGCTCGCGTCTTCCATAATGGTAACAATGGATTGGATTGTTGCGTTGCCTCTCATAATTACTTGATTAATTAGTTTTTAATCAAAGATAGGTAGGCGGGATAGGGGAGATCAAGCAGATAAGCACAGAATTATCAACAAAAAAAGGCTCCTGGATCGGATCGTCTAGGTTAAGCTGGGGACTTTAACTTGACTGGCAGGGCGGGCGGTACAGATTGGGTTTAAGATATTTTGAGATTTTATGGGGGCTATGGGAAGATAGAAGTCACTTAAAATTTCATAAATTGTAACCTATAAAAATTGAAGCTAATTTACACATGGATCCAGCTAATAATTACGACATTGAATTTATTACACAGATCCTTGATGAAGAGCTCATCCGCAGAAGGAAGAAGTATTTGAGGATCTCAGAAGCGAATGGAATACTGTTGGATAAGGGAATCTTTAGTCTTGATGACTACAAATCGAAAGCATTAATAAAGCTTCTTGAGAATGATAAACTTAAGCATGCATATTATGCAAATACATTACCGCCAGAGTGGCGAATTCCACTCTCAACGATTGAAACAGAAATTAGCACCTCAGATTCTAATATTGGCAAGAACTCGAATTTAACCGCAAGAAATGATAAAAAGAACTATGTAAATTGTCCTTATTGTTACAAATCAAGCATATATGTTCGTGTTGATGATAGAGGGAAACCGACCTTAAAATGTCCAAAATGTAACAAATCGTTTGATAATCCATTAAAAAATGCAATGTCCGATCAATATCAAAAGATCAGGAACAAAGCGGTATGGATTCTCGGGTCAATAATTCTGATTATACTTTTTGTTGTTTTTGATCGCCCCAGTAAAGATTTCGACTCAGATACTGAGAGGCTAGTAAAGTATGAAAATGCAATCCATATAGGTTGGGATTATAGTACTTGGTTAGAGACCACAGATGAAACTATCTGGGGGAATGATCTAGTCGTATTGCCTGGCACCAATAACAATATCTATATAGGATACTGGGTAAAGCCAAACATTACAATGTATCTTGATAAACGAACGGATGAAATTATAAGATTTGCAGTAGGGAAAGGAAATTAAAGCTGCTTTCAATTGTAAGTTGACCCAATCCCTCAAACATTTCTAATTGGAATGATCTTATGGAAGGTTGAATCTTCCATGAGTTTAGCCAGACTATTTTGATGGTCAAGAAACACTCACCCATTGATTTTCTGGGCAGATGACAGGTTCGTGTTCAATTTTGAATGTACTTTGATATTATGGGCTTGACTTCAGATTTAATTAAACAGACCACCTCGTTCATTAAGAAATTTGTAAAATCAATCATTACAGATTTATAAGTCTCATCTTTTGATAGTAAAGTTCGGCCAATATTATTGAGAATGAAATCACGCCCAGAAAGCACAGGACTCTCATATAGTCTAGCAAAAACCTTATTCAAAACATAATCTGAATTATGAGTTTTGTTCAACATTATAATAAAATAGGACTGTTGGCTAGAAAAAATAAACTCAGGTAATTTTGCGATATCTATATGTATGCCATTTTCTATTGCATAATTAATCATTGTCGATTGAAATCTATCACGAATTTCAATGAAAGGTGCATCATAATACAATTCAGGCTCCATAATTATAGAAGACACAAATAGCAGTGCCTCAAACTTTCCATCTTTTGAGAGTTCTTTGTTTTTATTAATTTTCTCAACTCCCTGATTGCATAAATGATAAAGGGATGTTATTAATTCATCAATATTTATAATTTTTCTATGATTAATTTCATCCTTATCATCTACTAGACATTCTGAATACCTTTGAGATATATCTAATTGATCAAAGAATTCATTTATTTTCATAATATCCCCTACTCCATATCCTAAAAAAAACTGATCAAATAAGTCGGGATTCTCTTTAGCTAAATAGTGATGTTTTGATAGATAATCTCTCATCATAATTAACATTATTCCAGAAGGTGTATTGCATGGATCCGCGCTGAATTGAATTTCATAGAAAAGCAACTCCAATTTTTCTTGTGGAAAAGGTTCGGATTCGAATTTTTCAAACAATATCCTCCTCAGATCATAAACTGAACAACCAAGCTCATAGGCTAAAATGGCTGCGCTAAAGGCTATTTCGTTTCTTTTCACCATAATGAATACTCTATAATTTAAAAATCTTCTCTTGGAATACTGCTTACAAAGAATAAGGAATGACCTTCTTATGCAATCCTACTGCAGTGTAGCTTAGGATAAAAAGTCATATAATCCTTATTTAAAAGCTTCTCAGCCAAAGAAATACCATGTTTCCCACTCCGATAATATTAGCTCGAATTTGATTAATTACTATTTACCATCCTTCGCAACTTGGCTTTTTCAATTTCATCAATTTCCTTATTTAGGGAATCCAAGTCTCCTTCAAAGATTGAGAGTAATTCAGGATCATTTAATGGATTATAGCACCCCTTGACAAAACCTCCTTTGGCTTTCCCCCTCAAAATATGAGCTTCAACGTATTTTGGATTTAACTCGATGGCTTTGGTTAAATCTGCTATACCCCCGACAATATCCCCTGACGAACACTTTGCTAAACCCCTATTAAAACGGAACCAAGCAGTCTGGGGTTTCAGATTAATTGCTTGAGAAAATGAATCAATCGATCCCCGCATATCCTTAAGACAAAATTTTGCAACGCCAAGGTTATAATAGTTCATAGGATAGTTTGGGTCTAAAACGGCTGCCATGGAGAAGTCTTCAATTGCACCCTGATAATCATTTAATGAAAGTCGCTTATTCCCACGGTCCATATATGGTTGTGGAAGGTGCGGATACATTTCAACATCGTTATCAAAATCATTCATCTCTTTTTTCCCCCTGAGTCTGTTATAGAATTTTGTGATGTACTGCATCATAAAAGGATTTAATTCGAGAAATTTTTAAAATGTGGCCACTTGACCTTTGGATTTGCAGGTCTAGTCCTTAATCATGGTCTGAGAATATTCAACATCATAAACCGTGTCCTTGTGCTGATCACCACTGAACCGATTCTGCTGATGTGTCACCATTGCATGGTGTGAACCCACTGGCTTCCAACCGTCTTTTATAAGCTCATTGACCTTTGCCGACAGCTGCTCGGCTGAAGATGAAGTTACTATCTTGTAATTCATTGTGGTATGATTTACCTGAGGTATTAAAGGTAAGAAAGTTTGACAGTTCGGGGAAGATCAATTCATCATTATTTATTAAGCTCGACGCTGTTGGTACTCCTCCAATTCAAACAAAGGTCTTCCGTAAAAATATAGTTCCTTCCGCCGAAGAAGATCAAAGTCAATTGGGGGTATTGTGTTATAAATCAAACTCAAACTGCACAACTTGATGATTTTCCCCATGACATTCCTTCCGACGAAGTGCCCGATGTCGTTAATGGAGTTGGCTGCAAACATTTTGGCTTCTTCTCTTTGATATTTGTATCTGTACTGACCACTCTTCTCTATCTCATTCTCAACCACCTCACGAGCTGCCATCAATTCTTTGTTCTTCGCACCCCAGAATCCAGCCGTTGATCCTCTGTGAAGGGTTGTGTTCTCAACGACATGGGCGTTAATTGGTATATTGCGTAGAAGATCCCCAAACGACTTATTCAAGGTAGCCTTCTTCCATACCACCAACATCATATATTGTACGTTGTAGTCATAGAAATCCTTTCGGATGAACTTTGTATACTCAGGGAGCAGGCGGTAGAGGCGTTTACATATCTGTCCGTTGTTCTCCCCCGAAATCATCTTCTGAATCCGTATACTATCGGGATCATTACTGGCGTAAGCTCCAGCAATATAGGCACATTCACTATTGGCAAAGTTCAACCCACCCAATGGAAAGGAGAACCCATTGCACATGTTGCCGTATTTCAGACTTACCCCATCTCGGCAATCCCCGCCTTTCCGATAACTCCATACGTTTAAATCCGTACAGTCGTAATCTTCATCCTGGAGAAGACATATGCTGCTAATTAGCTTGTCGAACTCAATTCGCCTTTGATTTTCACTCATTATCGTTACATCACTGATTTTAATACCGTTGAACTCCATTTTCATAATTTTTAATTTTGGGGCGCAAGCATAAGCGCATTTTTTGAAAGGGCCAAATCTTTGAGGAGATTTATTTGGCTGGACCCTAGCATTTTAACATATAAAGACAAAAACATTTTATTCTGCAACAGATTATTTTTTTGTGCAGCATTTGGTCATAATGTCATTTTAAGGTCATCGGTTAAGTTCAATCAACTATATCAGATCCCTGATAAGGTTCGAATAGATCCCTTTTTGCATGACCAGGATGATTATTGTTTCTGGACAGGGGTCAATATAACCAATGAGGTTTCAGTGTCACCTGTGCAAAATCTGAGTGGTCTGGCACAATGTTTTCAACTGTTCTACATAGGCAACCAAATGTGTCGGATTGGCCCATTGAATCTGGCTCTGATTATATTGGGCAATGTTAAAAACTGGCTTTACATTGGCCCCATGAAGAACCTTGTCATACACCCCAAAGACCCCACGACAGAATTTCTGTCGCCTATATATGCCAACCTAAAAGACAAAACAGTCGTTACAGGTGGTATCACGAAACCAGAATTGAGGGTATTGATCGAAATCCATGATAGGATTCTTATACTTGGCCATGGGTTTCAATACGGATTGGTTAATCCAGGGCAATTTCCAGGAGCTGGGTTATTCATAATTGACGATTCCATGGCTCCTATTCTGAGGGAAAAATCAAGTGGCATTTTTATCTGGTGTCATGCCGACCAATATGCCAGAACAAATTGTTTATCGGGGCTGTGCAGCGGCATGTTTATCTCTTCAGTTGACGAATCTATCCTCTATGGATATGAAGATATTGACAGTGATCTGATTGAACAATCAAATGAGAGGTTTGCTGCAATAATGTCGAAATGGATTAGTGAGCCGCTTAATTTATTGTACGACAGGCTACTCGTTGAATACAGCATTCTAGCCAGATCCAATCCTATCGCCAAGTTTAACCTGGAACGGTTATGTCTTTGTGGCTCGGGTGTATTATATCGGGCCAATTAGGAAATTTTAAGATTGCTTTCTCGATAAACTGATCAGGTTCTATACCTTTGTGAGACCTCGATAAAGACATAAGAGTAATGACCTACAAAAGAACTATTGACGATTTAAGAGCTAGGGCTATCAATTTTTGGTCGGAAGAATTACTGATTGAAGCCAGCAAGAGAAGTAAAATACCAATTTTACTACAGACTCAAGATCAATTTTTGAACATTCTGAAAGTTGAAGTTGATTCAATAGATAATTTCTTCACAATACTCGATGCCGCAAAGCTTAGTGTCAATCTTTTCGTGCAACATCTGATGGTTTTATCAAATGTTGGTGGCGAGTTTTTACAAAGGGTAAATAGTAATTTTGTTGTTTTATTTCCGAACGGTACAATTTCGTTTTCATGGCGTGGCTCGAACTTCACTTATAAGTTTCAGGTGTTGCCAACGAAACGACTTAGCAACAATACTCTGATAATTGACGGGGAGAATCTTTTCAAGAAGCAGCCTCTAACTTCTTTATATCAGGATGTCATCATTTTATTGTTGTTTGGGAGCTCTTGCACTAATGATGAAACCTCAATGATTCTTGAGGAGTGTCAGATAGGAGGCCTAATTGGTAATGATGATGAACTTGAAAAATTCATTAAACAGAGGTACATCCAGGTGAGTAGAATTACTGGAGGAGCTAAAGCAAATGATCTAGGACAGATTGCTCAGGCAAAACTCATGAACTATCTAACAGATAAACTGAGCCATCTGGGTTTGGTATTTAAAGTAAATGGACATATTCCTGAGATTTATAACCAAGAAGAAAACGGAATCAAAACACTTACAACATTCGATCTGGTTATTCATAACCGTGAGAGAACAAAGTATATCGCTATTGAACTTAGTTTCCAGGTAACCACTAATAGTACGATAGAAAGAAAGTCTGGTCAGGCAATGGAAAGGTTTGTACAAATTGAAGACAAGGGATACAAAATAGCTTATGTAATTGATGGGGCTGGCAATTTTCAAAGAGTATCGGCAATAAGTAAAATATGTTCATATAGCCATTGCAACGTAGCATATTCTGAACCTGAATTTGATGTGCTTGTTGATTTTATAACCAACTATATTAACTCATAAAATGGATTTCTTTTCTGAAAATAGTGTTCCGCTTAAAATCACTAAACACCCACTGGATGAGCCTATTTCTGAAAGTGGCCATAATGTGTATATCGTCCTTCTACCCTTAGGGCAAATGGATGACTTAAAGTCCATTTATAGTTCAATTCTTACTAATCTATCGACCCAAAGCGTTTTAATCAGTGTGGGGCATACAGAGCAATTGGTTGAGACGCACATTTTTTTGAAGAACACCTTACGGTATCAAACTTGGATAGCAATACGAACGAAGAACTTATCATCTCAGAATGAGACCCGAAAGTTGGCAAACTCACATATTGGTGCGCTTATACACTCAAAGTACAAATATTCCTTAAAGCATTGCGAGACAAGATTGAAGTATTCAATATGCCCTTCTTGCGACAAAACAACGAAAGATTACGGTGGTAAAAAACACACTTTTCATGAATTCGGTACATTGATCTCTGATGTATGGAAAGAAATTGAACTTGACTATTCCAATAATACCGACATAGATAGACTCCTTAATTACTTCGCTTTATTGTTTGGGTTACCTGAGTATAATGAACTTGTTGTGCTTGACTATCGATCACCAGAACCAATACAATTTAATCAAGCTATTCTAGCCTCAGAATGGTCTGAACATGTAAACGAATTTAATAATCCCTCGATTCTAATAAACGGAGATTGCATAGAAGAACTTCAAAAAATACCTGATAATTCTATCGATTTTATTTTTGTTGACCCGCCATATAATGTAAACAAAAAATATGCAGGCTATAATGATGATAAAGAAATCGAGGAGTACTTCGCCTGGTGTGATAATTGGCTGTATGAATTAGCACGTATATTAAAGCCGAATAGAACTTTATGTGTCCTTAATATACCGTTATGGTCAATAAGACATTTCGAGTACCTTAAATCGATTTTAACCTTTCAGAACTGGATCGTATGGGATGGATTATCCTTTCCAGTGCGTCAGATCATGCCAGCACATTATTCAATATTATGTTTTGCGAAGGGAGAGAGCCGTGAGCTACCTAAATATACCTCTATTGGTGGTCTCAAAGAGATAAGTAATGTGTCGAAATCATTTAAGTCCCTCAGACCATTAAAGGTTGGCTATTGTCTTCGCGAATCTTGTATAAACAAAAGAAACAATTCAGATCAGAACACTCGCGAAAATGATATCACAGATATATGGTGGGACATTCATAGATTAAAACACAATAGTAGGCGAGTAGATCATCCATGTCAGTTACCTCCTACGTTAATGTACAGGTTGATATCTGTTTTTACGGAAGAGGGAGAAATAGTTCTGGATTGTTTCAATGGTGCTGGGACTACTACGCTCTGTGCCCAGCAATTAAATAGGAGATATATTGGAATTGAGGCTTCATCTGATTATCACAAAATTGCACTTAAAAGGCATTCGGAAATTAAATTAGGATTAGATCCTTTCAGGAAAGAGCCGAAAAAACTTCTTTCAAAAAATAGTAGAGTTCCTCGGATGGCTAAAAACAACACTGGATACACAAAGAAGGAAATACAATTAGACGTCAAGAGGGTTGCACAGACATTGGGGCATCTTCCTATCAAGGAAGAATACTCAACTGTCGGCAAATATCCAATTGAGATCATTAACCAATTGTTTCAGACATGGAGCGACGCATGTGTAGCAGTAAAGACTAATGGAGTCTCAGAGGATAAAACTGGGTCAAAAAACCAGCAAGGGACGTTAAACTTCGAGTGATGAGTTAATTGACCTATTTAAAACATTAACAAGTAATTCAATGCAGAACTCACTGATATCACAATGCACGATAAGCCCATATCCAAGGTCAATGCCCGAAGGAATGCTCGATGCAATGCCACAGGTAAAAGTCCAATTCACCGACGGGCAGGAGAAGGTACTATTTGAATTCTACCCAGATGAGATCAACTTTATTGAGTCTGAGTTTATCGGATTAACGGAAGACCAAGCTCATGAGTTGAGAATGAAAAAGGACATCCAATATCTTCAATCGTAACAATTCATAGACACTTCAGGATAGTTGCTCCTACCAACCAGTTCTGGTATACTATTTCCCGTCCAACCGCCCTATCCTCTATTATATTGGGGGAATAAAAAGCAGCATTTCCGTTTGTGTCTCGCTGCATGGAGGGGAACTCCCTCAAGAAGAAATCGGAAATGCTGCCAAATCAAATTTCGGAAATAATCTAATTCGACGCAAATTTTTTCTCAACTGTCAATCCTCTGATGTTGATGTATCACCATTAGTCTGAGGTCCAAGAAATTTTCTGCAGAATTTTTTTCATCGAATCCCCGATTATTGTTGATTCTAAGGTTTTCGGGTAAAACAAATATTTTGAAAGTGAGTCGGATTTCCGATGAAATTTCTGCAGAATTTATTTTTTTGATTTACGCCATTGAAGTTATGTCTAAGTAACAGGTAAACAATAAGTAAGGGGGGATACCCCCTACAGGGAGAAGTTCGGGAGGCAGGGCTCGAATCCAAGGGGGAGGCCCCCATGGGTGTTTTATATCTCAAGTGGCAAATATCAGAAATCTGTGTTACTTCATATGGCCAAGGCGGTCATAGTTAATAGCAAAGATGTACTGACACTCGTAATTGGATTGGGTCTTTATTATTATGTCAAGTGGCACATTTGCCACTTGACATCTCAGATCCCAGGGTCCCGAATGCGCAACCAAAAGCGCAAAAATGGCAGCAAAAAAGAGGCGGTACTCATTGCCTCATCTCGGTGGAGGTTGGACGTACCGCCTCTCGGTCAACTGTCTGATTAAGAAGTAAGGACGAGCCTCAAATGTTCAATTGAATATAATCAATTTTGTATCTGTAAACGGCAAATAACAATGTACGTTTTTTCGCAAATAAGAATGTACTACAATTAGCAAATAGCGATGTACGCATTTTAGCAAATAAGGATGTACATCTTTCCTGGTGAAGGTGTGTTTTTCTCAG
>Ga0209408_1001229_pt1 | contig 16593 bp, 12 predicted proteins | sample AD_UKC107_MetaG_FD_184422 | JGI IMG/M metagenome (GOLD analysis project Ga0209408, IMG submission 184422) | Active sludge microbial communities of municipal wastewater-treating anaerobic digesters from Hong Kong - AD_UKC107_MetaG (SPAdes)... | ecosystem: Engineered > Bioreactor > Anaerobic >... | reverse complement strand
TCAGCGATAACTGCTTTGAAGATTTTGCCAGGAAGATATTATTCCTTAGAGTATTATTCCTGATACTGCTGCCAGAACTGTTCTGAAAAAACATTCCATATCCATTATTGAAAGCAGTATTGTTTTCGAGGGTGTTATCATGAGAACGATGAATCATATATCCGGCTTCAGAGCAATTGGCGACAGTATTATTTGTTATAGAAGTTTTGGTAGTGTTAACATCAAGGTAGATGCCCCGGGCAATATGTCTTCCCGGGTAAGGAGTTCCGTCAGTATTGCCGATTACATTAAGAATAATGTTGCCATCGATTTTCCTTGAAACACCTTCAGCAACCACATAGATGGCAGCTCCATCGTTCAGTGTCAGCAGGACATTATTAATAAAATTATTCTGGATAGTTATCACATCTGTTGTGGAAGAGAGCTTTATTCCACTATATCCAACATTTTCAATTTTATTATTTTTAATAGTACAATTGTCGTTAGTAATGAAAATACCGGAAGCATAGGTTCCATTGTATGCCTGGCCGGGTAATACCCCGATGTTCCTGATTGTATTGGCAGTAATATTATGGTCATTGCCGACTGCCCGTATACCCAACTGGTTACAATTATTTACGGAATTATTACTGATATTGCCTCTATGACCAAGCAAATGAATTCCATCCTGCCCGGCAAAATCGAGGGTGGAATTCTTAATTGTCCAATCATTACTGATATAATTAAGGCAAGTAATCAGGTTGGTTATTGAACCGGTAATATGAAGTCCGTCAACCGTAATATGATCATATTCTGATGTATAAATCAGAGTATTCAGTGATGCTACTTTTACCGTCTTTCCGGAAGGAGATGTTGTGCCAAAATAAATATATATTTTTCTGGCTGCATGATCATGGTACCACTCACCATATTTGGAAAGAGTTCTTAAATCATTCTGGATGAAATACCCATGCCCCGGCTCTGCATTCTGAACGGTTGCTAACGATGAATAGGTTAGTTTAGTTCCGGTATGATCAGTAATTTTGCATCTGTCAAGAGTCCAGTCATTCTTTCTGATAACTACTTCTGCCCCCGTCCAGTCTGTTGTTGCAGACAATTCATTATCGGTGATGGAGACATTTGACGAAGCGGATTCAAAGATATTATATTCATTTTTCGGCCATCTCCCCATAGCATGCTGCACGCCGTCAATGACTACCATATTAGTTTGTGCTTCTGAATCAAAAGCGGCTGAGTATATCCCGTTACCCTCATTTGTCCACGATGTTATAGTGGTCAATCCCGTAATTACTGGTTTTTCACCTGTACCGTAGGCTGATAAAGTAATGGGAGAGCCAGCAGCTCCGGATCTGGTAATGTTGATTGTACCATAAAAGGTATCACCTTTTTTAAAAAGAATCCTGTCACCAGGTTCCAGAGAGGTGAAAACTGAGTTTACCTTGGAGATAGTAGCCCAGGCTGTAGCGTCGGAGGTTCCCTGGTTTAGGTCACTGCCTCCGTTTTTCACATAATAGTCAGTAGCTGTAACTAAGGTGCTTATTGCCAGAAAAATGAGAGAAAAAGTGGTCTTCATAAACGCTTTTTCGGGTGACGAATGTATGTAATAATTTGACTAACGTACCTATTTCTACGACGAATGAGGCTTTTTGTTACATTAACGTATTCCAAATAGCCGCATGCAATGTAAAAAGAAAAAGCATACCATAAAACAAGATTATACGAATTTTGCAGTTTGATAGTTAAATCTTTGTTCTAATTCTCTAATGAAATTTCTCAACTCAGAGCCAATACAATTCTTTATGAAGTTCATTACCAAAGGTCATGAACGTAGTGTAAGAGCAAAAAAGAATATTTTCAGTTCTCTTGTAATAAAAGGCTTCAGTATTCTGACAAGTTTTTTGCTGTTGCCTGTTACTTTAACATATGTAGATGCATCTGAATATGGCGTCTGGCTTACCCTAAGTTCAATTGTGGGGTGGTTTGTCTTTTTTGATGTTGGTCTCACTCATGGGCTACGGAATAAATTTGCAGAAGCGAAAGCGAGAGGTAATGATGATCTGGCTCAGATATTTGTAAGTACTACTTTTGCAATCTTAGGAATTATCTTTTTGGGTATTTGGATAATTTTTCTTGGAGTCAATAGTTTTTTGGATTGGTCAAAAATCCTTAATGTTTCAAATAATATAAGGCCAGAAGTAACTACTCTGGCAATAATTGTCTTTACGTACTTCTGCATCTCATTTGTATTGAGAATTATAACAACTGTAATGCTGGCAGATCAGAAGCCTGCTGGCTCTTCATTTATAAATCTTCTAGGCCAGGTCATCTCATTGGGGATTATTTTTGTACTCGTTAAAACTACAGAAGGTTCGATCGTTAATTTGGGCCTTGCATTATGTCTAAGTCCACTAATAATATTGATTTTGGCGAATCTATTTTTGTTCAATGGAATTTATAAAAGATATAGACCAATTTATTCAAAGGTTCAATTCAAATATGCAAGAGAATTATTCAGTCTCGGAGCCGTATTCTTTGTTATTGAGATAGCAGTCATTATTCAGTTCCAAACGGCCAATATTATTATTGCCAGGAACTTTGGAACGGCGGACGTGACTTCGTATCATGTTGTTCATAAATATTTTGGGATGATTAATATGGTTTTTGCTATTTTTCTGTCCCCATTTTGGTCAGCCTCAACCGAGGCTTATCAGAAGTCTGATTTTCAATGGATAAAAAATGGTCTTCGAAGATATAATCAATTATATATACTACTAGTGGCGGCAGGTTGCATAATGCTGATTTTTTCAAACTTCGTCTACCGTATTTGGCTCGGAGAGGGTACCGTGGAAATACCTTTTAAACTCTCACTCTTCGGCTTTTTGTTCTTCATTACATCAATGTTCGGTGCCAAATATGTTAGTTTTTTGAATGGCATCAGTGCCTTAAGGATCCAGTTTATTGCTTGTTTATTTAGTCCTTTTTTATATGTTCTTTTGGTAATTTTTCTGATTAAAGGCTTGAACATGGGTGTTCATGCATTGTTCATTGCTGCAATTGCCGCTAATTTCAACACTTTTATTTTAGCTCCTATTCAGACTGATAAAGTATTGAACAAAGGGAAGAGAGGAATATGGATCAAATAGAATAGAAGCATAACAGGACAAATCATTTTAACAATTCTCCGTGAACAAGCAATTATATTAAAAACCATGAGTGATATCGAAGGGAAAATCAAGGATAGAATATGGAGATTCGTCAGGGATCGCTTTTATCCTTATAGGGTAAAAGATTCACCTCTGGTACTTAACATTAATTATAATTGCAGCTATAGTCAGAAAAGGGCTCTTATCTGCTATCTTCCTCACTTCTATTTCCAAACTATTGATCTAAGGACAATTGGAAGGACAATACCTTTTGAGATATTTAAAATTGTCAAAATACTTTCGGAATTTGGATACAGTATTGACTTAATTTCGGTAAACGATACTCAAGCCCTTGACATTATTAAGGGCAATCGGTATTCATTGATCTTTGGTTTTGGCGAAACGTTCTTAAAGATCACTCAGCTACAACCAGCTGCATTATCAGTTTTTTATGTAACGGAAAATCACCCGGAGTTTTCATTTAGAGAAGAGAAGAAAAGGTTGGATTATTTTTATGAACGACATAAAAGGAAGGCTTCAATTGAACGGAGTGGACGCTATTACACAACAGACCATGTGGCAGTTACATATGACCATATAATAGCTATGGGAGAAGTTGAGCAATTCTCCGATCAATATGAAAGAGTGTATTCGATTTATCCTACAGGCTTCCTAAATTCGGACTTTGTTTTTAAGCATAAGGACCACAATAACACAAGGAAACATTTTTTATGGCTTGGATCATCTGCCGTGATTCACAAGGGACTGGACCTTCTCATTGACATTATGACAACAAGGGATGATATCACTCTTCATATTTGCGGTCTTGATCCCAAAGGACGGAAGTTACTTGATGTTCCACAGAAGAGCAACATAGTTGACTATGGGTTTGTAAACATTAATTCGGAAGCTTTCCTTAAGATTGTAGAAAAATGCTCATTTTCAATTTTGCCTTCTTGTTCTGAAGGTATGGCAACCTCAATCACTACAAGCATGTTGCATGGATTAATACCGGTTGTTATAAAAGATTCAGGATTTAACAGATTAGGCGAAAATGCAATATTTCTTGATGATTATAGGATTGAATATTTAAATGAAATGGTTTCCAAACTAGCTGAATATGAGCTGGACGAGCTTGAATTACTATCAAAAAAGGTATTTGAATTTGCTTCTAAAAATTTTAAAGTGGAAGCGTATGAAAAGGAGTTTAGATCTATATTATTGGAGATCCTTAAAGATAAGTCTTAACAAATCGTGGTCTAATTGAGAAGTCTCGATGAATAGGATTGTTTTCACTGGCCCAAAATCAACATGTCAAAAGACACAGAGTAACTGAATAATGAGAGAGATGTCATGTCCAGTATCAAATAGGAGTATACTCAAGATTAATAATACTATAGGACTCTTTGAGTATTTAGTAGTGTTAGTTTTGATCTTATACTTGAGCAATGCAAATAGACTTGTTTTGTTTCACTCTTTCACGGAACAGCCCCTGATTTTTTTCATCCCTGTTTTGTTAAGCGGCATTCTCGTCCTAAAACATAACATAAAATTCAATAAGAATTTCTTCCTGCTGATTTTCTTTTACATGTTTTATGTAATCGCGATCACCATTAAATATAGAAATTTCTATCCCTCTCTATTAATTCATTACCCATCAATTTTCTTTATCGCATATTCAATAATTAAGTCGCTTAAATATAAATTGTTCAGTATATATGAGTATCTGCTTTACATATTATCAATAATAGGGATAACTCTGTGGATTATCCAATTTGTTTTGGGTGGCGATACTCTTTTTGGTCTTCTCGCTAACATACCAAAAATCGAAGAGTTTTCGCATGTAACAGGAGGAGGTATAAATATTATATTCTATTCAGTTCAACCCACATCATTTTCATTGATTTATAATCATTTGCCACCAAGGAATTGTGGATTTGCCTGGGAGCCAGGAGGATTCGCCGTTTACTTGTGTTTGGCGATCTTTATCAATCTCTTTTTTATGAAGAATGAGAAGTATAGCAAACGACATCTCTTAGTTCTTCTTCTTGCGCTCCTTACAACTCAATCGACAACGGGTTTTTTTATTTTAATCATTATCGGTGTATTCTATTATTTCAATACGAACCTCAAAACAGTATTCCTCGTACTCCCTTTGCTGATAGTTGTTGTTGTGGTAATCTTTTCTCTTCCATTCATGGCTGAGAAAATTGTACGATTGGTAGAGGATATCGAAAGGGTAGATATCATTATTGAAGCTGGATATGGCAGAGATACTTCAATTACTCCTCAAAGATTCACATCTTTTGTTATAGCTATAAAAGACTTTTTCCTTAACCCCCTCCTTGGTACAGGAGGAATTTCAGGTGAGTCATGGACCAGTAAAGTTGGTGTAAAAATTTCTACCATTACGGGCATAGGGAACCTATTAGCTCATTTTGGTTTGGTCGGTTTTATCTTTTTTCTAATTGCTACGTCCAGAACTTCCGTTCTTTTCTCGAAGAGTTTTAATTATAAGGGAAAACTTTTATTGTTACTTATCATCCTGAGTATTTCGATCAGTTATGGTATATTGTTTTTTCCGTTGATTACTTGTTTTTGGATATTTGGGTTGTTTCATACAGATAAAGCCCACAATTGATAGAATCATTAGTAGTAACTTTGTGGTACTGTCTATTCACATAGTACAATAAGCATTAATAAGACCTTATGTTCGCAAAAGATAGTTATCCAAAAATTCTAATCTTTAGTCAGACTTTCAATAATTTCTCGGGTGGTGGTATTACCTTAACCAATTTGTTCTCAGGATGGCCCAAGGATAGGATTGCAGTTATTTCTTATGACTTCATGTTGGTTGGTGTGTCTACTAACATTTGTGGAACCTACTATCAATTGGGGGATAAAGAAATCCATTGGAAGTTCCCATTTTCTATGATAAAGCAGAAACCAAAATCAGGTCTTTTGAATATAGAAAAACATGCTGATTTTCTTGTGTCTAATGGTAGACTGAAAAGTAAACAGAAACTGCCATCGAGTTTCTTAAGCCAATTACTTAGATGGCTAGGACTAGACCATAGTTTATCCCATATCTATCTATCGGATACCCTTTCGGCATGGTTGCTGGAATACAAACCAGAATTACTTTATTTCCAGATTTCAAATAGAGAGAGTGTACATTTTTCCCAGACCCTAATTGATCATCTAGGCATACCATCTGTGATCCACATGATGGACGATTGGCCGTCTGTCATCGCCGATAGGAGTATCTCGAGTAAATATTGGAAGAATAAGATTTACAAAGAATTAAAGCAATTAATGAATAAGATTGATCTTCATTTAAGTATTTGCGATGAGATGGCCGCGGAGTATAAAATGAGATATGGACACGAGTTTCACTCATTTCATAATACACTTGATCTCGCTAAATGGACACTCTACGAGAGAAAAGACATTCATCTAAATGATGGGCCAAAAATTTTGCTCTTTTCAGGGCGTATCGGTAGAGGGATAGGGCAATCTTTAATTGAAGTGGCAGCTGCTGTGAAGGAATTAACAATGGAGGGATTAGAAATCAGACTACATATACAATCACCAAGAAGTGATCGAGGAATTATAAATCAACTCAGAAAATTTGAATGTGTTAAAGTCAATCCGCCTATTGAGTACGATAGGCTTCCACAACTGTATTCTACAGCTGACATATTGGTCATTGCCAATGATTTCACTACTAATGCAGTAAGGTTCCTAAAGTATTCCATGCCTACCAAAGTCCCAGAATATATGATCTCTGGCACTCCGATAATTGTCTATGCGTCTTCTGAGACAGCATTATATAAATTCTTTAAAAGAAACAATTGTGGTCATTGCGTAGAAAGACAGAACATAACTCAGATAGCAGATGGTCTCAGATTGCTTTTACAGGACCATAGATATAGTGATAAACTCAGCAGGAATGCTATAGCTTATGCTAATAAACATTTTGATTCAGTAAAAGTTAGGCAAGATTTCCATGGATTACTGATTGAATCATCCATTAAGTTTGGAAGTAGAAACAAATTATTAACTGCAGTTAATGACTTCGAAAGGTCATGATGCAATAAGTATAATAAAGATTAGGATCTAAAATCAAGTCTATTAGTCACATTAGTAAAAATCTTTATTGAATAAAATGACATTTCTAGGCATTATAAAACGTATTGTCACAAGTCCCATTAAAGGATACAGGTACCTATATAATCTAGTCATAATTAGGTTGAACGATGTTGATATAGATAAAGGCTGGCACATTAATGGTTTAATCTTTGTGCGGAATAAAGGTAAGATAACCATTGGTCGGAACTTTGCGGCAAATTCATCAAAGTATATCAATCCAATTGGTGGTGATGGCATACTAAGACTAGTTGTAAGGGAAAAGGGACAATTAATAATTCATAGTAATGTAGGAATTTCAAATTCCACCATTGTATGTTGGAATAGGATTGAGATTGGTAATTATGCGTTTATAGGAGGTGACTGCAAAATATGGGATACAGACTTTCATTCGACAGATCCTATGGATAGACGACATAGAAACAACGCAAATGTAAAAACAGCAAGTGTTATAATTGAAGAATATGCCTTTATCGGAGGTGGATCAATCATCCTCAAGGGAGTAAGAATAGGAAAGAATTCAGTTGTAGCTGCAGGAAGTGTTGTCAGTAAGTCCATTCCGGATAATGAAATTTGGGGCGGCAATCCAGCTAAGTACATTCGTAGACTTTGATTTATTATCTCATATTGTGGCAAAACATTTTATGATTATAAGATTATTCAAAAATTCCGCGCCTGTGAAGATATTTGTCTCTGTTTTATTCACTTTTTACATCTTTGAACGTTTCCCCAATTTATTATCAACATAATAAATGTACAGTACCTTCATCTATCAAGTTATTGATACAGAATATATAACATCCTGCAGTCACTAGATTGAGAATGGATAAGAAAGCAAATCATTTTTTAAACAATACTTTATTAATAAAGTAAGCGTTAAACAAAAAAGACTTTTTACCTCAGATGTCGAATTTACCAAGAGTTCTAATTTTCGGGCAACCTTTTAACAGTAAATCCGGGGGTGGTATTACCCTTTCAAATCTTTTCAGAGAATGGGATAAGGACAAAGTAGCAGTTGCAGCCACAGGGCATGTAATGCATAACCTCACTACAGATATCTGTGATACTTATTATCAACTTGGCAGTAATGAATTCATATGGCGTTTCCCTTTCAACTATATTCAACGAAAATTCAAGTCAGGTTTATTAAAACTGGACACCCAGCTACCTATCAATCATGTACGGAGGAAATCAACACTCAGATATATTGCTGTAAATAGATTTTTTTATCCTGTTTTAGAATGGGCAGGGCTACTACATAATGCTGCTAGAATCAGAAATTCCGAGAATTTCAGGCAGTGGTTAAAGAATTATAAACCCGAATTACTTTATTTTCAGGTCTCCTCTTTAGATACGATTGTATTTGCACGGGAACTTAAAGATTATTTGGCCATACCAGCAGTGATTCATATGATGGACGATTGGCCTTCTACTATAGGTAAGAGAGGACCATTCGGGAGGTTCTGGTCCAGGAAGATAGATGGGGAGCTAAGGTTACTATTCGATAAGACGGACCTTTTCCTCAGCATAAGTGAAGCTATGTCTGCTGAATACAAGAGGAAATATTCCAAGGATTTCCTGCCCTTCCATAATCCAATAGATATACACCTTTGGGGAAAGTATAGTAAAAGGGACTATTCCTTTAACGGGGATACAGTCAAAGTACTCTATTCAGGGAGAATCGGCCAAGGTATAAGTAGTTCCCTGTTGGAAATTGCAGCAGCTATTGACAAATTAAACACTGAGGGTCTGACCATCAGGTTTCACATTCAGTCACCCGTTTCGGAGCCCTCTGTTATCCGTCAACTTCTATCCTATAAATGTATTGTGATTAATAAGATCGTAGAATATTCCAAATTGCCTGAAATCTACTCCGGGGCTGATTTATTAGTAATCGCCAATGATTTTGATGAAAAAGCCATTTCATTTCTTAAGTATTCAATGCCTACAAAGGCATCAGAGTACATGATATCTGGTACGCCGGTGTTGGTTTATTCACATGGTGAGACTGCTGTATCAAAATTTTTCATGCAATTTAATTGCGGTTACTGTGTTACAGAACACAATGAAAGCCAGCTAATAACATCGTTAAAACTCTTGGTAAATAATCAGGAATACAGGAAACAACTAGGTGCTACTGCTGTTCGAGTTGCATCAGAACTATTTGATGGTGAACAGAAAAGAAACGAATTCCGAGAATTGTTAATAAGAACATATCAAAGAAATGACAAACAAATTAATTCCGAAAACTGATAAAGGAAATATGCCATCTGTTGAGATATTTTGGACTGGAGGCTTTGATTCTAGTTTCCGTATTATCCAACTTTCCAGATTTAATGTCCGTGTACAGCCATATTATATTACTGATTATAAGTACAGGCATTCGATAGAAAATGAGCTTAATGCGATTAAGTTAATCACAGAGGATATAATTAATAACCCTCAAACAAGGTTCATCCTGGATCCGCTTATAATAGTTGATGCAGAAAGCATTAAAACGAATAATGAAATATCTGAAGCTCAGGAAAAATTAGCTGAAGAAATAGCACTTGGAAGTCAATATAAGTGGCTTGCAGGATTCGCAAACATACACCCGGGGATTGAGTTAACCATAGAAAAAAATGAAGAAGGTCATATTTTGAAGTATTTTAATAAATCCGGCATCAGAATAAAGGAAACAGTCGGTGATATATCGTATCTAACTGTTGATAAATCTAAATCAACAAAGGAGATGGTCACAATTTTTGGCAATTTTCATTTTCCACATCCTATATGCGAAATGACCAAAGTGGAGATTGTTGATGAATACAAAAAGATGGGTTACGGTGAAACGATGATGAAGACATGGTTCTGCCATAATCCTGTTAAGAATCAGCCTTGTGGTGTTTGTACACCATGTAAACAGGTTATAAGCAAAGGATTATCGTTCAGGATTACTCCTTCAGGTCTAAAAAGATATGAAACAGACCGCAAAAATGCTGATAAGATGTGGTTCAAACTCTGGAAAAAAATTCGCTGGAGGATTTGTAAATACTGATTGTTATATAGGGAATTGATAGTGATACCATTGATTCAGAATAATATTACTAAGGATTTGGGATGAAGGGTAGAAATGATAAATATATATTATTAACCTCCAGTAACTTCCCTGAAGGAGGACCTGCCGCTAACTATCTTAACTTATTCTGTCGAGGACTAAGGTTATACAATAAAGATGTCAGGGTATTCCTTCTTAAAGGGCATGCTTTCGGCAGTTTACGATATACTGGACCACGGAAAAATGAAACTCGGGAAGGGATCTCATATACATACCTTGGATTCAGGCAGAGGCCCCAAATGGTTATACTTAAACTCTTCGATCAGGCTTTAAGTTTATTGAGGTTGATTTTTTTATTATTCAGCATATTAAAAAGTAAAAGATCAACTACCATTTTATTATACAATAGTGATATTTTCTTCAATTTGCCAATTTATTTCATGTCAAGGTTATCACGCGTCAAACTTGTGAAGTTTTCCGCTGAAATAATTGACAAATCGCAATATCGGAATTCATTAGCTGGATGGATCTTACGTGCTTCGCATACCGCTAATTTCAGGTATCTAAGCAGAATTCCAGATAAGTTAATAGTTTTTAGTCATTTTCTTAAGCTCAGATTTATTGAATTGGGATATTCTGAGGAAGAAATCTTAATACAACCTAACTTAACGGATTTCTCGTATTGGGAATCGGCTAATGTTGAGAGGAAATATACTATCGGATATAGTGGTGCCCCTTATATGAAAGATGGACTTTTTGATCTCCTAAAAGCAATTAGTCTTCTTGTCAGAAAAGGCAGAGACGTCTCATTGATCGTTATAGGCGATGCCACTTTTGGGAGGACACTTATACCAGGTTTAAGGGAGGAGTGTTCAAGATTAGGGGTATTAGACAATGTGACATTTACCGGTTTGGTGGATTCATTAATGGTAAAAAAGTATCTTTCTCAATGTACTTGTCTCGCAGTAACTCGCCCTGATACAATCCAAACACGTTCCGGCTTCCCAACTAAACTTGGAGAGTATTTTGCAATGAAAAGGCCCATACTAGCAACTAGATTTGGTGATATGGAGAAGTATTTTTTGGATGGTGTTCACATTTTATTCGCTGAATGCGGTTCCCCGGAATCAATAGGAGAAAAGCTAGAATGGATTATGGACCATGATGAGGAATTAGACGGAATAGTAACAAGAGGCTATAATACAGCTTTGCAGTTACTTGAGTATAAGACAAGCATGAGAAGAATTCTTCGTTTTCTTTCAGAATGAGCAGTTTACTACCAGCAATTTACAGAAACAAATGGCCATTGGGCAAATTCAGATATTATAATGATGTACTCTTATCTAGAGTTGACAAATTGTTAAAATCTAATAAATTGCTTAAGTATTATTTACCGGTAATTCTTTTTCCGACATATTCTACATATGTTATTACACCTAAGGATACTTTTAAAAAACTACGCTGTAAAGACGTAGCTGGAGATTAATCATGTGAAACTGTTGATAGCTGACAAGTAATCATCTAAATAGGATCGCAACAAGGAGATTGGTTTATTTAAATGAAGCAAATAATTATATTGACAGACGAGTTGGATGCCTTCCTTGTCTCCAAAGCCGATTTCAGGAATTTTACCTCAATGGATGTTCTGAAAATAAGCAAATGGTTCAGGGAGAGGGACTACGATGTAAGAGTGTGCAAATTCAGTGAGCTGGATCTGTCCGTTAACTATCAGGACTTCTATTTCTTATATCAGACATCTGAAGCACCTGGTGCCTTTTACAAGAGGTACGTTGAAGACCTTGTCTATTTTCTGGAGAAACAGGGGGCTGTCATGATGCCATGTCATGAATACCTTAAAGCTCACCACAACAAGGTATTCATGGAATTCATGAGGATGAGATTTGATGATGACGCTCTGAAAACAATTAAAAGCACCTGTTACGGATCGTGGGTGGATGCACTGACATATGACAAGGGTTTTCCGGCCGTTATAAAACATGCTTCAAGCTCAGCGGGTGCCGGTGTATACCTGGCGCACAACAGGAAAGAGTACAAAAAATATATAGAAAAAGCAGGACGTACCATAATTGCCTCCGGACTGAGAGATCTGGTAATAACCTCCTTCAAAAACCTTGTTAAGAAGACTATCAAGTTCCTTTACCCTTCACGAAAAGGTTATGTGCAGCTGGATACTTCTCCTGTCAGCAGTGCCCTCGTGGTGCAGAATTTTATCCCCGGGCTCAGTGGTGACTACAAAGTACTCTATTTTGGAGGCAGGTTCTACTGCATGTACAGAAAAAACCGGAGGAACGATTTCAGAGCCAGCGGCAGCGGCATGTTTTTTCAGGTTCCGGACAATGAATTGGAAGGTGTTCTTGATTTTGCACGCAAGCTTACACTTGAAATAGACTTTCCTATAATTGGTATGGACATTGGATTTGACGGTAAATCTTATCATCTCATAGAATTCCAGATGATTGATATCGGCACATCGGCTCTTCAGAGATCAAAATTCTGGCACGAATATCAGAGCGGGAAGTGGGTAAAGTTCGAGGGTAATTCCTGCCTGGAGGAAGAGTTTTCAAGGTCGTTCGACTTTTTCATTAATCGGCTTCAGAATAAAGCATAGGGAGCAGTAATGGATATGAGACTGAACATTTGTGTCCTGATAAATGATATTACAGTACCACTATGGGTTTATAAAAGCATTGATAACCTTACCTCCTCAGAATTTGCATATGTTACGCTGATAGTCAGCCGGGAGCCAGCATGCGAAACCAGGGAACACAAGATTTCTCACGGAAGTGCAGTTCTCATAAAATTGTTTGAATCCATAGACAGGTTACTATTCCGAAGTAACCACAATTCTCACCTGGATACTGACATTGCGTCTCTGACAGGTGTAGAATCTGTTATCAGCCTTAACAATTTAACCGGCCTTACCCAAGAAACAGGCAAGACAAATGCCATAGCAGATCTCAACCCGGATGTGATAATTTTATTTGGCAGTCATATCATTGAGGACACTATTCTTGATATTCCAAAATACGGTGTCTGGACTTTTTCAATTGATGATAGCAAAATCCACGGCATGCCTGCTCATGGCTTTTGGGAGGTCATTAAACATCAGCCTCTCACAGACATGTGGCTTGAGATATTAACGGCCGACCGTTCATCAAACGACGTTATCTACTCTTCCCGTGAGTCAACATACCACTATTCAATTACAGAAAACAGGAACAAAGTATTCGGGCGCGCCACGGTAGTGTTACCCAGGCTAATTGAGGGCCTATCCAGGTACGGTGAGGGGTACCTGAATCAAATTAAAGAAAGACATAGAGCTTTCATTCCTGACATTGGCAGATCCTCGTACTCCGATTCATTTCTATCGGTCCTTAGGGATTTAGTGGCACATATAGGCTATGTTTTACGTCTTGGCATTTACAAAGCTTGCCATACTGATGCATTCAGCTGGCAATTGAGAATCAACAACATCAGGGACAGCAATTATTGTCAGGATGACTTCAGTATATTCAAAGCCATAAATCCTCCTCGAAGACTGTTCTGGGCAGACCCTTTCATCATTGCCGATGAAAACAACTATTATGTTTTTGTTGAGGAATTCATTTATAAAACTAATAAGGCTCATCTGTCAGTACTTCAGCTTAACTGCGATGGTCATCTTATTAAGTCTGAAAAGATACTCGAAAGACCATACCATTTATCATATCCATTCGTTTTTAAGATAGAAGGTACATACTATATGATACCGGAAACGAACCAGAACAAAACGATAGAGCTTTATAAATGCTACGATTTTCCATGTGTATGGAAATTTGAGAAGTTTATTATGGAGAACATAAGTGCTACCGATACCACAGTGTTCCATTATGAAAACAAGTGGTGGTTGTTCACAACCATAGACCAAACCGGAGGTGTCTCCAGTTGTAGCACTGAGTTGTTTCTTTTCTATAGTGATGATCCTATCATGGGAAAATGGGTGAGCCATCCGCTTAATCCGGTAGTCTCTGATGAAAGCAGGGCAAGATGTGCAGGGAAAATATTCATAGACGATGGCAAGATCTATCGCCCGTCACAGGATTGCTCAATAAGGTATGGCAGAGGTCTGAATATTAATCATATTACAAAACTTAACGAGCAAGAGTATAATGAAGTCCTGCTTAAAGAGATAAAGCCGGACTGGGAGCCCGGGCTGAAAGGAGTACACACAATTAACAGTGATAAGGACATGATCATTATTGACACGTACAAGTTCCACAAGCGAATATCGGTTTGATCTCAAAAGGTTTAATGCTTGAAAACCAACTGTCAGGAAAGAAATGGAGTATTCTGAAAATAGATATCATTCCCAATGTCATCAATAGTCATCTTCTGTAAAACACTGGTAAAAGGAGGCGCTGAGAAGCAAGCCTTGTCGTTTGCCAAACTATTGGCAGAGAGAGGGATGGATGTTGTAGTTATAAGCTGGAGCAAATACAAGGTAGATGCACAGAACAAAAACTTTATAGCAGAAAATTCACTCAGACATTATGGTCTTCATGGAACCCGGCTAATGAGATTTATTCAATATAATCGTATTTTAAAAAGAGAGAATGCTGCTGTTGTATTCTCCTATCTTACACTTGCCAATATAGTAACTGGTCTTAGCAAGCTCTTTAACAGAAGCCTGGTGACTTTTGGTGGCATCCGTTCTGAAAGACTGCCTGTTTGTAAATTTCTGTCTGAGAGATTTGTACACAATCATCTTAATGACGCTACCATCTTTAATAATCATTCTGCAAAGAACAAATTCGAGCAACGAGGTTTTAATCCTGGCAAAGGCTACGTGATACATAATGCCATTAAAATCCCAGCTTCATTCACCTCTTTACAGGACAGGGATGATTTAAACATAATTACAGTTGCTCGTTTTGTTAAGGCAAAAGACTTTGATACATCACTCCTTGCTTTCAGTCGGTTGACAACCAGGAATCCCGATTTATCAATCAGGTATATTATCGTTGGATATGGCCCGGAGGAACCTCGAATCAGGGCATTAATCAGCTCCCTTGGTCTTATTGAGAAAGTAGATATTGTAATTAATCCACCCAATGTGAGGGACTATCTTAAAGGTTCAGGGATTTATCTGAGCACCTCTCTTTTTGAAGGCCTGTCTAATTCCCTGATGGAGGCCATGGTTGAAAGCCTTCCCATTGTGGCTACGGATGTAGGAGATAACAGCTTCCTTGTCAGAGACGGGCATAATGGATATCTTCTGCCGGTAAAGGATGTTAAGCAGATAGCTATAAAACTGGAGACACTGGTAAAGTCTGCAGAACTCAGGCATACTTTTGGAGTGAATAGTTATGCATTAATAAAAGAGGGCTTCAATGAGGAGAAGCTTTTAAGCGGCTATTTAAAGTTGATAGGTCAATATACAACCATATTAAGCCCAAAACAAGTTCACGTAAATGAAAAAACATATACTCATACTGGGTTGTAAGAATTATCCTGCATTCTCATCAAAGAAGGTAATTTCAGGAGGAATGGAAGTGTATGTCACTGAAATCCTCGGCTATCTGAAGAAATACTTCAGATTCACGGTTATTGCAGGATATTCTACCAGTGATGATGTTGGTGTCAGGGTTAGAAGTGTGCCTCTCATAGGGAAATTTGCCCTTCAGCCAATTTCGCTTTTCTTTTACTCATTATTCATTGCTATATGGCAGGTTATCAGAGGAACAAGATATGATCTGGTTAATGCCCAAACACCTTTAAGCGGCTTTGTTGGCTATCTGCTTAAGAAATGGTTTGGTATCCCCTATATCGTGACTGTCCATATATTTGCAGCCACACCCGCGCATGTTGGTTGGGCCGCCAGAATATACGGGCATGTTGAGAAATTGGTGTTGCGTCATGCTGATCAGGTGCTATCGGCAGGATACGAGCTCAAAAAGTACCTTGATACAAGGTATGGTTTCAAAGATGGTCATGTTGTAGTCGTTCATCCGGGTATGGATGTAGTCACCTTCGATGAGACAAACGTGTGTAATGATCTACGCGAAAAGTTAAAGACAGATACATATAGAATACTGTTTATGGGAAGGTTGATTGAAGAAAACGGTGTTCAAGACCTTCTTGAGGCAATACGCATGATGAATGATGAAGACTTTAAACTTTACTTTGCCGGCAATGGCAATCTTGAGAAGCTGATTTCCGGTTTTATTGAAAAAGAAAAGCTGCACGACAAAGTTACACTTCTTG
>Ga0209408_1001224_pt1 | contig 16640 bp, 8 predicted proteins | sample AD_UKC107_MetaG_FD_184422 | JGI IMG/M metagenome (GOLD analysis project Ga0209408, IMG submission 184422) | Active sludge microbial communities of municipal wastewater-treating anaerobic digesters from Hong Kong - AD_UKC107_MetaG (SPAdes)... | ecosystem: Engineered > Bioreactor > Anaerobic >... | reverse complement strand
CCGTTGAAAACAGGGCTTGGGATCTTCATCTCTCTCCAATATCACGCGAAGGGAGAATAACATGTAAAATCGGTGTTGGGAGCATAGACATCCCGGTTCAGATACCGATACCGTTCAATTCGAAAGAGTGGACAATGAGTATCTATGAACCTATTGATATCCCTTCACTCGCGGATTTTGTAAACCTCACCGGCTTTGACGGTACTGCATGGCTTGCAGAAATACTCGGTGCATTAACTCCTGAAATGTCCGTGTCCCGTTTTGACATTAAGTTTGATTTTGATCCATTTGATATAAAGAAGCTCGCCTTTGCCGTCAGCTTCAGTGATATATCAATAACTCTTCCGCCCGGTATTAGGGTTTCTGCAGACAGTGTTGAGCTCCTCATGAGCAAACAGGCAGGATCACTAGCCCTTGATTCCTTTGCTCTATGCTGCTCTATAGTAAAGGGGGATACGGTTATTCCTGTATCGCTTAAGAGGCTTGCTGAAACATGGGAGCTAACACTCTCTGTTGCTGATAACGGTGTTATACCGATACACCTTGATATTCTTGAATCTGTGATTCCCGGTCTTTCCCTCCCTTCAGGTATTGGAAGTTCCGGTATTGATATAAGGGAGATATGTTTAAGGCTCACTGATGAGATGTCCCTCATCGAATTCTATGTTGTCATGGATATTAAAGGTTTTGCTTCTATTGCCACATTCGGCCTGTTAAATGAAACAATTCCTGTAAAGATAATATACGAAGAGAACAGCGGTAATCCCCGGTATGGCATACAGCTCCTTGAATGGCCATTTAACCTGGGCTTTATGCATTACCTTGACGCACCCTATTCAGGATGGATACTTATAGACTTTGACGAGTTCGGTTCAATTATGATGGAACTCCCAAAGTTTTTTGCTGAAGGTAATAATTTTGTAATAAACGGGGAGGTTAAATTTACCCGCAGCAGTGACCTGTTTACCCTTAAAGATGGCAGTACTGTACGCGGTAAGGGGTTAAATATCCCGGTAAAATTTCTATGCAGCAAAACAGGACTTTCTGTTCTTACGCCGATATTGCCCCGCAGTGTACCTGTTACTCCTGAAAATACTCTGGGTGATCTTATACGCCAGGCCGGAGGTAATCCCGATAATCTCCCCTATGATTTCATGGATTACCTTGATATATCAGCCCCTGACGGAATACAGTATGATGTAGTAATTTCATCTACGGGCGATCTGAGTGTAAGGCTCTCACTCCCCGATTCAGTTACAGGTGAGGACACCCCTGTTAAGATACTTGTGCCCTCCCTGCCGTTTTTAATGGGGGTGAAGATATATAACATAGGTTTCTCTTCTATACTCGGCAACCCGATGCTCAATATAGATGTTGAGACAGACCAGTTTCTACTCCCCATACTTGTCGCCCTGTCATGGTTCAATGCCGATGAGCTGGACTTTATTACGGACCTGCGCAGGGTCAATTTTCATTTAAACGCAAAAGATGTGTGGATACTTTTATCCACAATTATACCTGTCCCGGTATTCTATGACGATATATCCTTCAGGTACTGCGGGGTTGAGGGGTTTGCAATAGAGAGCGGTATAAAACTCCCCAGGCCAGGGCTGAATGTTGCTGATTTCGGTAAGATAGGAGCCTTCCTTGTTCAGATAATGAAATTTATAACCCACGGTGACTATTACCTTGAGCCGCAGGATTTAGGGAGCGCTGACCTTAAGTTTACACTGGGACCCACATACGCGGAGTTTCCGAAATATGTTGGGAGCCCGCTTCTCGGGACAAAGGATAACGTGTTCACAATGAGTGCTGCAGAGATCCTCTGTCACATTCTTAACACAATGAAGAACCCTTCCATGACACGGTTTATAACGATGATACCGGAAGATATCCGTTATCTCAATGCAGGAATAGACCTGGGGCCGCTACATGCCGCACTTAAAACAGGGTTTACAACAGTTGAAGAATTTAAAGAGGATACTGTTTCCGGGTACCCTTCGAATATACTTGAAAGGCTATTTACTGATGTTGACAGGGGCCTTCTTACCCTGGTTTACGGAAGATGGGATATTGCTCCCCTTGTTGATTTTGAAGTGATGCTGGGTGTTTCACTCAGGGATTTCAGGGGGGGAGCTCTGCACGTGGGGCTCCATGGGGATATTGGTGAGAATTTTATTGCATGTGAAATCACAGGCGTAACTGTTCTGAATCTTGATAACAGGCACAACCCTTTTATCTTTGATCTCAGGAGTAAGCTGGTTCTGCTGGGGCAGAATATCGGGACACTGGCAACGCGCCTTGACAGCAACGGCTTCATGATGGCAGGGAGTTCCACCCTTATAGACTGGGGAGGATTCAGGGCAAGTGCAGAGCTGCGCGGAGCCCTGGACAGAAGGGGCGGCTTCCTCCTGTCAGGTGCTGCACAGGTTAAGATGGCAGGTATTGACCTCCTTGATAGTTTCGCAGAAGTGCATAATAACAGTATTGCCATAAAGAGCATGTGGCTCGGTTTCAGCCTGAACTTTTACTCAAAAATTTCCGGCGGGGGTCTTATTATTATTGGTTCCGGGGCGGTGCCGGAAATTGCCCTGGATAAAAAACTTCCGTCTTTTACCATACATACACCTGCGGGTAGTTATACTGTTGGATCGCTCCATGTAAAGTGCGGCCTCAGTGCGGGAGTAAATATTACCATTACAGGTACATCATTCGATGCTTCTGTAAATGTTTCATTCACCTTTATTAAAAGCTTCACTTTTACCTTCGCTCTCTCTGATATACCTGATACATTCGATAAGCTTAAAGATCTGATTATTGATGAGGTGATAAAAAAGATTATAGATTCGCTCCTCTCAATACCTGACGGGTGGGAGCATATACTAAGGTTGATCAAGGATGGCCTTGCCTTTGTTGAGGATGTTGCAGGTATGCTTGTTAACGGTTTCGGTAAGTCCATTGACTTCGCTGCGCAGGCTATGAAGGAGATCCTTGAGTATTCTGCGGAGCAGATTGGTGAAGCTCTTAAAAAGATGGGTGCAACAGCAGCTGAGGTTGCCCGGGCGCTCTATACGGCTCTTGGTATGGCAGGGCACGCGATTTCTGAAGTACTTATGGCTGCTGCCTTTACTCCTGTTGAAGCTGCACAGGCACTTAAAGATGCCCTGAATTATTCATCAGAGCAGATGGTTGAGAATATGCTTAAGGCCGGTGCAGAGGTAAGGGATATAGCTGTTGCCCTTGGTAAAGTTTTTAATAAAACTATTGATGAGGTTGCTGAATTCCTCAGGGGTATGGGTAAGACTCTTGAAGAGATTACCGGTATACTTGCCTCCGGTCTCGGGTTCGCGGCAAGGGAGATTGCAAAGGCCCTTCAGTCTATAGGGGGGAGTGTCGCGGAAATATCAGAGGCTCTTGTTAATGCCCTGGGGTGCGGTGCGGATCTTCTTGCCGGCGCTCTTGACAGTATAGGTGCAACAGCATCGGAAATTGCAGGTGTTCTCAGCAATCTGCTGGGGAGCGGCGCTGCTGAAATTGCGGCAGCACTTAAATCAGTGGGGAAGACAGCGGCTGAGATCGCCTCGGCCGTGAGCGGAGTTTTAAGTACAACTGCTGAAGCAATGTCAGCTATTCTTAAAAATATCGGGTTCAGCGCCTCAGATATAGCCGGTTCACTGAAAGATGTGTACGGCCTTTCCGGCGATGCCGCAGCTGCAATTTTGAAGGGGATTGGTGTTGGCGCAGGGGATATAGCGAAAGCGCTTTCAGATGTTTTCAGTTTTGGTGCTGACAGGATAACTTCAATACTGAAAAACCTGAGTTTCCCAGTGAGCGATATTGCCGGGGCCCTCTTTAACGCCCTGGCTCTCCCTGCTGTAAGGGTTGCTGATCTGCTCAAAGGTATAGGGGCTTCTGCTGCAGCTATTGCTGATTTCTTTAAAGGTGTTAATATCCCCAATATTGGTAATATCCTGGAACAGGTCGGTTTTGCAGGTGATGTTATTCAGGGTGTTGTTGATATTGTAGGATGCCCTGTTAACAGTTTCTGCATGAAGTGCCCTAAATGTGATTTATGTGCCAAGTGCCCTAAATGCTGGAAGTGCCCGAAATACTGAAAACTGGTATGGTTGAATTTGATGAATAAGATCAGGGGAAGCAGTTATAACATATATGTTAAACTCTCAGATGCAGAGACTCTTCTTGTGCATGGTTATACAGGCGCAGTTAGAAAAGTTCCATCAGGTATAGTGAACTATATACGCTCACTTGATAATCCAGCCATTGGTGGAGCACTCATCACATCCGTGCCGTCAGATATTTTATATTCTGAACTGAAGCGTGACGGGTTTATTACTGATATGACTCTTAAAGATGAAATGGAGTTTATTTCACGGATTAATTCCAATCTCCATGGAAGGAACAGGAAGGGTAAACCTGAATTTATGATTGTTCCTACCTACAGCTGTAATTTTAACTGTTACTACTGTTATGAAAAAGATATGAGAATAAGCAGGGGGGATTCTTATGTAAACAGTGTAATGTCTAATGATATGTGCAGGATGATCTGCAGCGCTATGATGGAGATTGAAAATCAGAACCAGGCCCCTGGCAGCGACTGTGATGATCCGGTACAGGTCACTTTTTATGGTGGAGAACCACTGCAGCGTGTAACTTCCGGCGCTGTAACCTCGATTCTTCAGCAACTTCTCCCGATGAACCGCTATACTTTTTCAGCCATTACCAACGGGTATGAACTGGAGTATTTCAGGGATATACTTTCTCCGGAGATGCTCTCGGAGGTCCAGGTGACAATTGACAGTGTTCCCGAGGTTCATAATAAGAGGAGAACTCTGAAAAACAGCAGTGCAGGGACCTTCCATAAAATTGCGGATAATATCAGCATGGCCCTTGATAAGGGTGTGGATGTAAATGTCAGGGTTAATACAGACAGGGATACAATTATCCGTATAGAAGAGTTGAGCTGCGAGATGGCAGCAAGGGGATGGGGCTGTTATGATAATTTCCGGGTTTCACTGGCCCCTGTGTTCCGGTTAAAAGGAGACCCCGGACATGACAGGTGCCTGAATTATGGTACACTTTTTAATGAGCTTAAGAATTACTCCACGGTTCCGGGAGCGGATAATAATATCAGGGCTATAGTGTCACAGGAGGAGTATTTCGATTCCATGGAGGAATCTTTAATAAACGGCCTCCCTTTAACGTCTCATTTCAAGTCGTCAATATGTAATTCAATGGGAACTCTGTTTATATTTGATCTCTACGGCGATATATACCCATGCTTTGAAAAGGTAGGTAGAAAAGAGAGCGTTCTTGGTAATGTCAGCAGTGACAAAGGCACCGTTTTTAATGATGAGGTGCATGACAGGTGGAGAGGGAGAATCGCCACATCCAATGATAAATGCGGCCGTTGCAGTTACACTCTTTTCTGCGGAGGTGGGTGCGCCTCACGCGCAGAGGACAGTAACGGCACAATCTATTCATCATACTGTGACGGGTTCCCCCTTTTTTTTCAGTCAAAAATCATGGAGCTGTACCTTAAAAATGAAAAAGCCCGGGGTGTTACAGAGAGTGTTCTTTACGGCGCACCAGCGTGATGCGTAAATAAGATGCAACAATAGGAAATTATCAGGGATAAAAAGCGGAGAGGATAATGAACAGCAATTATATTCTTTTTATTAGCGCAACATCCGTAAACGGCAGGTTTTTATATGCGGAGGATAAACATCTTTACCGGATAATAAATGACAGTCCGTTCCCGGTATATACTCCTGATCAGATTAAAACAGTATATTCGGATTCAGACCAGGATATTAAAGTTGCTGTGATCCCTGTTGTAGATGAGAGCAACCTGGCTTCAATGGTGAATGAGGGGATACTGGAGGTTCTTCCTGTAAGTGAAGCTGCAGAGATTTTCAGAGGAACAGCCGTATCTTTCGGATTTCAACCTGTTAAACTGGTTATTAATCCCGGTGATGATATTATTGCAAGAGCTGCCTTTCTAATCCCGGATATTGAGATTATTAATACAGTCAATAATGTGGTATTCAGCAGCATTAATGGGGATCTGGTCTTCGATAGATTAAGTATGAGGTATGCAATTCATACATCTGCCGAATTAACTGTTAAGGAGGGCTCAGTTGAGTTTCTTTTCAGTATCAACTCCTGTTATATCAGATCTTTCAGGTTATCATTTAATATTACTTTTATTCCACCTGATTCTGCAGGGCTTGGAGAGATCGTTTCGGGGCAGACTTTAATCTGGCTGCAGGGGAATCTGTTAAAAAACAGTAATGCTTCTCCCGGAATACTCGCTGAGATGATAAAGAGGGGAGATTGTTCAGTAAATTCCCCTGCTGCTGTTATGAAAGAAGTGTTGGGACTTACGGCAGCGGAGATATCCGGTATACTGAAAGATACTTTTAATTACAGCGACATTGAAACAGTGCGAAAAATGCTTGAAGCCGGATTTTCTGCTGCTGACATATGCAGTATACTCGCATCGCATTTTCTTTTAACCCCGGTGGAGGCTTTCCCTCTCCTGACCGGAGAGGGCATCCAGGCAGGTGAAACAGTTCTCTCCATGAGGTCAGTATGGGGGTTATCTGACAGCATTATATGTGATATTCTTTTACAGCACAGGTACCCTTACAGCAGTATTGCCTTAATTTTTCATAATGATTTGAATTATACCTGTGAAGAGGTCTCTGTTTTTTTAAAGGAGCGCAGCCTTCCGGTAAAAGAGATATTTGATATTCTTATTAATACTATTGAGTGTACTGCTGATGAAGTTGCAGGTTTATACAGATGGCTTGCGGTAAGCGATGAACTCTGTGCGGTAATTCTATATAATGAATTGTCTCTCCCCCTTGATTATATATACACTGTATTGATAAGCGGTTCTGTGCCGGCCGGTACTGCAGTAGAGATAATAGATCGCGTGATTAATCCCGGGAGGGTGGATATTGCCCTTATGCTGAAACATAGCGGTATGTCATCCGGTGAAATAACCGGTTGTCTCAGTGCTTTGCCCGGGCTCTCAATGAATGAGCTTGCATCGGTTCTTAAATCTGCAGGTTTTTCAGTTCCGGAGATTGCGCTTATTTTTTCCCGTTCTCTGAACTGGTCAGAAGATGAACTACTTGACATGATCGATTATATAAAGGGTTCAGTGAATGAAATTGCTTCTGTGCTTCAGGTACTATATCTGTATAACTGCAGTGATATTACTTCACGCATGTTAGGAAGGGGTAAACTCGTATCAGCTATATGCGGGGCACTCTTTACAACACTTGACTATCCTTTAACTGTAATTATATCAGTTTTAAAAGATAATGGTGCATCTGCCCGGGAACTTGCCATTGTACTGCACGAGTCTGTAAAAGTCCCTCCATACAGGATTGTTGAGACTCTGGAAGGTGAAGGGGTAATAATAACTGAGATTTGTATCTTACTGAGGGATACATTAAAACTGCCGCCGGAAGATATTGCTGCTGCTCTGAAGGGGGCAGGTTTCGGCTATACAGAGATAGCCAGGCTGCTTGGAGTATACCTCGCATTCCCTGAAGAGGAAATCCTGAATGTTCTTAAAAATATGGGTGTTCCTGCCCAGGAACTTTCTCTTCTCATGAAAATTGTATTCAATTTTACAGGGGAGCAGATGGCAGAGGAACTGTACAAAGCAGGTACTGATCCCGCCGGAATAGCTGAAATACTCTATACTGTATATTTTTTCCCTCTGACAAAGAGTGCATCTGCTCTTCACTCTTTGTCAATCTCTGCGGATATTATGGTTCACGCCTTAAAAACTGTTTATAACTGCAGTTATGATGAAATTTACAATATACTTTCCGGTTTCAGGATACCATCATGGATAACAGCAGAGATTATAATTAATAGTTATAATCTGCCTGTTGAAAGTGTTGTTTTACTCCTGGCTGAGAAAGGGCTTCCGTTATCAAAAATTATTTATACCCTTACTGTTAAATTGAAATGTCAGGAGACGGTATTTATAAAGAGTCTCCTTGCCATTAATGCTCAGTTGTCTGAAATAGCTTCTGTTCTTTATTCATATTATAAAAACAGTTCAGGTTCAGTTGCTGAAAATCTTTTTAAATGTGGAGTTCCTGTTAAAAGTATTCTGCGGATTTACGGGTATTTAAGATTATTCAGGAACAGGAACAGTATAGTAAGACAGCTGTATCACTCAGGTGCTGATGCCGGTGAGATTATACTATCTTTAAAAGATCTTTATCATTACAGGGAACACAACTGTTTCAGGCTGCTGTTTAATGCGGGTGCAGAGCCTGATATTATGGCACAGGCTATGTCTGATGTTTTTAAAACCGGATGTGAAAAGATCTCCAGATACCTTAAAAAAGCCGGTTACGGTACAGATGTTATTATGGAAACCCTTTATTCTGTCTATGATCTGCCTGCCGTGGGAAATATGAAAATAATGAGAAAAATTGATATCGATTTTTCAGATTCCTCTCTTGCTGTTATCGCTTCTGTATTGAAGTTCACTTATAATTCATCAGCAGAAATAATGGTTAACTGTTTTAAAGAGAACTATATCAGTACTAATGATATTGCCAGGAATGTTAAAAACCTTTACGGTTTAACACCCGGGGAAATAATAACTCTATTCAGTAAAAATGGAATATCCCTGCTGCAGATTGTGAATGCACTTCAGGATGTCTATATGCTCACGGCAGTTGAGTGCACCCGGTATTTATATGAATCGGTAGTAAAACCTTCTGATATTGCTGTTACTGTTAAGCAGGTTTACAAAATCTCTGTTGATGAAACAGCATTCTGCTTTAATATTCAAGGTGTTGAAGCAGATAAACTTGCTGATATACTAAAAGACTCATTTCATCTCAGCAGTGAGTCTTTATCGCTAATTCTTCTTAATCTTGGGCATGAAGTAAAAACAGTTGCTGTAAGCATTACTAACCTCTTTAACCTGGAGGCTGCCGGTATGGTGAAAGTGATGAAAAGCTGCGGAATTACAGCTGAAGAGAATGCTCTGCTGCTTCAGGATATATACAGTTTATCTGCTGAGAAAATTGCTGCTGTAATGTTTGAATCCGGTTATTCTTTTGAAGAAGCAGGTGTCATGATAAAATTTGTTTATAATCCTGAACCTGGAGCTTTTGCTGCTGCTGCAATGAGTTACGGTTTCCCTGCAGCGGAGATCGCCTCATCCCTGAACAAATTATATGAAACTTCTTTTGAACAGATAATTGTTATACTCAGAGACCTGAATATTGATCCTACAGATATCTGCGGAATTTTTAAAGACAGGTTCAGCCTTGATGAAAAAGAGATAACAGCGTTTTTCAAAAGTACCGGCATTGGTTCAGTTTCCGTTTCTGCAGCTTTAAGGGATAAGTTCAGACTCAAGGTGAAAAGAACTGCTGCTCTCCTTGATGAAAATGGATTTGCTTCTGTTGATATTGCTGAAGCACTGAAAGTTGTATATAAACTGTCAGCTTTGAGGTGTACAGTGATTCTCAGGGGACTGGGTAAAACAAAAGGGGAGATACTTCCCATACTGCTTGGCATTTTCAGATGCAGTGATACTGAGGCAGCTATTATACTGAAAAAGGGAGGGTTCAGAGATTGAGAAGGTAGTAAATGACTGCTATTGATTACAGCGGTTTACGAAATGATTAGGGCAATGTCATTTCGAACGTATGTGAGAAATCTAAAAATTATTGATAAAAGATAGATTTCTCAGTCGCTGACGCTTCTTCGAAATGACAATTTGATGTTCTAATTCAATCGTAAAATACTATAACTGTTAAAGCAGGATATAATTTAACAAAAAACATAAATCAGGAGTATTATATGAACAGAATAATTATCACTGTATTAGTGACAGTTGCGGTTATACTCGGCGGGGTTAGTGCTGTGCTATGGTTTAAGTATAAAGAAGTAACAGCTACACCTCCGGATAAGATGGAAATACTGAGCAATGAACTTAAAGGCACAGGCAAACTTATCCTCGCAGAGGAGAAGGTTTACCAGGAGTATATAAAAAAATTTGAAAAGGGGCCGGCTAAGGCAAAGGTTCTGTTCAGGTGGATGACTACTTTTCAGTATCTGATAGATCTGCAGAGCCCTGAGTTTATAATTGAGAAAGATGGCAATATGCTGAAGGTATCATCACCGGTTATTTCATTAAATACACCTTTAATAGACATCAGTACTTATAAGCCGGGGATTGTTATAGATGGGAGTATATGGATTAATGAACATAAACTGATAAATGATGAAATGCAGGATTTTAAAAACAGGTCACAGGCTGCCGGTAATGAACTGATTAAAAATACCCGCGTATTAAAACTCTGTACTGATCAGCTGAAACTTGCTGTATTAAAGATTGCTTCAGGGCTGCAGATACAGGTTGATGATGTGGAGATACAATTCGGGAGAGAATAATCATTATCTCTTCCGGAGAATCGGTCTCTGTGTTATAGCATTCGAATTGAAATATAATTTTCAGGAGGCAATACATTGAATCTGTTTAGCAGAATTATCGGTATAATAACCGGATTTTTTACAGCAAGGGGCTCTGCAGATATAATTTCACAGGGTAACAGTCCAGCACCTGGTGGCGGGGCAGGCTCTTCGAACAGTTCGGCGTCTGATACTGTTTCAAATGCAGCAAAGAGTGATTTTGACGAGAGCAGAATCCTCCAGGATTATTCAGTCACTCAGAAATGGCACAACGGCTGGAAAAGAACACTGGATCAGATTAACGAGGTTGTTATTCACCATACTGCAGGCACAGGGAATATTGAAACCCTGAAGAAGTGGATGCTTACCGGTGAGAGAAAGGAGCAGTATATGAAGGGGATCTCCCTGTTCCATTTTGCCATAGACAGGGATGGTAAGATCTGGAAAGCCGGGCCTATATCCAGATGGTGGTACCACTCATGTTCAGGGAAACACGACAGATTTACTGTGGGTATAGAAAATATTCATAAGACAGGGCCCTTTACTGATGCACAGTATGATGCTCTTTCCTGGCTTCTCTTTGAGTATATGCATCACTTCTGTCCTGATTTCAGCAGAATTGTCAGTCATGACTATAATTATAATACATACAGCAATATGAAGAAGGGGTGCCCGGGGCCGGATTTTGACTGGGATAGGCTTGAACAGGAAATGACAAAACGAAGCATAACCTTTGAAACTCACGGTTTCGAAGAATATACGATTAAGTTTCCTGCCTGACTTTTTTCAGTTTATACTATGTATGTAAAGATGGAGGTTCGGTGATGTTCAGAGCAATTGGAAGATTTTTGAATGGTTTTAATTATAAGTATATAAAACCGTGGTTTTTTTCAAGTGACGATCCGGGTAGAATTAAGGCCCCATATGTAATCAGTTTTGTATTTCTCGGTTTGACTGTATGGGCTATAGTTATTCATATCACTATAAAGATGTGGCAGTTTCATGAAATTATCCAGCTCTGGAACAGGGATGGTATAGAATCTCTTCCGTATATTGAAACTCTTGCAAAGATTGATATGTCTTTAATCCCCTTGATTTCAGTGCTTATAGGAACTGCCGGTTTGTTTATCGGCCTCTATAACTGGGGTAAAAAGAAGAGTGATGCTCAGCCTGTCGGGGTTGAAACAGGGGAAGGCACAGGTGCCGGTGACGGAGCTATTAAACCGGACGAAATATAGAATCTGAAATGATATTACCTTGTTGTTTTGATCATAACCATAAGTAAAGAATTCTGATTTCCGCTCTCTCCGTGAGGAGAGAGCGGGAGTGAGGTCTGAGGTCATAATGGCAGAAAAAAGTATTCAATTCTTTACCCTTTTTAGTCACTTACCCGTTTTACCTCTTTTCGTTAACTGGTTCACAATAAATCCCGGCACTGTATAATTCTCAGGGATGTAACTCTCAGGTATGGTTGTATGGTTCCCGTCCCTCAGCGCTGAATATGCAGGTGAAAGTATCTCGATCCCTTTTTCATTAAATACATCCTGAATATTCCCGTGAATTTCCGAGTAGATTGCAGCCATCCTGTCTGCCCTGTCAGTATAAACATTAAGCTCATAAGCAACATAATAATCATTGAGCGCAGTCTGAAGTACGAATGGAGCAGGTTCCTTCTTAATATTTTCTCCGCATCTTGAGGCTGATTCAAGTAGCGCGTTATGCACATCTCTCCAGGGAACATCATATCCGATTGTAACAGATGTATGAAGAATAAGCCCTGTTTCAGAGGCAAGGAGACTGTAATTTATAATATGGCCTGAAAGAACTGATGAGTTCGGTATTGTAACTACTATATTCTTTACAGTTTTAATCCTTGTTACAAGTAAAGTTTTTTCAATCACCTCTCCTGACGTGTCGCCGATCTTTACCCTGTCCCCTGTTTTGAAAGCATACATATAAGTGAGAATAATTCCAGCAACCATATTGGCAATAACTGAAGTTGAGCCGAGAGAGAAAAGAACACCGAGAAATATTGATATCCCCTTGAATGCCTCGGAATCCGATCCCGGGAGGTATGGGTATACAACAATCAGGGTAAATATAATAATCATGAAACGGACTATTTTGTGAGTGGGGTCTGCCCATTCAGGATAAAAGCCGGGTAGTTCTATATTCTTCTTTTCCACCTCATCAAAAAATAGCCGTGAAAGTCTTATTACATACCTGTTTATTAATATAATTATTGCTATAAATATGAGACTTGGTATGTATGAGATAAAAGTTGAAACTACTGATTTAAGAGGTGAGAGTACCCATCCGAAAAGTGTATCTGCCCATGTCCTTGTAAAACTGAAATAGCTGAATACTATTGGTATAAAGATGTAGAGCAGAAAGATATTCAGTGTAAAATTAAAAAATGAAACCAGCCTCTGAAGCAGCATTACGATCTGGTCTTCAGTGAGGAGTGTTATGTTTTTCAGAACAAGGGGCGTTATGAATGAACCTTTCCATTCATTGATGTTTTTTGAAAGAATAAATGTAAGGAGTTTAACTGTTTTAAAGAGGCCGTATCCGAAAGCGGTGGTTACAACTGTGAGGACTAACCCCCACAAAATATCTTTAATTCCTTCAGCCTTTGATGTGGGGAAAAGAAGAAACATTGCATCGATAAAAAGGTATACAATAATAAGAGAAATAAACAGGCGCAACCCCCGGAAAAGGAGCACAACTGTTGATACTATTGTTTCATCAGTGATCAGTTCGTGGTCTTTGATATGTACTGTTTTAAAAAAAGTCCCCTTCGCGGATTCAGTTTTTGCGTATAGTTTTTTAAATCCCTTACCCGTGAGATATATCAGTATTATCTGAAATATAAAGAGAAGAAAGGCGATGCCCCCTTTAATGATGTTAGCCCTGTTATTGATAATAAATGTGTATATATCTGAGGGCTTTTTAATAACAGCTATACCTGCTATATCCTTAAAGGCATCTTTAAGTACAGCATGGTACTCTGCCGCAAGCTCTTCATCTGTTTTACCGGCGATATTTGCATCCTCTTTTGTTATAGAGAGGATGGTTTTCTCTTGATAAATTATATCAGTTGTGAATTCACCTTTAACAATGGTCATATCACCGGGGTTGAAGTTCCCTGATTTTTCAATATCTGAAATGCGTGTTGAGATAGCAACGGCTCTTTCAGCTTTTGAGAATGGACCGAGATCTGAATATATCTTAAACAGTTTTTTTTCTTTAAATACTACAGATGGATAATCTGTGTCTGCTGCAGGTTCATCAGCGGAATATAATGGGGATAGAATCAGGATAAAAGCCAGGATGATTATTGGAACAGCTGTTTTTGGCATTATTTCAACCTCAAATAGTTTCAGATAAAATATAATATAATAAATTATTTTTCTTTTCGGTAATCATTTATGCCTTTTAAAATATATTCTGCCAGAAAGCCGGTTACTAATAGAAGAAAAATAAGAAAAATAAGAGGAATGTCAAGAGTGAAAAATAACAGTTTGATTGTAACAGGCTGAAGGTTTGCCATTGCTATTATAGTTATAATTATATTTGATGTTTTTTTAAGATTTTTTTATTGTTTGCATACTCCTTCTGGTTATTCCTGCGGGAACAGGCAGATTATACTCAGCCCGATGAAACAGGTAAAAATATGCGGGGCTGTCATAAAACAGTTCAAAGCGGATAAGCTTGCAGCTATCAGTATCTTTAATATATTTCATGACCAATTATAAAGTTTTTTAAAAAATAATTCCGGGCGCTCATAATTATATTATAATTCAGTAATAATTCCTAAAAAAATTATAGGGGTAAAAAACTCTAAAAATTTAACTATGTATAAAATTATTATAATAATAAAATTTTGTCATTCCGGTTTTGCATCATCAGTTCGTGCAAATACCGGAATCTCATAGATTGGTTTTATGAGATACCGGCATTCCGCTGCGCTACAGCCGGTATGACAGATAATTATACTAATAGCTTTGCACTAATAACTATCTTCAGGAATAAACATTGATTATAATTTATATAAGAATATATCAGTAATCAATAATTCATTTTAAAACGGCAAATATATGTTTATAGAAAACATACTCAAATACCGCATAATCGATACAGGTAAAGGGTCATTGACCATTGGTAATATCGCTGAGCTGTTTTTTGTTATTATTATTTCTTGGCTGTTGATCCGCCTTGTGACAGCTCTTCTTGAACAGCGTAACAGGAAAGCCGGGGCAGCTGACGGCAGATTTTCTTCAATAATTCAGCTGGTAAAGTACGGAGGGTGGACTCTTGCAGCGGTTATTGCTCTGCAGACAATAGGGGTTGATGTGACATTTATTGTAGCCAGTTCTGCGGCTATTCTTGTTGGTCTCGGTTTCGGTCTTCAGAATGTATTCCAGGATTTTGTTTCAGGTATTATTCTCCTTGCAGAAGGTTCAATTCATGTTGGCGATATTGTGGAAGTTAAAGGGAAGGTGGTAAAAATAAAGGAAATTGCTCTCCGTACCTGTGCGGTAAGTACCCGTGAAGACAACATTGTTATAATCCCCAATCATATGTTTATCCAGGACGCTGTAATTAACTGGTCTCATAACCTTGAGCCTACAAGGTTTTCTTTGAAGGTGGGAGTTTCGTACTCATCAGATGTGAGGCAGGTGGAGCGTATTCTTATGGACTGTGCGGAGTCCAGTGACGAGGTTGTAAAATCACAGGGATTTATGCCCTTTGTGAGGTTTACTGATTTCGGGGAATCCGCGCTTATGTTTGAACTTATTTTCTGGAGCAATAATCTTTTCAGGATTGAGAACACAAAAAGCAACCTGAGGTTTAAAATCAGGGAGGCGTTTGAATCTGAAGGGGTTGTTATACCCTTCCCGCAGATGGTTCTGCACAGGGGGGAATAACAAAAGAGTTTTATAACTTAGCGTAGCTATGTAATTATCTGATTGTTTTCATCCTCTTCAGTTTTCGGAGGGAAGAAGAGTGATAGAGGTTTTTCCCTTACTTTCCCTGCAAAGGCTTTCATTATTTTAGAAAAACTTGTGAGTTTTAAATTTCTGGATCTTAAAGCAACATTGAGAGCCAGTATAAAACTTACCCAGAGATTCAATGATGCAATAAGGATAATGTATAAAATAGAAAGCAGAAGTTCATAATAACCGGGGGTATTCACAGAAACGGCATATCCGAAATTTGCAGATGAAAACGCAACATGTCTTATCCCGAGAGGGGCATTGAGCAGGTATCCGATATACGAAGTTGCCCCCAGCAGGACTCCGAATATAAAATTACCCGCGAGAGCCCCGTAGTTTTCATCCATATATTTTCCAAGTTTTTCCCTGGCCGAAAAGGACATTATTTTTTTTAAAAGAGGATGGTGTTTAAGCCTTTCCCCGAGCATGAGGTAGGCTGCCCGGTTGTCGAAAAAGCCTGCCGCAAGCCCCGAGACAAAAAGCCATACCCCGGCTATAGCTGCGTGTAAAACAGCCAGGCTCGCTAAAGGTGTAAGCTCGTAGAGAAGATACGCGCTTTTTTTGTCTGTCACAATAGGAGTGCCTGTAAAATTAAGAAATAAAAAACCCAGGCCAAATGAGAGAATAATAGCGACAGAAACATTTCCTATGATTGCTATAAACTGGGATCTTGAAACCTGTATCAGGAGACTCGCGAGAGTATCCGGATTTGCTCCTGCGGTACCCTCCTGCTGGAGGACACTGGCAAATTTTGAAGCAGTCATTGCGGGCTGCTTGGTGGCAACAGTGAAATGCATGATGTGTATAATCATAAAACCTATACCGTAATTCAGGCATACAAGAACTGTCTGGTTTAAAGGGTTCAAACCGAGTCCTGTTAAATTGATTTTAATCAGAGCCATTGCCGCGATAAAAATCCCGCCGCCGGCTCCCGAAACAAGCATTTGAAGGTAATCTTCTCTGTTTTTTGTTATATAGTGTTCGCCATGGTCGCTTGTGTTTTCGGTAATGCTGATAGAAAGCAGTCTGATGTTCTGGTTAACAAGAGTTCTTATGCTGTATCTTTCTATGCTGGCGTTAACAAGTTCTGTGAAAAATTCCGCAGCAGATTTTTTTGATTTTTCAGAGGGCACGGGGGTTAATAAATCTAAAATA
>Ga0209408_1001216_pt1 | contig 16721 bp, 16 predicted proteins | sample AD_UKC107_MetaG_FD_184422 | JGI IMG/M metagenome (GOLD analysis project Ga0209408, IMG submission 184422) | Active sludge microbial communities of municipal wastewater-treating anaerobic digesters from Hong Kong - AD_UKC107_MetaG (SPAdes)... | ecosystem: Engineered > Bioreactor > Anaerobic >... | reverse complement strand
AGGTCGACGTTGACCAGGTTGCACCGGAAGGCGACGTCTTCGGGCCCGAGAGGGACACCCATCGCCGCCGCCTCCAGGGGGGCCCGGCCGCTGTAGTACCTCCTGGGGTCGTAGCCCATCACCGAGAGGTTCGCCACGTCGCTTCCCGGCGGCATCCCGGCGGGGACGTTCGCAGCCAGGCCGCCTCTGCCGGTGCGGGCGATCCTGTCCATGTGGGGGGTCTCGGCCACCTCAAGAGGGGTCTTTCCGTCCAGAGCCTCGATGGGATGATCCGCCATCCCGTCTCCCAGCAGTATAACCAGCTTCATCTTTCGTCCTCATCTCCAGTCTTTTGTCCGCGATCCTCTCCGATCAGATCTCACGGTCTTAGAGCGGCATCACTTGCGAACCGTCTCCTTTTTTAGTTCTAGCTCTAAAAGAACGAAGTGCTCATTCCAGATTCTGCCATCGCCTCTTTTGACTTCTTCGCCCTGGCCCGCCGTTCGGCCTCGGGCAATTCCTCCTCTTCTCGCCTCCTCTTCTCCTCCCTCTCCATCCTGGCCAGGTGGTGGTTCAGGACCTTGGCCAGCCGGTTGAGCTTCTCCCTCTGACAGGTCGCTCCCCTGGTGACGCCGTAGACGATGTCCACCACCGTCCCCAGGGTCTCGATCTTATTTCTCGGGGGCATCACAAGCCTGGTCTTCACCCCCACCTTCGCGAAGTCCTCGAAGTCGACGGGGCTCTGGCAGACGATCACCGCCGGGATCTCCGCCAGGGCCAGGACCTCCTTGGCCTTGTAGACGACGTGAGACCTGATGTTCCCCAGGTGGATGACGGCGATCTTGTGCCTCTCGATCTGCTCGATCTCCTTGGGGGTGAGGCCGAAGGTGGGGCCGAACCCCTTGGAGGCCGAGGGGAAGCTGTCGGGAACCCCCGCCCCCGCCTCCAGGACCAGGACGCTGGTCTGGACCCCCTCTCGCCGGAGGCCGTAAGTGATCTCGCAGACGGGCTTGGTTATGTGCCTCCGCCCCGGCGACATGGCGATGGCGATTACGTCTGGTTGGGAGGCCTCGGAGAGGGTCCCGCGCTGGGCGAGGCCGCCGCCCTTGGCAAGCCCCATGCTCTCCCGGCAATCCACAACCTGGGTCGTCCTGCCGATCATGAGAATAGTTCGGAGGGGAACGCATATTAGCCTTTGCCAGCCGGTTTCGCTCGCCCTGGCCGCTCCCTTTAAGCCTCATGCCTCCAATGGGCCGATATGCTCTCTTTTGTTGGTCTGGGCCTCTACGACGAGAAGGACGTCTCGGTGAAGGGGCTTGAGACGATCAGGGATGCGGACCTGATCTATGCCGAGTTCTATACTTCGAGGATGATGGGGGTCTCGCCGGAGAGGCTCGCCGAGTTCTACGGGAAAGAGGTCCGGCTTCTGAGCCGGGAGGAGGTGGAGGGGAATCCCGAGGATTGGATGATCCAGGCGACGGACAGGAAGGTCGCCTTCCTGGTGGGAGGAGACCCCATGATCTCCACCACCCACCTGGACCTGCGGCTCCGGGCCCTCAGGATGGGGATAAATACCCGGATCGTCCACTCCTCCTCCATCGTCACCGCCGTCTCCGGGCTCACCGGCCTTCAGAACTACCGCTTCGGAAGGTCCACCTCCATCCCCTACCCTTACTTCGCCGGTGGAAAGAGGATCGTGGCCCGGAGCCCCTATGACGTCGTCGTCGATAACCTAAACCGGGAGCTTCACACCCTCCTCTTCCTGGACATCCAGCCGGAGAGGTACATGACCGCAAGCGAGGGAGCAGCCCTCCTCCTGGAGATGGAGGCGGAAGGCGGGGAGAGCATGCTCCTCTCCTCCCTGGGCGTCGGGGTGGCCAGGGCGGGGTCCGAGGACGCCGCCGTCGTCGCCGACTGGCTGCCGAAGCTCGCGGATCGGGACCTTGGGGGTCCGCTCCACATCCTGGTCGTCCCGGCGAGGCTCCACTTCATGGAGGCCGAGGGGCTGGTGGCCCTGGCAGGGGCACCCCCACAGATCCTGGACGAGGCAGAGGCCTGACCGAGAAAGCTTTAATAATCCCTGGATATTCCTGCAGGAATACTGGAGGATTATAGTGCCCAAGATATCGGTGGAGATTCCCCAACACATCATCGACGACGTCAACCGCCACGTAGGCGACGACGGAAAGTTCGTGAACTTCTCCGACGCGGTCCGGACGGCCCTTCGGAAGATGCTGGACCAGCTCGACGAGATCGACCGCCGCCAGGGAAGGTTGAAGGAGGGGGGCGAAGAATCGAGACGGCCTGAGGAGGCTGGCGAGGAATCGGGAAGGCTGAGAGTGGGGGGCGAAGAATGAAGATGGGCCTCTCCCTGGAGTTCGACGCCGCCCACCGCCTCCCAGACTACGACGGCAAGTGCGCGAGGGTTCACGGCCATACCTATGAGGTGGAGGTGGTCGTGGAGGGGCCGGTGGACGAAGAAAGCGGCTTTCTGATGGACTTCTACGACTTGAAGGTGATCATGGGATCGGTCCTTTCTGAGCTGGACCACCGGGATCTGAACGAGATCCTGGATAATCCCACCGCGGAGAGGATCGCAGAGCACATAAAGGCGGGGCTGGAGGGGCGGCTTCTTGAGACCCCCGCGAGCCTCGTCTCGGTGAAGCTCTGGGAGGGGAAGAACAAGTGGGTGATGATACCATGAAGCCGAGGGCGGTATGCCTATGCTCCGGAGGCCTGGACTCGACGGTGGCGGCGGCGAAGGCGTTGCGCGACGGATTCGAGATCTCCATCATCCACATCCTCTACGGCCAGAAGGCCGAGGCGAGGGAGAGAAGGGCGATCGGGGAGATAGCGGAGGCCCTGGGGGCTTCAGAGGTGAGGTTTGCCCGGACCGACCTATTCAGGAACATGACCCCCCTGACCACGGCCGAGGCCGCCATCCCGTCGGGGGACGAGGTCGACATCGATAGCCCCAAGTCCACTCCGTCCACCTGGGTCTTCTGCCGAAACCTCGTCTTCGGTTCGATGGCCGCAGCCTTCGCCGAGGCGATCGGAGCGGAGCGGATTTACGTCGGCTTCAACGCCGAGGAGGGGCGATCGTATCCCGACAACAGGCCGGAGTTCGTGGAGAGGTTCAACTCCCTCCTGGAGAAGTCGGTGGCCTCCTTCAGCAGACCGCCGAAGATCGAGGCCCCTCTCGTCGATCTTCAGAAGCCCGATATCGTGCGGCTGGGAGCGGAGGTGGGGGCTCCCATGAAGCTGACCTGGTCCTGCTACCTGAACGGTGACCAACACTGTGGTGAGTGCGAGGCCTGCAAGCATCGGAGGTTCGGCTTTCTGGAGGCGGGGGTCGTTGATCCCACAGAGTATCGATGAGATCGGCTTTTTGGGGGAGATCTTCTCCTCCTTCCAGGGGGAGGGCCCTCTCATAGGAAGGAGGCAGGTCTTCGTCAGGACCGCCGGCTGCAATCTATCCTGCTCTTACTGCGACTCCCCGGGTTTTAGTCGCGAGGTGCCATTCTGCGGGGTCGAAGACCCCTCGGTTCCGGCCCTTTTCCGGCAGGCGGATAACCCGGTGACCCCGACCTGGACCATGGAGAGAGTCTCGGCCCTCTGGACAAAAGGCACCCACAGCGTCTCCATAACCGGGGGAGAGCCCCTCTGCCAGCCCCAGTTCGCCCGGGCTCTGGCCGAGAGCTGTGCCGCCGAGGGCCGCCCCGTCTACTTCGAGACCAACGGATTCTCAAAAAAACGGTTCTCAAAGCTGATCCGCTGGATCGACTTCGCGGCCGTGGACATAAAGCTTCCCAGCTCCCGCGCGACTTCAAAAGGCAGACAGGGCCGCCTCATCGAAGATGAGCTGGCCTGCATCGAAGAAGCCTCGAAGAGGGGAGTTGTCACCATCGCCAAGATGGTCGTCCTGGAATCCACGTCGAAAGAGGAGATCGCCCGGATCTGCCCCCGTCTGGAGGGGCTGGACGTCTTGGTCGTCCTGCAGCCCGCCTCGGGCCTGGATCGGCCGGGCCCGGAGAAGCTGATGGACCTCTTCGAGGCGGCATCGGAAGATCTGGGAGAGGTGGTGGTCATTCCCCAGGCCCATAAGATGATGGGGGTTCTCTGAGCTGAACAGGGCCGGTCGGGATGACCCATGGATCAGAAGTCGAGCTCGTCCTTCCTCTCTGCGATCCTCTCTCTGACCATATTCCTCCTCTCATCGGCGTTCTTGTCGTACATCTCCCTGTATCGATCGGATCGCTCATTCTTCTCCCATCTGGAAATCCTCCGATCGAGGGCCTCGAACATGTACTTCTCGGCTGCCTTCACCGTATCGAAGTTGCCGCGGAGGACGAGGATCTCCCTCTCTTCGGTCTCGTTGTCCAGAAGCCCGACCTTGGCGTTCCTTCTCACCGGTTCCAGCTCGAACCTGTCCACCAGATCCTGGATCACGCTGAGGGGCATCCCTATGGGAATCGCCAGGTCATAGAGCCCGGAAAGCTCCTCTTTCTTCTCCATTTCAGCTTCGGCCATCTGATCATCACCCAGAGATCCTCATCCATCGAAGATTTAACTCTGTCGAAAGGCCAACACCCGGTGAGCGCACGAGGTGATACTGATCAGAGGCCTGGCCGCCGACACCGGTTCGGCTCGAGTTGCCGGTGGCATCGGATCACGCAGAGGAGCACCAAAACGGAGACCATCTGGTCGGAGGAAGGAGAGAATTGGACCATCTCATAGATGCGCTATTGGGCGACATATTTTCCCTTTCAGTCTTGAGCCCATCTAGGGAAACTGTTATTAAGGGGTGGCTCAATCAGAAAAGCTGCCGGGCCCGTAGCTTAGCATGGTTGGAGCGCACGGCTGATAACCGTGAGGTCACGCGTTCGAATCGCGTCGGGCCCACCAGAATTCAGTTTTCTATCTTTCCGGCATTCATGCGGTTGTTTTTAACCCTTTTTCGTCGATTTAACCCGCCTTTTTTGTCGGATTCCCTTCGAGAAGGCGGCCCTACTTTCCGGATATGTCCCCTACCAGGTTGGTGTTCATGACGTAATCGAAGCCCAGTGCCGGAGTACCGCACCATCCCGCCTGCTCGAGGATCCCCATGAAGCAGACCCCGATCAGCTTCTTGTGCTGGACCTTCCCCAGGAAAGCCGCCATCTCCTCGATGGTCACCCCGATCTTCGGCATGGCCATCCCTCCCAGAATCACCACCACGTCGGCGTCGGGGGCCGCTGCTTCACCCAGCTCCATGCCATACTTGGTGGCCACCAGGGCTCTCGTCTTCTCCCTCTCCAGGTTGGGGACGAAGGCCAGCTTCTTGTCCCGGATGGGGAAGCCGAGGAAGGTGGCGAAAGGCGTGCAAAACCCCGGAGTTCCCACGAAGGTCACGCTTTCCTCGTCCTTCACCAGATCCCTGAATCCATTCAGCATCCCTCCAAGTCCCTTTATGTCGGATATCTTCTTCATCAAATTCCTCCAATAACTGAAGACGCCCCAAAGGTTTTAAGCTTTAACCTTCGATCTTCACGCCGGTTTCACCTGGATCTCGGGTTGAACCGTGGACGATCTATCTAGGCGAAGTTATTGATGAGTAAGGTCGAGCCGAAACATCCGAAATTCGTATGATGATTCTGCCTGTTCGATCTGACAAAAAGACGGCAATAGCCTCTGAGGCGATCTGGATGATCAGAGAAATCCTAAAAAAAATGATGGATGTTGGGCGGGACGATTCGGCGATCATGAAGGTGAGGAAAAAGAGGATCGCCCTCTTTCGAGATCTGGTCTCTCCCCTGCCGAAGCCTCTGAAGATCATCGACATCGGGGGAACAGAGCTCTTCTGGGAGATGATGGGCTTTGCCGATGATCCGAACTATGAGATAACCATCTTGAACCTCTCCGGAACAGACAGCCACCACTTTAACATCCGCCTCGTGGTAGGGGACGCCAGGGATATGAGGGAGTATGGCGATGATGAGTTCGACGTCGCCTTTTCTAACTCGGTCATAGAGCATGTGGGTGGACTCGATGAGCAGGGGAAGATGGCCCGGGAGGTGATTCGGGTGGGGCGGCGGTACTTTGTCCAGACCCCCAACCGCGGCTTCCCCTTTGAGCCCCACTTTCTCTTTCCCTTCTTTCAGTTCTTCCCCCTCGCCCTGAAGGTCTTCTTGATCCGCCGTTTCAGTCTGGGGTGGTATCCGAGGATCTCCGACCGAGAGGAGGCGGTGAAGGCCGCGGAATCGGTCCGGCTCCTTCGCAGGGATGAGGTTCGAGCCCTATTTCCCGACGGAACGATCCGTGAAGAGAAGCTCTTCGGGATGACCAGCTCGTTCATCGTTTACGGCCGATGGTGACGCAAGCTCGTTTCGCTGCGGGATTCGGCTGCGCCATCGGTATTTTGCCCTGACAGCCATGTCGGTAGGTCGGTCTTCTATCCTTCAGCCATGTAGGTATATCGACCTTTTTATCCGGAATCCGGCGGGTGCAATCGATCTTTGTACTGGTGCTGGCCGGTGCCATCGACAACGGCCGTTCTCTCTTCATATCATTGCAAGTCGCCATTTGGGTGGTGGAGGGTCCCCATACCTCGCTTCAAAATGTTTATCTGGATTGAACAAGGTTCTTGCGGCACGATGACCAAGAAATCGGTGAAGGAGAAAAAAAAGGGCGCTGAAGGTACCGATCGGCCGGCGCCAAAGAAGCGGAGATTGGAGCGGGTCCCCGATCTTTACATCTACGCTGGCCTTGGGGTGGTCTTCCTCTTCTCGCTCTATCTGAGGGTCTACAGACCCATGTCTCGAATCTTCGTCGGAGACTCCGTCTTCTTCGACGGAAATGACCCCTGGTACCACATGATGCTGGCCAAGAGCACCATCCTCAACCACCAGCGTCCCTGGTTCGATCCCATGACCTACTTCCCCGGCGGGACGGAGATTACCTACGGCCCCTTCAACAGCTGGGCCATCGCCATCCTCTCATACATAGCGGATCTGGGGACCCCCAGCATGCACACCGCCGAGGTGGTGGGGGCGGTCTTTCCGGCCCTGATCGGAGCCCTTCTGGTATTTCCCGTCTACTTCATAGGGCGAGAGCTGGGAGGGCGGACGGCGGGTTTCATGGCCGCGGTCATGATCACGGTTCTGCCCGGCCAGTTGCTGTCGCGATCGATCCTGGGATTCACCGACCATCATGCAGCTGAGGTGCTTCTCAGCACCACCGCGATGCTATTTTTTATGCTCGCGGTCCGGTCGGGTGCCGGCAGGCTCACCTTCGCCTCTCTTCGCGGAGGAGATCGAAAGGCTTTGAAGAGGCCCCTCGCCCTCTCCATCCTGGCGGGCCTCTTTTTGGGGCTATACATCGACGCCTGGGCGGCAGGTCACCTCTTCGTGGGGGTCCTCCTCGCCTTCATCACCATCCAGAGCATCGTCGACCACCTCAGAGGGAGGAACCTGGAGTATCTGGGGATCGCGGGAACGATCACCTTTCTGATCACCCTCCTCTTGGTCCTCCCCTTCGTAAGGGCTCACAACGGCTTCAGCGTCGCCCATTACTCCATCTTCCAGCCCACCATGCTGATCACGGGGATCGTCTTCATCCTCCTCCTATCTTTGATCTCGAACCAGCTGGTATTGCGAAAGATGGATAGGCGCTACTTCCCCCTCATCGTCGTCGGGGCGGCAGCCGTGGTCTTTGTGATCCTGATGTTGGCGGTTCCCCAGTTCGAAGCATCTCTGACCAGCGGTTTGAGAATATTCGAGCCCAGGACCGGCGGTGCGGCCACCATATCGGAGGCGTCCTCGATCCTGGAGCCGGGGAGGTTTGGCATCCAGAGGAACTTCCCGGGGCTGATATCCATCCTCTCCCCCTTCTGGCTGACCCTTCTGGCCCTGCCTCTCCTCCTTCAGAGGTACCGTGGTGATGATAGTCGGAGTTCCGAGATGCTGATCGTGGTCTGGACGCTGATGATGCTCATCCTCACCTTCGCCCAGAACAGGTTCGCCTACTACTATGCCGTCAACGTCGCCTTCCTATCCGGGTACCTGGGATCGGTGGTTCTCGAGAAGACCCGATTTTTGGAGCTGGAAGATGCCGTGGTCAGGATGGCGAAGGGATCGTCCGGCGAGAACCTGGACCTGAACAGCCTCCTCATCAACCTGGCGGCGGTGGCCGTTCTCTCCATCCTCTTCGTCTATCCGGCCATGTTCGGCACGGTCCAGGGAGCTCAGATCGGAAGCTTCCACTCAGAGTATCATGTAGGACCCATTCAGTATGACTGGTATGACTCCCTGGTCTGGCTTCGCGATAACACCCCCCAGCCGGGGATGGACATCTACACCATTTATCAGCGGCCGCCTGAGGGGGAGGAGTACTCCTACCCCGATTCAGCCTATGGGATCATGTCCTGGTGGGACTACGGCACCTGGATCGAGACGATTGGCCAAAGGATTCCAAACGCCAACCCCTTCCAGCAGGGGATAGGAAGTAGAGAGAGCGGCAGGGCGGGATCTTCCCCCTTCTTTTTGGCCTCGAACGAGTCTGAGGCCGAGGCGGTCCTGGCGGGGCTCGATCTGAACATGTCTCCCTACTCCAACACCAGGTATGTGATCACCGACGTCGAGATGGCCATGGGCAAGTTCCACGCCATAGCCGCCTGGAGCAACATCTACGCGGGCAATTACCATTTCAACTACTGGCAGGACAACCAGCCGATCATGATCTACAGGCCTTCCTACTTCACCACCATGGTGGCGAGGCTCCACTTCTTCGACGGGACCGAGACCGGTGTTCAGGAGGGTTGGGCCATCGCCTTCCGCTCTGACGGCCAGGGCGGAGTATCCGTCGAGCCTCAGAAGCGGTCCAGCAACTACCAGGAACTCCTCGACAGCGTCAACGAGTCCCTCGGCCGCGGCTACGATGCGGCGGAGGTGGTATCTCAAACCCCGGCCGTCACCTCGGTGCCCCTGGAGGCTCTGGGCCATTATCGGCTGGTCCACGAGTCCCAGAGCTCCGTAACCTCCAACGGCCAGAAGTACGTCAAGATCTTCGAGCACGTTCCCGGGGCCACCATCACCGGCGAGGCATCGCCAGGGTCGGAGGTGGTCATATCCGCACCCATCGCCACCAGCCGCGGGAGAAACTTCGAATACCGGCAGTCGACGGTCGCCGACTCCAACGGCAGCTTCTCCCTGGTCGTCCCCTACTCCACCGAGGGTCCCGCTCCCTGGTCCACCAACTTCGACACTGCTCCCCTCGGTCCCTACACTCTGAGGGTGGGCGGCGTCCAGTATGAAGTTCGAGTCCCCGAAGGGGCCGTAATCGCCGGGAGTTCGATCTCCATATGATGCTCCTTGAGGAGATGACCTGGACCGAGATCGAGGCCGGCTTGGAGAAGACCAGGACCGTAATCTTGCCGGTGGGGGCGACCGAGGAGCACGGCCCCCACCTCCCCATCTTCACCGATACCATCCAGGCCCTGGAGGTGGCCAAAGAGGTCGCCCGGCGAAGGCCCGTCTTCGTCGCGCCGCCGGTCCATTACGGGGTCTGCAGGTCGACCCGGGGCTTTCCGGGGACGATCTCCATCAGCCCCGAGGCGCTGAGGACCCTGGTCTTCGACCTCCTCTCCGCCTTCCGAGACTCAGGCTTCGAGGCGGTCCTGATCCTCACCGGCCATGCGGGCGGTCTCCACCTTGCCGCCCTCAAGGAGGCGGCCGAGCGGGCCGTGGCTTCCAGGGACCTGCGGGTGAGCCTGGTCTCCGACTTCGACCTGATCGATTCGAGCGGGGTTGAGACCCCCGGAGACGGCCACGCCGGAGAGATCGAGACCTCGAGGATGCTGGTCATCCGGGAAGACCTGGTGCGAGGCCTCCCCGAAAAGCACTTTCCTTCCAGGCCGAGGTATCTGATCATGAGGGACGTGAGGCGCCTGATGGGCAATGGGATCATGGGCGACCCCTCCAAGGCCTCCAAAGAGAAGGGGAAGAGGTTCATGGAGATGTCCGTCCGAGGGGTGTTGGAGGCTCTGGAGGAGCTGGAAAGCTATCCCATCCCCTGAGCGGCCTCTCCTTTTTTTCCTCCCTTCTTCTCCTTTCGCCTTTTTTTTCATCTCGATCTCATGGTTTGCCCGCTCTCAATTTGAGGGCCGAAGCTTCGAGGCTGGGAGCGGGCAGGTTTAATATATGGTTCTCGCATCTGCCTACCCTTGAAGATCACGATTTCACAAAGGTTGATCATCATGCCAAAGGAAGAGGATACGCTGTCCAAACTATCGCCAAGGGATAGGCAGGTGCTGAAAGAGATCTCGGACGGCCTCACCGATCCCGGGAAGATCGCCGAGAAGCTCAAGATCAAGGAGGTCTCGGTCATCTCCTCGGCGGAGGGGCTCGCCGAACGGGGGCTCGTCAGCCTCGACAAAATGGTGGAGGAGGTCTACGCCCTCACCGAGGAGGGGGCCCGGTACGCCGAGATTGGCCTTCCCGAGAGGAGGATTCTGGAGATAGCCGGGACCGAGGGGGTCCCCATATCCGAGATCGAAGATCCCTCTCTGAAAGTGGGGATCGGCTGGCTGAAGAAGAAGGGCTGGGCCTCCGTCGAGGCGGGAAAGATCATGCCCACGGGACCGACCCCGGCAGGAAAGGACGAAGAGATCCTGGAGGCGCTCAGCTTCCAGGGCGAGACCAGCGCCTCGGCTCTGGATGCTGAAGCTGTGAAGCTCTTGAAGAGCAGGGGGCTCGTCGAGTCGAGAACTCAAAAGTCCTGGTGCTTAAAAGTTGATCCTGCAAAAATTGATATGAAATTTGGTGAAGTTGATCTCTACGTTTCTGTCAATCGCATCACCTCTGACATGATCAAAAATGGTGTTTGGGGCGCAGAAAAAAAGGGCGACAGCTACTTCCGATACGATGGCGGGCTTCATCGTGCTAGCCCCTACGACGTCACCCTCCCCGCGGAGCGGGTCTACCCCGGAAAGGTCCACCCCTACCAGAGCCTCCTCACCAGGATGAGGGAGATCATGCTGGAGATGGGCTTTTCCGAGATCAAGGGCGAGATCGTCCAGTCCAGCTTCTGGAACTTCGACGCCCTCTTCCAGCCCCAGGACCATCCCGCCCGGGAGATGCAGGACACCTTCTACCTCGACACCAGGGCTGATATCCCCGATTACGCCCGGGTCAAGGAGATGCACGAGCGGGGCGGGGATGTGGGCTCTGCCGGCTGGGGCGGGACCTGGAACCCCGAGGTGGCCCGGCGGGAGGTTCTCAGGACCCACACCACCTCCATCACCATCAAGTATCTGGCGGATCATCCGGACCCGCCGGTGAAGGCCTTCTCCATAGACCGGGTCTACCGGAGGGAGGCGATCGACCCGACCCACACCCCGGAGTTCGAGCAGCTGGAAGGGGTGATCATGGACGAGGGGCTCTCCTTCGCCAACCTCCTCGGCGTCCTCAAGGAGTTCTACGCCAAGATGGGGTTTGACGAGGTGCGGTTCCGGCCCGGCTACTTCCCCTACACCGAGCCCTCCGTGGAGCCGGAGGTGTACATCCAGGGGCTGGGCTGGGTGGAGCTGGGCGGGGCCGGAGTCTTCCGAAGGGAGGTGACCGCCCCCTTCGGGATAGACCACCCGGTCCTGGCCTGGGGGCTTGGCGTTGGGCGCCTGGCCATGCTCAGGCTGGGGCTCAAAGATCTGCGGCTCCTCTACCAGTCGGACGTGGGATGGCTGAGGGACGCGCCCCTGGTTGGGAGGATGTGATCAATCGTGCCAGTAGTTAGATTGTACTATGAGGATCTGGAGCAGATGGTGGGCGCCGGAAGAGAGCTGATCATGGCCAGGATGGCCATGATGGGGGCAGACATCGGAAAGAGCAACGAGGAGGATTACGTCGACGTCGAGTTCTTCCCCGACCGGCCCGACCTCTACAGCTCCGAAGGGGTGGCGAGGGCCCTTCAGGGCTTCCTGGACCTGAAGGTCGGACTCCCCGAATATCAGGTCCACCCCGGCGAGATCGTGGTCAAGGTAGATCCCTCCGTCGAAAGTGTCCGGCCCATCATAGGCTGCGCCGTGGTGAGGGACCTGGAATTCAGCGACCCGGCCATAGAGTCCCTCATGGACCTCCAGGAGGATCTCCACTGGGGCCTGGGGAGGAACCGGCGGAAGGTGGCCATAGGGGTCCACGACATCTCCCGGGTCGTCCCCCCCTTCACCTACTTCGCCGCAGATCCCAGCTTCGAGTTCGTCCCCCTGGACTTCGAGGATAAGCTCTCGATGCGCGATATCCTGAGCCGCCACCCCAAGGGGATCGGCTACGCCTCCATCCTGGAGGGGTTCGACCGCTACCCCCTCATCACCGACGCCCGAGGGGACGTCCTCTCCTTCCCGCCGATAATAAACGGCGAGCTGACCAGGGTCAGGGACGATACGAGGGACCTCTTCATCGACGTCACCGGGACCGATCCCGTCGTCTACAAGGCCCTGAACATCGTGGTCACTGCCCTGGCGGAGAGGGGCGGCCGGATCGAGTCGGTGCGGGTGAAGAGGCCCCAGGGCGACCTGATCCTGCCCGACCTCGCCCCTGCCAGGTGGAAGGTAAAAGTCGATGAGGCCAGAGGTCTGATAGGCTTCGATCTGACGGTCGAGGAGCTGGCGGCCTGCCTGGAAAGGATGAGGTTTGGGTCCCGGATAGAGGACGGGAAGCTGGAGGTTCTGGTCCCGGCCTACAGGGCGGACATTATGCACTCCTGGGACATCTTCGAGGACGCCGCCAAGGGGTACGGCTACGACAACCTGGCGCCCGAGCTTCCGAAGACGGTCACCGTCGGCGAGCCCCACCCCCTGGAGTCGAGAAAGTCCGATCTCCGGGAGATCATGGTCGGCCTCGGCTTCCTGGAGACGATGCCCTTCACCTTGACCTCCGAGAAGACCAACTTCGAGAAGATGAGGCGGCCCATCCAGGGCCTGGAGACCACCAGGGTCCTCCATCCCATAAGCGAGCTTCACACCATGGTCAGGACCTCCATTCTGCCCAGCCTCCTTGAGATCTTGGCCATAAACCAGCACCATCCTCTCCCCCAGAGGATCTTCGCCCTGGGAGACATATTGGCCAAGGGGAAGACCAGGCAGGATCTGGCCGCTGCCTCCATTCACAGCGGGGCTGACTTCGCGGAGGTCAGGTCTGTGGTCGATGCTCTCTTCAGGGAGCTCGCCATTGAGGCCGAGATCGCGCCTTCAAACGACGGCGCGTTTCTTGAGGGGAGGAGAGGAGATATCATGGCGGGAGGCGAAAGGGTCGGGTCATTCGGCGAGTTTCACCCTCTGGTGCTGCACAGCTTCGGCCTGGACCAGCCGGCAGTGGGCCTGGAGCTGAGATGGGACCATCTCTGGCCCAAGTGAGGTAGCGGCGGAAGCTATCCCGCTCCAGGCATGCCCTGACACCAGATCCCTGCCCCTCTTCCGTCATCCTCTGAGCGGGTGGAGCCTTCCTGGTGGCGCGTGCTGAAACCGGGATCAAGGCGGGCTTGCCCTCCTCCCTGTTCAGAGTCCGCCTCCTCGTTGGAGGTCGGGTAAAAAGAGACCCAGCATCGCGATCTACCGTTCGAACGAATGAGGGGCGGAAACCGGGCTTCTTCGGCCCGACGGTCTCTATCGCGAATCCGTCGGGCTTGCGGCGAAGGTTCGTGCTTCCAACCGGTCTTTCACCATCGACAAGCTTAATATAATCTGCAAAACAACTTCAACTTTGATGACAGGTTGGGTGCCCTGATGAAAGTAAGGGATCTGATGACTTACCCCATCCTCACGGTGGGGGTAGATACCACCGTCTTCGAAGCGATTCAGATGATGGTTCGGGAGAAGAAGGGGAGCGTTCTTGTAGTCGAGGGGGGCCTTCTCAAAGAGGTGGTGGGCATAGTCACCACCTCGGGCATCTTCAAGCAGGTCTTCGCCAAGGGTATCGATCCCAGAAACGTGGTAATATGGGAGGTAATGACCCCAGCGCCGCTGGTGACCATAAGCCCCAACTCCACCGCCAAAAAGGCGGCGGAAGTGATGCTGAAGCACAACATAAGAAGATTGCCTGTGGTGGAATGTGGGGCACTGGTGGGTATCATCACCAGCAAAGACCTCCTCCGATGCGTCGGGTATCCGGAGCCAGAGGATCTATCAGAGCTCAAACACGTCTAAATCTTCAATCTAGGCTACAGACTGGGCCGATGAGATCTCCATCCTATTCGCTCGAGAAGCTATTAATCAGGGCCGGTTCCTTCCCCACGCGGGTCCTGGTGAGTTCTGGAGGGGGCGTACCCCAACATCAGAGCTCCGGAGGAATGGGCCCCCTGACGCAGAATTTAAATATCGAGAGAATCAAGATGGGGCAGAGTCGAGGTAGCCAAGCCTGGTATGGCGCAGGTTTGCTAAACCTGTGTCCCTTCGGGACTCGAGGGTTCGAATCCCTCCCTCGGCGCTTTATTTTATATGCATAAATAAAAATGGGTGCTCATGCTCAGCTCGAGAGAGCTTTGAAGCGATCGGCGAAGTTGAAGCATGAGCCATCGAAACAGCCGAATTTTGGTGCCGGGTTGTCCTTGAAGACCAGCCTTCTCTGAATCTCGAAGGATCCCAGGAACTCTTCACGTTCTTTGGTGCTCCTCTGTCCAGGTATGGTCTGCTTGGCGTCGATGGCCAAGAATCCGGTGAAGTTGTCAGCGGTCTGGAATTCTGCCCTCCGGTTGAAGCCGGTGTGGTGGAAATCGATCTGCTGGAGCTCGTACTCCATCTCCTGGAGATGATAGCTCTCGTGTACTCTTGCACCCACCCCTCCGAAGACGAAGGAACTCCGGACAGACTCCGTGCCCATCAAGGTGTCGCCCTGGTTTAAAGCCACGTAGTTGTCCACAGCATCGCATTCCTGGAAGTTAGGATTTTGTCCCTTTGCATCTTCAACCAGATACTCATTCTTCATCAGCGTGTCCACGCTTCCGCTGAAGTATATGTCCTTGTTAGACTTGACTCCGGTGTTCATGCTCCTGACGTCTTTGTTCATCGTGAACTGGCCTATTCCGCTGACGGATGTCTCCGAGACGTAATCGTAGTTCTGAAGCTTGAAGCTGGCAGTGTCTGACCCTGACCTGCAGTTGGAGGCGGATACCTGGACCTGAAACTCGTAATCTCCCGGAGATGCCTTCATGTCCGGGGTGACGGTCAAAGTTTCCGCTGCAACGCCGCTCGCCGGAACGGTCAGGATCTTCTCGGTCCATCCGAACCATCCCAGGTTGCAGCTATTCGGAACCACTGCAAGCCTGGCTTCCACATCGGTCCACCCTGAATTCTCCACGGTGACGATGTATTCCAGCGTCTTTCCTGGCGTTGCGTAATTGAGGTTCTTCCCGGACGCGGGGCCGGACAGCTCTACAGAAACGCTGAGCCATCCCACGGTCCCCCGCACTGAGGGCCAGACGGGTTCGGTTGCAGTTGCCTCCAATTCCCAGGTTGAGTCCGGGCCATCCCTCGTCTCTTCAACGGTGGCAAAGGCAGTCTGGGCCGAAAGAAGCAGAAGCACCATCAGATGTATCTTCACTCTTTAACCCCCATGATGAAATTGCTTGCGACAAAGGCCTTGTATCTCAATTCCCGCCGCCAGAAAATCCCACCTATTTCATGAATGGGAATCCAATACGGCTTCCGCCGCAAAAATAAGATAAGTGGGTAGACCGCTTTCTCAGCAGTCTACTCCCGCACATGGACATACTCGCGGTTCGCACACTGGATTCTCGTGGAACTTGATCTCCTTCTGGACTTCGAAGTCACCGCTGAAGAGCTCATGGCTCTTTATGTCCTTGTAGAATATCTTGTGCATCGCGCTGTCGGTTCCCCAGGTTCCGTTGAAGCTGTTCAAAGTGTTGAGACCGATAGTATGTGCCATGGATGAGTTTACAGTCGAGCCGAAGAAGGCAGTCTGATCCTTCTCCATCTCGTTCACGCTGAACATCTCCTGGATATTAGCACCTATGCCCCCGTAGAACGCCTTTGAGTGTATAAACTTCCCGCCCTGGAGCGGCGCGTTCCTGATATCGAAGGTAAGCTTGGTGTTCTCGAAGAAGTTCAGAGACTGGTTCTTGTCCGTGGAACAATTCTCATTATCGGGCAGCAACCTGACCAGCTTATTGGGATTCTGAGAATAAACGTGAGTTGAATCCATCTCCAACTCGCCGTCACCGGACATCATGTCATAGTACTCAAGGGCTATTTTCTTATCGACGATGGAGGTTGCCACGTCGACATATCCGGTCCCGCTGACCAGCTGGTGCTCACAAAACTGCTCGTACTGAACTGGCTCGTCAAGTGGGCAGTTAGCAGCCGCAAAGCTACATGCTATAGCAACCACTGCCACTAATGCTATTACTCCCTTCATTTTACTTGCACCCCCTTCCTATTCCGAATTTAAATCGTCGGTCTCTTCTTCACGAGACGAACTACTTGCATATTTAATGTAGGGCTAATATTTCAGTGTTTTGGTCCGAAGCCACCCTGAAAGAGAAAGGCAAGATAAAAAAAGTTGTGCTGATTCGGATGCTGAGCACCCGAATCTATTCGTTCGCTCAGATGCAGGGTAGCCAGTCGACCTGGACTTCGCCGCAGGTTCCGTTGCCCCAGAGCTGGATGAACTTCTCGATGGAGAAGACACCAGTCAGGTCCTCAACGGACCGGCCCCACTCGTAGTGTCTGCCCTTGCAGTTGACACCGACGTCCTTGG
>Ga0209408_1001215_pt1 | contig 16732 bp, 5 predicted proteins | sample AD_UKC107_MetaG_FD_184422 | JGI IMG/M metagenome (GOLD analysis project Ga0209408, IMG submission 184422) | Active sludge microbial communities of municipal wastewater-treating anaerobic digesters from Hong Kong - AD_UKC107_MetaG (SPAdes)... | ecosystem: Engineered > Bioreactor > Anaerobic >... | reverse complement strand
GCTAATCCACCCAGGTGTGTTGAACCAGTAATTGATCCGGAGCACGATACGCTGTCGATAACACCACTGCCATCAATGTGTCCCACCAATGCACCAATCCTCCAATCAGCGGCAATGTTAACATTGATTAATGAAATATTTTTAAGGGTTGCGCCACTTGCCCAACCAAACAGGCCCACTTCACGTTGGGTTGGCCGGTTAATGGTTAAACCTGATATACTATAGCTACCACCATCGTAGTGTGCGGCAAACGGATAATTCTGGGAACCAATTGGTTCCCAGCCATCCACGTCAATCCATGGCGAAACCCCCAGATTAATGTCAACAGTTTGTTTGAAGTATAGTTCGGCATAATCATGACCAATATAATCACGAACCGAATTTAGCTGTTCGGCTGAGGAAACGAGGAAGGGATCATCGATGGTACCAATTCCTCCTTCAAAAATTTGAACAAGCGTAACCGGAATATTATTCGATGCCGACAAAGTAGTGGTTCCGGTTTGGGTTTGGTAACCAGCCTTTTTTATGGAATAAAAGTAGTTTCCACCTTCAGTATTCAGGCTTGCCAATCCACTTGCATCAGTATAGATGGAGCAAAGGCCGTAAGGTAAAATCCTAAAGTTATGGTCACCGAAATGTCCAGCACTTACTGTTGGAGTAGTGTTGAAGGAAAATTCGTAACCGCAAAAATCCACATACTCGTTATAGGTGTTCTCGAGATATACTGGACCATAGGATTCATAATTATCCAGTATTACCTGATTAGGTACATACAACCAGCTAAAATCGTTATTTACCCAAACCTTGGTTTGAGTACCCGGAATTAACATATCGTAAACAACCAATCCAAACAAATTTTCGGTTGTACCTCCTTCGGGCATATCAAATCCATAATCGGTGGGAGGACCAGACAGGTAGTCAACGCTAGAGATGATTTCCTCATTTGAATCGGTAATAATTCTAACCGCTCCCACAAAAAGGTCGTAGTTAAATGAGCACGATTTACTGCTTTTCGAGTCGCTTCTCACAACCGATTTATCAGGCACCGCATCTACAACCATGCCGTTTTTATCAAAAACGAGAGGTTGTTCGAGAGTTGATTCAGATTTTGTTTCAAAGGAAGAGTTTACATCATAATCAATTAAATCTGTTGAAAGTTGAAACCCTGCATTTCCCCTGTTTACCAGATCGCTTTTGGATTTACCCCCAGCACCCCTATACCGTAAATTCACCTCAACCGCATCGAGAGGGCTCGGTGTTTCATTGGTAACGGTAAATGACAAGTCGTAACCTGCTGATGCAGTAAAATTGGCTGTATACGCCACCTCTCTGAAAGGCATTGTGAAATTTGCAGTGGAGGAGAATGGGTTATCTAGAAGGGAAACATCATCAACGATACCTGTCCACTCAGAAAACTCATACCCAAACGCTGCGCCGGTTCTAATCTGAACCGATTCATCCTGCAATCTGTTTCCAGAACCATACAGTTCAACATCGAGATCGGATGGTTCTTTAGATAAGATTACGGGATAACCATGCGTAGCAGGACTGTAATCCCAAGTATCGTCAAATATAATATTATCGATAATCGATATGTAACGATCGCCCACAGGATCGCCTGGCGACCAACCTTCGTTAATAAAGTATTTATATTGGTAATCGCCTTCATCCAACTCAAGGGTTTTTGTCCAAATCATTGATTCGTCAACTCGCTGCATTGTCTGATTTTCTGGTTCTGTACCGGGCACAGCCCATGAAAACATAGAGCCAGTAATGTAAACGATATCGTTCACAGGATCGAAATCTGGAGCCAGCGACATATCCACATTAAAAGTCACAACTGGCTTCGAAACAGCCATGCCAAGATAAGGGTAACCCTGATTTACATCTGAAGCAACATCCTCGACCCAAATATTTGTAAAATCCCAATCAACAAAGGTTCCGGTATCGTATGGATACTTCATCTCTGCTGAGAGCCGTCCTTCTCCACCAGCAGAGGTACCTTGCAGGCTGGTTTCGGTATCCCAGTATGACCCAGAAACCGTAGCATTGTTTTCACCAACTAATCCACCAATACTGGTAGTTCCTGAAACAGAACCCGTAGAATAGCTTGAGTAAACATCACCTCCATTATAGCCAACCAAACCTCCAACACTCTCATTCCCATCTACATTCCCCATGGCATACGAGTCGTAAAGTTTCGAACCTCCACCGTTCATGCCAAGCAAACCACCCACCATGTAGTTGCCGGTTACTCCTCCCGTTGCATAGGAAGATTTTATTGTAGTTTCATATTCATTTGCTCCAATAAGACCTCCAATAATATCACCCGTACCACTCACTGTTGCCAATGAGTAGCAGTTACGAATAAAAGTGCTTGAGCCACCGCCTGTTCCTGCAATTCCGCCCACACGGTTTACTCCTGAAATGGAACCAGAAACATAGGAATTTTTTAGCTTAGAATTTTCGCAAGAACCTACTATACCTCCAACATGGTCATTACCCGTAATGTTGGCCGTTTCAACGGCTATGCTATTAAGATTTGCATTTGAAATATAGCCGAATAGGCCCTGATAATTAGCAAGTCTATTGATGTAAAGGTTAGATATTACAAAGCCATTCCCATCGTAACCGCCTGAGAAAACATTGGATTCTTCACCAATGGGAAGCCAGCCCTCATTCTCGTTCCAGGGAGAAACGCCTAAATCGATGTTTGCAATTTGCTGGAAGAACAAGTCGGGATGATTCCTAACATTGTTTAGCTGCTCTGCAGTTTCAACCAGTAATGGGGTTTCTTGGCTACCTGCTCCCCCGGCAAATTCATCGGGGAAATGCGATGACCAAACATTGTTGAAAATTGTATCCGACTGAATTTCAATATCACGATTAGGTTCACCGCCCCATTCGGAGTTACCCCATCCACTGTTGAGAAAATACTTGTAACCATAGTAGCCATTATAAATCTGGAGGGTTTTGGTCCAAATCATGGTTGCATCAACCCGTGTCATCTCTTGATTACCCGGATCGGTACTGGGCTCGGGCCAAGGATCACCAAACATGGAGCCAGTAATGTAAACAATATCATTCACAGGATCGAAGGTTGCGCCAGTCATGTCCACATTGAAAGTAACCGTGTAAAGTACTGGCGGATAGTTAAAATCCTGTGGCCCTCCCTGCCATGCGAGGTAAGGATATGTTTCGCCCTCAAGTATTTCCCAGGGATTTGGGAAGCCCCAACCCGCAAAGGTGCTTTGCGTTTTCAGTTCAGCAGAGGTTTTTCCTGTTCCGCTGGCGCTAGTTTCAATCTGTGAAGTTTCAGTGTCCCAGAAACAGTTGGAAATCGTTCCCATAAATGTATCTTCCCCTGTAAAACCGCCAAGACCTGCAGAACCTGATATTTTTCCGGCAGAATAACTGCTCTCAATTGTTCCATCGTTATGCCCTACGAACCCACCAGACACCTGATAGCCGTAGGTATCGGAAACCGAGTATGAGTTGTAGATATAGGCTGCGCCTCCATTCCAGCCTACTAATCCACCGGCATAGTATGTTGCTGCAACATCTCCGGCAGAGTAGCAGCTGTCGATCACTGCATTATTATCGTTAAAACCGACCAGCCCTCCTATGTACTCACCCGTTCCATTTGATGACATATGGATTGAGGACGACTCAATTTTTGCACCGTTCACGGTGCTTCGTCCCACCAATCCTCCCACATGGTTCACCCCCTCAACGTAACCCGTTGAATGGCAGTTGTGTATATACGAAGCCTCGTTATAACCAACGAGCGAACCAATGCTGGTGCTGGAATAAACCCGAATCCATGAATCGCCAAGGTTTACGTTTAGTATTGTAGCATTCTGTGTGTAACCAAAGAGCCCCTGGTTATTGTATCCATCGCGATCGATCCTGAGATTGTGAATAGAGTAACCATTGCCATCGTAGGTTCCTGTAAAAGGTGTGGCATTATCGCCAATGGGATTCCAACCCTCGCCCTCGTTCCATGGCCATTGGTTCAGATCTATATCACTTATCTGCAAAAAACTGGCAGAAGGATAGATTCTTACATTGTTTAAATGCTCAGCAGATGCCACCTGATAAGGATCCCCCGGGGCTCCTGTGCCACCGGCAAACTCCTCCTTATCACGGATACAACGGATTGATCTCCCACTATTTTTGTCATTGAGGGGATCAATGAAATCGCTAATATTATAGGCTAATTCTCTAAAAAAAGATGAATCGGCATTATACTCTGTATCGCTCCATAGGAAAAGGCTTGTTCCTACTTCGGAGTATATACCGTCGGCATGCCTGTAACCGCCAGGTAAACCGCTGAAACCATAATCATCGGTTCCATAGTAACCATTTGTTAAATCTTCTTCCCATCGAGGATGTACTGTTGTAGCACAATCGCCACCAAGAGGCGAGTTAACTTGTAGGCATGACTTAAGCTGGTTGCCAATATCTGCACCATTTATGCTTGACATATAATCCACCAATTCTGTCCAGTCAGCATCGGTTGGAACATGCCATCCCGTTGGACAAAGTCCACGTACATCGTTTACAGCATACCAGTTGTATAAAGCTCCGTACGCTTCGAGAACCTCAGCGTCCGAAGCAAATCCTGTAATATCTGTATAAGGATAAACAGCAAGCGCACCGGTAGCGGCTTCGCTCCACTGAATATCGGTTAATCCCGAAGTAATAGGTTCTCCATTTGCATAGTTAGCTGTACGTAGGTTTTGGGCAAACCACTCCTGGTTGCCAATGCTAACGGTTGGATAGATATTGCCATCGATGTCAGTAACCTGATCCCAGCCACCTTCGTGGTACAGATCAACTACTTCACTTTCCGACAAAGCGTATGAATATATCCGCACTTCGTCAATATTTCCAAGGAAATACATATTGCTTCCATCGTACGTTCCTATGTAAAGATTACTGGGGTTATTATCGATATTAATTACAACTTCATGAGATTGATCGAGTTCCCCGTCAACGTATAATTTCAGGTAATTTCCATCGTATGTAACGGTTAGCAATTGCCAAGCACCTATACTCAGCTGCTTGCCTTCAAATGCTGATTCAACCCCCATGTCCCAGTATGAAAAGTAGATGCTGCTATTATGCACAGCGAACTGGTAGTTATCGCCACCATCCCTTTCACCAAGAATTGTATGCTGTTGGGTAACAAAATCCTCCGGGTAAATCCATGCCGAAAGAGTAAATGGACTCGAACCGTTAATTAGGCCAAGCTGATTCCCAATGGTAATGCTACTTGAAGCCCCATCAAAATAGTAGGCGCTGTTTTCGGAATCGAACCTATCGTTAACCAGCGTTGTGTTGTATGGTGTTCCATTGTAACCACTCCCACTCTCGTCGTTGGCATTACCATTAAACGGATAGTAGGCAACCAAGGAAAGTCCCGAAGTATTCTTGCTAATAGAGGCAGTTTCTGCAGCACCAACATTACCGGCTACATCGGTAAGTGTAACTGTTAAGGTAAGCGTTCCATCGCCTAACCCACTCACATCAATGGGCGAAAAATTCTGGCTCGAGGTTGTGATTGCCCCTGATGCGGCAACATCGGTTCCTCCTCCATCACTGCTTATCGTATAATTCAGGGTTGCTCCTACCTCGGCACCATTAACGGTAAAAGAACTTTCGGTTTGATTTGTAGCATTGATATCAGCCTGATCAAAAGATACCGTATAACCACCGGGTGCAGTATTATCGAAAGTAACCTGACTGGCATCGGTGGTTGATGTAACCGTAACTCCTGTATTTCCAGCAACATCGGAAAAATCGATTGTAAAAGGTATAATTCCCTCAGCGTCCCCCTCTGTTGCCACGTAAGTGGCAGTCCATTCATTTGGTAAACCTTCAACTGGTGTCACTATATTTCCATTAATAACAACAGAAGTCACCACAAGCGTTTCTGATGATGTAAACGTTAACGTAACATCATCGCCAACTTTAGCGTAACCTGAATTCATGTTGTTGGAAATTATGGTAACTGTATTTAGCATAGGTGCTGTACCATCGTACTCGATACTAAACTGCGTTGAGGCCAAGTTTGGATTAAACGACACATCGGTACAAACATCAGCAGGAATATCCACAGTACAAACACCATCAGAAAATGGTGTTAAGTCAAATGTAAAGACAATATTATCTGCAGTTGAAAAATTCCCTATCGTTCCACCCGATACCACAATATCCGTATCAATAAAGTCAACTACCTCCGCATTAAACTCAATTGTTATTGGAATGGGATTCTGGTTTGTTGGGCTAGCTGCTCCAGATGTTATAGTTGCTATTGGCTGCGAGAAGCCAGCAGAAGCGAGCAATAAAAAAAGAATGCTTACAAAGCAAATCTTCATCTTGTTGGTGTATGGGTGTAGGCTCATAATAGGGTGGTTTTATTATGTTTCTTATTAATTACATCAGAATTAAACCTTTATAACAATAAAAATATCTGTAAAAAAAGAGTAATGGTTAAAACGCGTGGTCACTAATTCTTAAAAGAAAGGCTGGTTCAGGCATCAATATGTTACAAATCCAACGAGTGAATTTATTACATATGCAAATTAGTTCAAATATCACAAACAAACAGCTTTTACATCAACACATTTTGTACATTAGTCAAAATTACAAACCCATATTGATTAAAATTTACAAATACGGGGGAACACCCCTACAAAGCAGAATAGTCTCATTTTCATTAACTAATAAATTTTGACTATAAAAGTATGCCAAAATGAATTTAATAGAAATACCCAAATTCAGGGATTTTCCACATCGCTTTAAACCAACCGGAATATTTAATTCAGGTAATACCTTTACAAATTATTCATAATTTTTTATCGATTAGTTTTTGTATGTTTGTTAAACAGATTTCACAAAAATGCCTCGAATGAATTATAGAAAATATTCGCATGTTATACTCGTCACACTTTTTATATCCAGCTTTGGATTTACAATATCTTTAGCTCAAACAAAAACCGACAGCCTTCGTAACCTGCTCCCCGAATCATCAAAAGCAGAAAAGGCTAAAATCCTCAACGATATTGCCACTGAATACGACAACCAACTTAGCTCGATGGATGATGGCGAGGCTAGAGAACAAACTCTTTTGGAACTCGATGGAACCTCAACACTAGCCCTTGAAAGCGCAAAAAAACTTAACGACAACCTACAGCTAGCAAAAGCTTACCGGGTACGTGCCAAATACTACTACCATACAGGCAACTATGAGGAGATGTTAAAACACCAGTCTCAAAGTCTTGAATATTACAAAAACGCTGGCGACATTAGCCTTTACCTTGAAGTGCTAGGAAGCATTGGGGATTTGCAAAGCACCATCGATCCCGACTTCGCAATAGAAACCTACAGTAACGTTTTCAACGTTGACCAGCAGAATATAACCTCCGATGACCAAATCGACTCCTACTTTAAAATCATTTTTGCTCTAGGCATAAACTACTACTTCCAGGGCAGCTACAACCACTCGTTAGAGACATTCACTGCTCTTTACGAAAAGAGCATGTATCACAACGACAGTTTATGGATAAGCAAAAGCCTTAATGCGCTTGGTATAGCTGCCTACACAGGCGGTGATTACAACAAGGCGCTGGAGTACTACATGGAGTCGCTGAAATTAAGGGAACTACTTGGCGACAAAGAACAGATTGCCAGCGCCATGGTAAACATTGGGAATGTACATAAAGATATCCGTTCGTATAGCACTGCTAAAGAGTACTACAATAAAGCACTCGAGATATTCAACACGCTTGACGACAAGAAGAATATGGCGAACTGTTACAATAATATAGGCATAATTCATGAGCTTAGCGAAAATCTCGATGAAGCCGAAGCATTTTACACCGAAGCGTTAAAAATTAGAGAGCAGCTAAAGGACTCCATGGCACTTATAACTAGCTACATCAACCTAGGCTCACTCCTAAAAAAGAACAAAGAGTTCAAAAGAGCATCCACTTCATATCGCAAAGCCTTATCATTAGCACAACGCAAAGGCGACAGAAAACATGTTGCATTAATATCGAACAACATTGGGGATGTGTTATACGAGCAGAAACAATATCAGTCAGCCCTCCCTTTCTTCTTCAGAAGCCTAGATATTGCAAAGGAAATTGGGCTGAAAGAAATTGTTTCGCTGAACTACAGAAGCCTCTCAAATGCTTACGACAGCCTTGGCAATAAAAGCGAAGCCCTCCAATACTTCCGGCTTTTCTTTGAGGTACGGGAAGAACTTATTAACGAGGGCAACCAGAAGGCAATTGCAGAAATGCAAACAAAGTACGACACTGAGAAAAAGGAGCAGCAAATTGTGCTTATGAATAAGGACATGGAACTGCGCGATGCTGTTATAAAACGCGACAGGTACGTAAAAATATCAATGGGCGTTGGCATTGGCTTCGTACTTATCTTCCTGGTTTTCGTTTACATTCAGCTACAAGAGAAGAAGAAAAAGAATGTGCTGCTTGCCTCCCAGAAACAGGAAATTGAATGCCAACGAGATTTGCTCGCCAAGCAAAAACAGGAAATTACGGATAGTATTCGCTATGCTCACCGCATCCAAAGGGCAATTCTTCCTCCCGAGCAGCTACCCGAAGATATTATGCCAGAGCATTTCGTTCTATTTAAACCAAGGGACATTGTGAGTGGTGATTTCTACTGGATTGCCAGCCAGAATAACAAAACCTACATTGTGGCAGCCGACTGCACCGGGCATGGGGTTCCTGGAGCATTCATGAGCATGCTGGGAGTAGCATTCCTTAACGAAATTGTGCTATACCACAAGAATACTGAGTCTGATGTTATCCTCCAAGAACTTAGAAAACTAGTAAAGACAACACTTGCACAGTCGAGAAATTGCGAGGAAACAAAGGACGGAATGGATATCTCGTTCTGTATAATTAACTGGGTTCAAAACACCATTCAGTACTCAGGGGCATACAATCCGCTTTACTACTTCCGGAACGGAGAATTCAACGAGATTAAAGCCGACAAGATGCCCATTGGTGCATACATGAAGGATCATTTACCGTTTACCAAGCACGAATTCAAAATTGAACCAGGAGATACTTTCTACATCTTCTCCGATGGTTTTGTTGATCAGTTTGGTGGCAATGACGGTAGAAAATTCATGACTAAAAACTTCAAAAGGCTTCTTGGCAGCATACAAAGCAAACCAATGTCAGAGCAAATGGAGGTGCTGGATGAAACCCTTCTCGAGTGGAGAGGCGAACACGAGCAGATTGATGATATTTGTGTAATTGGTTTTAGATTCAACGAGGAACATCTACAAAATCACAGTAACCTACTTAGTTAGCTCCCTTTTCTTCAAATCGAACACCATTAACGTATCGCAGAAACCACCATTAGAGGCAAATTTTTTTAGCTGTTTCTTTTTTAACGGAGCACTGTAGTATCGGCTTGTTTTTTCAATTCTGGTTGGCTCCAGATTTAAAATCTGCTTAAAAGCAAGCGTATCATCATCGCCTAACCCTTTAATATAGAAAAACTCACCCTCCTTTTGACCGTAGTAAACGGTCCAGTAGCCATTGCTTTCCAACTTGTTAAAGTAGTAACTTTTACGCCAGCGTTTAACGGTTAGGCTGTCGGGAATAATGAACTCAATGGTCGATTGTTTTTCTCCGGTTGAATCTACTGAATTCAAAGTCCAACAGGTTTTGTCTATCACAATATCCTCACCATCGTTGCTTGTCCAATTTCCCTGAATTTCTTTAGGCATTTGGTTGTAGTTCCTAACATCAACGGGTATTGGCCTATCGAAATAGTGAGTTACACACGATGCAAGAATAAAAATTGAAAGTAGGTGCAATATGAATCGTCTCCTTTTCATTTTACTATTCTCCTTTTCATTTATTTGTATAACGAAACAATCCCACTAACAAATATACAAAACAGATAAAATGAAGCCAAAAAAAAGGCGCCTCGAGTACGAGGCGCCCTTCTGCAATATGAATAATTGATTAAAGCAAGCTAAAAGCAGCGGTTAATCCAGCCATAACGATAGATACCATACTCATAAGTTTAATAAGAATATTTAAGCTAGGACCCGACGTGTCTTTAAACGGATCGCCAACTGTATCGCCAACAATAGCTGCTTTGTGGTTACTTGACCCCTTCCCACCAAAATTTCCTTCCTCAATATACTTTTTCGCATTATCCCAAGCTCCACCAGAGTTTGCCATAAAAATGGCAAGAACGAATCCTGAACTCAACCCACCAGCGAGTAGACCAAGAACACCTGCCACACCCAGAACGATACCAGTTAGGATTGGGATAATAATGGCAAGAAGTGAAGGAAGAATCATCTCAATTTGGGCTCCTTTTGTTGAAATTGCCACGCAACGAGCGTAATCGGGCTCACCTGTACCCTCCATAATTCCAGGAATGGTTTTAAACTGACGGCGAACTTCCTCAACCATCTTCTGGGCTGCACGCCCAACTGCATTCATTGTTAATCCTGAGAACAGGAAGGCCATCATTGCACCAATAAAAACACCAACCAATACGATGGGGTTCATTAGGTTAACCTGGTAGTAGTTCATAAAATCAACGATAGTTGCCTTGGCTGTTTCAATAGTTTCACCATTAGAAAAAGTTAACACATTTTCGCCAATTCGCATCAATCCAATCTTAATCTCCTCAATATACGATGCAAGAAGCGCAAGAGCGGTGAGTGCCGCTGAACCAATAGCAAACCCTTTACCGGTTGCTGCTGTGGTATTTCCTAATGCGTCGAGAGCATCGGTACGTTTACGTACCTCGGGTCCCAAATGGCTCATTTCAGCATTTCCACCTGCGTTGTCGGCAATTGGGCCGTATGCATCGGTTGCCAGCGTGATTCCAAGGGTTGACAGCATACCTACAGCAGCAATTCCAATTCCGTAAAGCCCAAGTTGGATGTTCTGAGCATCAAGCATGTTTTTCACATCAAAGTTTATTGCGCAAAGGAAAGCCATAAGAATAGCTACTGCAATAGTAATTACAGGAATTGCGGTAGATATCATACCTAAACCAACTCCTGAGATGATAACAGTAGCCGGCCCGGTTTCAGCACTTTCTGAAACTTTCTGGGTTGGCTTATAGGAGTGAGAGGTGAAGTACTCGGTTGACTGGCCAATAATAATACCTGCTACTAACCCAGAAATTACAGAGAAAGAAATTCCCAGCCAATTCTGAAGACCTAGATAGTACAATATTAGAAATGTTGAAACGGCAATTAATAGCGAGCTGATATTTACCCCTAAGCCAAGTGAACTTAGAAGGTTCTTCATTGTGGCACCTTCCTTTGTACGAACAATGAAGATTCCAATGATAGAAAGGATTATCCCGACCGCAGCAATAAGCATAGGAGCTAGAACAGCCTTGTATTGCATATCGCCCTGAGCCAAAGCAAATGCCGATGCACCAAGTGCTGCAGTGGCCAGGATTGAACCTGCATACGATTCGTAAAGGTCAGCACCCATACCGGCAACATCTCCCACGTTATCGCCTACGTTATCGGCTATAGTTGCGGGATTACGAGGATCGTCCTCAGGAATTCCAGCCTCAACTTTACCAACTAAATCGGCACCAACATCGGCTGCCTTTGTGTAAATTCCACCACCTACACGGGCAAAGAGCGCCTGGGTTGAAGCACCCATACCAAAGGTTAGCATTGTAGTCGTAATGATTATCAATTTATGCGACGAATCAGGCTCATCAATGAAGTAGTTTAGCACCAGGTACCAAAGTGATATGTCGAGTACTGCTAAACCTACAACAACTAAACCCATTACAGCACCCGAGCGGAATGCTACACGCAAACCGTGATTGAGCGAGTTTTTTGCAGCGTTGGCTGTTCTTGCTGATGCGTAGGTTGCAGTTTTCATTCCGAAGAAACCGGCAAGACCAGAAAAGAAACCTCCGGTTAGGAATGCGAAGGGAGTCCATTCGTTTTGCACATTTAACCCGTACGCCAAGAATGCAAAAAGTGCTAGAAGGACAACAAACACTATTGTTACAACCTTGTACTGTTGTTTAAGGTACGACATTGCACCATTACGAACGTGGAGCGCAATTTTTTTCATGGTATCGGTACCTTCATCCTCCTTCATCATCTGCTTGAAGAAGAAATAGGCAAATCCCAGAGCAATTACCGATGCAATCGGCACCACCCAAAATAGATTACTGATAATCATACTTTTAAGATTTAGTTTTGGTTTTAGTTTATAAACATCTTCATTTGAGCTCGAAAATAAGCTCATAAATAAATATATACAACTATTAAAGTGTGATATTTACAAAAAAATATCACGATATTTTACTATCAACCTTTTTAACAACTACTTACAAACAAGAAGTGTAAACAAAAATAATTCGAAAATGTTCATTATGCGTTCAATTAGTCCCCGGCGAATTCCATCAGGTAGGCTTTTATAAAATCGTTTATATCTCCATCAAGAACTTCTTGCACATTCGATGTTTCAAGGTTCGTTCGTAAATCTTTAACTAGCTTATATGGATGTAGTATATAGTTTCGGATTTGCGAACCCCACTCAATTTTTTTCTTCTTGCCCTCAATTTCTGCCTGAACTTCCTGGCGTTTTCGTAGCTCCAACTCGTAGAGGTGGGCTTTCAGAATTCTCATTGCATTCTCTCTGTTGTTTAGCTGCGATCGGGTTTCGGTATTCTCAACCACAATCCCGGTAGGAACGTGATGAAGGCGAACACCGGTTTCAACCTTATTCACATTCTGCCCTCCCGCTCCTGATGAGCGGAATGTATCCCACTTTATTTCTGCCGGATTAACCTTTATTTCAATGGTATCGTCAACTGCTGGCGCAACAAAAACCGAAGCGAACGAAGTGTGCCTGCGTGCGTTGGAGTCGAAAGGAGAAAGCCGCACTAGCCTGTGAACCCCATTCTCACTTTTCAGGTACCCATATGCCTGGTTACCCACAAATTCAATTGTTGCCGACTTAATACCAGCTTCCTCACCTTCCTGAATGCTGAGAATAATTGTTTTGTAACCATTCTGCTCGCCCCACATCAGGTACATTCGCATAAGCATTTGTGCCCAGTCCATGCTGTCAACTCCACCTGCCCCTGAGTTAATTTTTAGGATGGCTCCAAGCCTATCCTCCTCGTTACGAAGCATATTTTTTAGCTCCAGCGACTCAATTTTTTTGAGTGCGCCATTGAACTGCTGCTGAACCTCCTCGTCGGTAGCCTCGCCTTCCCTGGCAAAATCGAAAATCACGAGCAAATCATCAACCATCGATTTGGTTTCGTTGAAACCATCGATCCACTGCTTTATTTCTGAAACCTTGCGAAGTTGATTCTCGGCATCTGTTGGGTTGTCCCAAAAGTCGGGAGCGGTGGTTTTCTCCTGCTCCTCCTCCAACCGAATTAGCTTACTATCGATGTCAAAGATGCCTCCTCAGCGCATCCACACGCCTTACAAGCTCTTTTACCTGATCTGTGTTTACCATCCTTTTTTTCCTGCAAAGGTAGGAATTTCAACCAATAGATAAAATCGATATTTTCGGTTCGTTCACTTTCACAAAATGCAACACACCTTTCTAACAATAAATGCGTTACAAAATTGTTTGCTATTTATACACGGATATCGTTACCTTTACGCTGAAATAAAACAACCACCATGAGAAAATTTCTGCTATTGATACTTGTTTCCATTTCTATTCATACGTTGGCTCAGAATGGATGGCACATCAAAACAAGATTTTATAACGAGTTTGAAAACCCCGCCAACGCCCGAATAGAGGAAGTTTTTCTGCAGAATAGCTTTATGAAGATGGTGGCTGGGGATGTTACAACCATTTTTGATGTTGGCAAGAGCGAAATAATCTACTACAACACAAACAACCAAACATACTGGAAAGGGAACCCCGATAGATTTAACGTTGAGGTTAGAGCGGAGCTGGAAGTGATGATTGAAGAAAAGCTAAACGGAGTGGAAGCCGACCAGAAAGAAGCAATGCGCCAAGTTTACTACGAAATGCTGAACGCTTCCTTCCCCGAGTCGATGGACACAGAGGTTGAGCATAGAGATTTTAGCGCACAGAAAGGTGGCGCAGGCGAAAAGGTTTCGGGGTTTAGCACCATTGTTTACAACATTTATGAAGGGGGAATGCCCCTTGAAACAATATGGGTTGCTCCCACTCTCCAAATTGCAAATGATTTCGATTTCGTTAGCCTAAGCCAATTCCTCAACCAGCTTGCCCGAGGAGCCTACGCTGCCAGCTTCGAAAGTTCACAGGAATACTTCGATATGATTCAGGTAGGCTACCCCGTAAAAATTGAGATGACAAAATCGGACGGCTACACCTACGTATCCGAGGTAGTTGAAGCCACCCGAATTTCAATGAATGCCAACGACTTCTCGCTCCCTACCGGTTACACACCCGGAACCCTTAGCGATGTTGGCGTATGGAACGGCTTTTAGTTAAACTACTTCACCTTCACCAACTTAACCACCTTGGTTAATCCTGTTCGGGCTTCAAGATTTACGAAGTAAACTCCTGGCGCAAGGTTACTTGTTCCGATTTCAATTTCAGCGCTTCCGTTTGCCGTTCCCTCAAAAACCACCTCTCCGGTTAAAGCTACTATGAAAATGCGTTCAACTTCTGAGGCATTGGCTACATTAACAAAGTTGCTGAAAGGATTAGGGAAAACATTAACATTTGCCAATTCACCTGTATTCAACCCCACTGTTGAAGAGAAAACAGCAGTAATTTGGTAATCACTCAAGAAGTTAATAGTTACAGGATTTTGAGTAGAAGTTATTCCATTCTCCCAACCGTCAAACTCCCAGTCGGTGTCGGGTATAGCAACGAGTTCTACTGATGTGCCCGAGCTGAAAGACAACGGCCCTGAGTAGTCAACTCCGTCAACTGTTACTCGTCCCTCGCCATTTTTGGTAATGGAAAGTATGTATGTATTTATCGAGAAGTCAGCATGAATGGTTGCGTTACCGCCAATGCTGCTGAATTTATAGGTTGTTACCGAACCAACGCTTTCGCCGTTAACCAACACATCTTCTACATGATACTCATTGCTTGGGGAAATGGTGTAGGTTAAATCATCGCCGTGGTTTACAACTGTTTCACCCACCGGTGAAATGGTTCCATTTTCGCCCGCTGTTGCTGTAATTGTGTACGAATTAATTTCAAATGTAGCCTGAATGGTTCCGTTAGCGGTAACACTCTCGAAGGTGTACTCCGAAACAGCGCCAACGCTTTCACCGTTTACAGTAACATCGTAAACGTGGTAGCCTTCGTTTGGAACTATTTCGAAAAGTTGATCGGCCTCGTACTCAACCTCCACATTCCCCGACGGAGAGATTGCTCCATTACCTGTTGTTGAAGCAAAAATATTGAAGGTTTGCAGCGTAAATCTTACTGAAATTTGGTGGTTAGCAGTAACATTGGCAAAGGTATACGATGAACGTGCCCCAACGCTTTCGCCATCAACAAGCACATCGAGCACTTTATAGTTCTCGCTTGGTGTAAAAGTGAAAGTTTGGCTCGCCCCATGGTTAACTACCACATCGCCCTCAGGCGAAATAGTTCCGTTTAGTTCAGCAGAAGCAGTGATTGTGTATGTGCTAAGCTCAAAAGTCACAACAATTGTATGGTTCTCCTGGATATTATCGAATGTGTAGCTTCGAACGGCTCCAACACTCTCTCCATCAACCTGAACATCAACAATATTTGCCCCGGAATTGGGAGAGATTGTAAAAGTTTTGGAGGAACCCTGGCTTACAACCACATTCCCCGATGGTGATATTATTCCTAAATTACCAGCACTAGCAGAAATTACAAATGTATTTGCCTCGAAGAATACTTCAATTGTATGCGATGAGCTCACATCCTGAAAAGTGTACGATGATACCACGCCAACGCTTTCACCATCGACCAAAACGTTGGAAATATGGTAGTTCTCACTAGCCATGAAAGTAAACTGCTGGCTTGCTCCATGCTCACAAACAACCTCGCCACTGGGTGAAATGGTTCCATTCTCAGAAGCCGTAGCTGTTATGATGTAAGTGTCAATATCAAATTGCACCTCAACGCTGCTGCTTGCAGAAATGTTTGTTAATGCAAGTGTACCATTGCCTGATGAAGAAATAACAACATCATCGAGAACGCTTTCGCTATTGAGAAAAACATCGCTAATGTGATAATGATCGTTGGGAATTATTGATAAAGTTAAATCGTTCCCCTCGGCAACGGAAACATCTCCTGAGGGAGTAACCGTTCCGTTTCCGTTTGTAGTAATAGCTACTGTGTAATAGGTAGGCTCAACATCAGTAAAAGTGGCTACAATTGAATGGTTAGCCGCTACGTTGGTGAATGTATATGTGTTAACGCTTCCAACGCTCACACCGTCAACCTTAACGTTTTGGATGTAGTTTCCTCCATCGGGAGTTATTGTAAAGGTCAGGTCTTCATTGTAATTTACCACAATTTCGCCTGAGGGCGAAATGCTTCCATTCCCAACAGTGGATGCCGTAATGGTGTAAGTGTCATTTGCAAAGTTTGCCACCAAACTTCTGTCCTGTTCGGTAGTAAACGAGTAGGTTGAATTAGTCGACACTTCAATGGCGCTCTCTGTCCAATTCACAAAATGATAATGCGTATTTGGCGTAGCCTCCAGGGTAACAGTTTCACCA
>Ga0209408_1001208_pt1 | contig 16797 bp, 13 predicted proteins | sample AD_UKC107_MetaG_FD_184422 | JGI IMG/M metagenome (GOLD analysis project Ga0209408, IMG submission 184422) | Active sludge microbial communities of municipal wastewater-treating anaerobic digesters from Hong Kong - AD_UKC107_MetaG (SPAdes)... | ecosystem: Engineered > Bioreactor > Anaerobic >... | reverse complement strand
TACGAGTTCAGCAGTCTGCTCACCGGTATCATAGACAACGGGCGTGAAGAGGAGACCCTCTCTAAGGCAACCATGGAGTTCCTTGACGGTCTCGACAGGGACCTGCACATAAAGGTGTTCGTAACCCCCACCTGCCCCCACTGCCCGCCTTCGGTTGTCCTGGCCCACAGGATGGCCGCCTACTCCCCCAGAGTGACCGCAGAGGCCATCGAGGCCAACGAGTTCCAGGAAACAGCTGTAAAATACGGTGTACAGGGCGTACCCAGGACAGTGATAAACGAAACCTTCTCCGCCGAGGGCTCCCAGCCCGAGTCCTACCTGATAGAGGCTCTGAAAAGGCATATGGAGAAGGAATGATCCTTCTGCTGGCGGGGCTGCTTTCCGCCTGGGAGGTCTCGTTCCCCGGGGAGAACGAGGGATTCTTCGACGCCAGGTATTTCTTCAACCCCGACGAGAACCATCTTGTCTGGGCGCTGATAGAGGACGACGTCACCATGGTCAGGTACGGGCCCCTTACCCTGGGAATAGGTCTCAGCGTGGAAACCTTCATGGGCAAGAGCGACAGTCACGGGGACACCGCATTCAACGTATACGGAGGTCACTGGAACATCAGGGGAACGGTGGGAATGGACTACAGGGACATTCTCTTCACGCTGTTCACCGACCACGAATGCTTCCATAACATTGACATGGCCGACACATGCGGGCAGTACATGAACAACATCAAGCTGGGGGTATCGAACACGGTGGAGACCGTGCCGGATGACCATCCCGTGTTCTTCCCCGGGGGCTATGTACCGGAATACGCCATCAGCGGAGGGGTCTACCGACCCAGCAACCCCTCGTTCCAGAAGGGGCACATCTTCGACTGGTCCCTCCATGCTGATCTGGACTTCCCGGTGCTGTCCGCCGGAAGCATGCTCTACGGGACCATTCTCAGGTCGGATCTGTACTTCCACCTGGACGGAGGAGAGAGCAGCCGCCACAATGTGGAGGTTTACGCAAAGCACAGGACAGAGCACGGGGAGATGGTGGCCTTCATAAGGCACCACCTCCACGACACCCAGCCCATACGGTCAATGGAAGGCGAGACCTGCTTCGGCATCAGGTTCCACTGGTGATCGAACTCAGTCGGTGAAGGGCCACCTCTCCCTGCCGATAACCAGTGGGGGCACCGTTCCGTAGGTCTTCCTCACCCCTGCGCCCAGGTGTTCTATCTTCCTGAAGAGGTCCAGGGGTCTCCAGTTCCACCGGAAGTCCGAAAGCGCTCCGGTTATCCCGCCGTTCTCCACAAGGAAAACCCCGTCCCTTGTCATCCCGGTAAGTTTCAGGCTCTTCTGATCGACGAACCTTATGTACCAGAACCTCCGTATCAGTATGCCCCTGTCCACCTTCGCCACCAGGTCATCCAGTGAACCCGCGCCGCCATTCATGTCCAGTGTCCCCGGTATGAAGAGGGGCTTCCTTCCGGTGGTCCTGGCGGTGTACCTGTCGCAGGGAAGGGCTTTCAGCACACCGTTCCCTATCCACACGGCGTCCTCGGCGGGGAGACCCTCCTCGTTGAACGGCTGGCCTGGTCTGGCTCCGTTCAAAGTGGAAGAGATGGTTACCTCAGGGCCGGTGACTGACTTTCCCTCCATTCCAGAGAACACGCTTACGCCCTCATCGGCTGACCGTGCGTCCATTATCCAGGGAAGGAACATCATCAGGTTCCAGGTTGCCTCAGGCTCCAGTATCAGCTTGTACTCCCCGGGGGGGACTTCCTTCTGGTCCATGTTCATGGCCACCCTGGAAGCAACCTCGTTCACCGCGTCCTCAACCGCGATCTCGTTCCAGCCAGTTCCGCTGAGGCTCGTGTAGCTTGATGCCCTGCCCTGGTCCATGGTGAATGAGAGCGCCGAAGAGGTCTGCCGGTGGAAACCGGTGTTCCCCGTGGATGTGGATACCGCTGTCTGCTCCGATGACATGCCGCATATACCCGCTGCCTGGTAGCCATCCGCCTCGGCCCGGTCGATCACCTTCCCCACCGCATCCATCCTGGGCGAGGCGGGGCATTCAGCGGTGTATTCGTCCCAGGCTCCATGTATAACGGGGTACACTGCTCCGCCGGGCACAGAGGGCATGTATTCGGGATCTGGGGAGGCGGTGGCCAGAAGGCTCCTTGCTTCGCCGGCAATCGCCGGAAGGGCGTCCATGTCTATTCTCTGGGAGGTCAGGGTGGCCTTCCTCTCACCGTCTCCCACCGTGAGCTTCAGTTCCCTTCTGAAAACGTCCAGGTTCTGGGTTATTCTATTCTGGCCGAACCTCACCGAAGCCTCCCGGCTCTCCGTGAGAACGGCGACGGCATCCCTTGTTCCCGCGGCCCTTACCGCGGCTTCCACGAATTCCTTCATCTCTCTGTCGTTCATTACCTGCCGCCTCCAACTTCCACTCCCCTGAACCTGCAGTAACTCGCGCCGTGGGTCATCCTGGCGCTCTGGGGCGGTTCGCCCTTGCCGCAGTTGAGAACACCCATGGTCCTGAAATGCTCCCTGTCGGCCATTCCGTCCAGGGATCCCCAGAACTTAGGGGTAACGCTCCTGTATATGACCTTCTTCAGCGGACGGACCTTCTTTCCGTTCCGGATCTCCCAGAACAGGTCGCCGCCGAACTGGAAGTTCTCCCTTCTCTGGTCTATGGAGAATGAGCCCCGTCCCTCGATCCAGATGCCGTGGGCAACATCGGAGGCTAGATCCTCCGGAGAAACGCCGTTCTCAGGCGGCTCCAGGTAGAAGTTCGGCTGCCTGTTAATGGGGAAGCACTGGGCGTTCATCGCCCTGCAGCAGCCCCGGCTCGAGGAGCTTCCCACAAGCAGCGCCGTCTCCCTGACGGAACCGAACTCCTGAAAAACACCGTTCTTTATGGTATACCACTTCTGGCCTGGGACAAGGTCGTCGTCCCACCCCCAGCTGGCAATGCCATATGGAAGGGTATTGTCCGCCAGGAAGTTCACCAGCTCCGAACCGTATACCAGCCTGCCCCTGTCCTCCAGGGCAACGAAGGTCCGGCCGGCCATATTGGCCTCCCAGCCCAGTGCCCTGTCGCTCTCTGTGGGGTGGCCAACCGACTCGTGCATGGTCAGGGAGAGGTGCAGCCCGTCAAGGATAAGGTCCATCTCCCCTGATGGGCTCTCGTCGGCCAGCAGCTTCATGAGAGCCTCTTCCCTGGCCTTCTCGCCCCATCGTTCCATACCCGATTCCTCTATCCATTCCCAGCCGGCTATCCTGCCTCCGTCCTGCAGGGTTCTGCTCTGGGCATCCCCTGAATTCACCGCGGTGGCCATAAGGAATGGCTCGGAAAAGACCAGTTCGGTCTCCACCAGATCCCCCCTGGTGGTCCCTATCACTCTGTCCCTCTTCTGGAACCACAGCCTGGCGAAGCTGCTCCTTATCCGGGGGTCCGCCGCCATTTCGTCGGAGACCTTCTGGAGGAGACCGATCTTGTCTTCCCTGGATACCTGGAACGGGTCCTTTTCGCAGGGGCCCGAGTAAACTCCCTGCTGGAGGTCCAGGGGAGCCAGTTCCACCTTTCCCCTTCCCCCTGCTGCCCTGGCCACGTCCACCGCCCTCGCAGCGGCGGCCTCCATGTCATCCCTGCGGTACCCGGTGCAGGCGGCGAAGCCCCAGCACCCGTTCACCAGCACCCTGATACCCACGCCTTCGGTCTCATCGGCGCTGCATTCCTCCAGCCTGGCGTTCCGCATCATGGTAACTTCGGTATTAACGGTCTCGCATCTCACGTCGCCGTAGTCCACCCCCATGCAGTCGAGGGTCTCCAGGGTTTCCGCTATCCTGTCCTTCACTTCGTCACTTCCGTTCCAGGGCAGTTCTTCTCCACTATTGCCGTCATGGTCAATCTGTAACCGGTCTTGTTTCCCAGTGCCTTGTTGGAAACCAGGGCCAGAACCAGCCCCAGGAGAAGGCCTCCCACGGCGCCCAGGGCTCCGGCCGCGCTGCCGGCGGGCATGAACACCCAGTATCCGCCCAGGAGCAGGGCAACGGGCAGGATAAAGGTAAGGGATATGACCTTCATCGTTGCGGACACAGGGAGTTCGAGTTCCACAGCGTCGCCCACGGAAGCCCCCAGCAGGTTCTCAACGGCTACCTTCTTCGATTCAGGGGTCTTCCCTGTGATGGACATGCAGCTCTCCCTGGCGCTGCACACCCCGCAGCCCTCGCCTCCGCCCAGCTCCACCAGGGCGTCGGGCCCCCTGAGCTCGCAGACTATTCCTCTTCTTGTCATCAGGCACCTCCAGCGTTCAATTTAACCAATGAGCAGGGCGGTGTCACACCCTGTCTTCTGTTTGTATATTCGCCGGTTAAAGGAGGCTCCGTGTATTACTTCGCCTACGGTTCCAACATGTCCGAGAAGAGGCTCACCAGGAGGATACCCGCGATGAGGCTTGGTGTGGCTGTTCTCAGAGGCTACATGCTTGCGTTCACCAAGCCCAGCGAGGCCGACGGAAGCGCCAAGTGCGACGTATGCCCCACAGGGAACGAAAACAGCCTGGTGTACGGGGTCCTGTACGAGATAGATCCGGAGCACAAGCCGGTGCTGGACAGGTACGAGGGCCTTGGATACGGCTATACCTCCGAAACCCTGGAAGTTACCCACAATGGCAGGAAGCTCAGTGCGCTGGCCTATGTTGCGGTGAACCGCGACGAAACCCTGAAACCATTCCACTGGTACAAGGAGCATGTGGTACAGGGAGCCGTGGAGAATGATCTTCCCCAGGAGTACGTGAACGGAATAAAAAGCGTAAAATCGGTGCCCGATCCCGACGGGAAGCGCTCAGCAATGGAACTGGAGATATACCGGAACCCCTAGAAACCCAGCCCGGCCCCCACAGAAACCAGCATGTCCTTTTCCGGGTGATCCCCGTTGACATGGCTGTAAAGCCCGAAGCAGAGGTTGAGCCCGGATATCATCAGTATCCCCTCGCCCCCTGCGTAAAGCTGATCCGCCTCCACGTTCCCCCAGGGGTTCCCCCAGGTGTATAGAAGGGACGACTTCAGCCCCAGCCCGAAGGTGTAGCCGAAGGTTCCTCCAATGCCCAGAGCGGCCTTGCCACCCCCCACACCAGGCTCCACCTGAACGAACCACAGGTCGGTGGGGCGGTATGTCAGTGAAAAAGAAGCGATCTGCGGTGTGGATACCCTTGCTCCGATCATGAAGGGAAAGCATAGCGCCGGGGTCGCCGCCAGAAGCAGCAGGAAATACTTCATAACAACCTCCTTTGAGGGCCACTATGCCAATTCCCGGCTCCACAGGCAAGTGCCCTGCAGAACCTGCAGGATCCTGCGGGGGAGTCCAGCCAGCAACAGAAACAGTATTCCTGAAGAGTATGAAACACTCCATGACAAGTTGGATTGACATAAAGTGTTCTAATCTAAATAATGCTGATACCATTTAACATGAGAGGTGCGATATGTTTCCTGCTTATCTTTCCATCATCAATCTTCTGCTTGTTTCAAACACACTGGTCTTCCCTGCTACCGACGGTGAATGGACAGCACCGGGGGTCGAGGTTACAGAGATCGCATCCATCGACCTGCTTGCATACGGAACTCCCCCTGCAGGGGAAGGTAGTGAAGTGACGGTCGTTGCCTGCCAGCCTTTTTTCATGGAGGAAGACGGGAAGGTAAGATGGAGAGTGAACATACTCTATCACGACAGACTGGTTGTGGTAGAGGAAGGGATTGAGCCCATTGAAATACATGTTGGCTTCCAGAACTGCGAATCGGCAGTTTTTTCCAACAACGGCAACTATGCGATGGTGGGTGCTGAAGTGGGAACAGAGGACGACCCCCTATGCATCTTCTCGCTGGTGAACTTAGAGGACCGGTCGGTATCGCGCCTCCATAGAACGTTCACATACGGCAGGGAACCGGTCTTTTGGGTTGATAACGATGGGTCAAGCGCTTTTCTGGCTCATGGCCGACTTCTGGAGCGGGGTGATTGGCTCAGGGGACAGTATGATCTCTCAAACGACACGCTTTTCATGCTCGACCGGAACCTTTCTGAAGAATGCTTCATAATGTTCCCATGCATATTACCCGAGATAGTCCGCTCGGAAAACGGCGAAGTGACCCTTGCGTACTATGACAACACCATTGGAAGGTTCGATGAAGCAGGCAGCAGGATATGGAGCTTCCATGAACCCGTGAACACCGATGATCTTCCACCATCACTTTTCAGGATCAGAATGAATGAGAACACGGAAACCTTCTTTCTGAGATACCCGGATGCCCTTTACGCCTATGAAACAGAATCAGGCGATCAGATCATGAGTTACACTGTATATAGTGAGAACACCTCCCTTGCTCTGTCAACAACAAGCAGTCTCTGGTCTGGCATCTTCAAATCAAGAGGAAGTGAAAGAATCTTTCCCCCTAACAACACAGCTCACTTAGTAGTATCAGATATTTATGGCGAAGAAGTATTTAGTGCTGATGCCAGCTGTCAAAATGGAAGAATAGGACAACGTTTTGGTCCAACATTCTACACGCATTCAGATGGTTCTGTAATATTGCTTCGAAGAAGCGATTCTAACCCCCAATACAATTTCCTGTGTCTCGTAAATGGTAATGCTATGTTCTGGCAATCTGAGCACATTGAGAATGTCATAGGATTCCCTGGTAATTTCAGTCCGGAATGGTGGTTGGACTACTATCCGGTAGCATTTCAGCACATTTCTAATAACAGCATTATGCTCGCGTTTCCAAACAGCTCGTTCATGTCTATCAACCAGATAAGGTGGAACAATTAATGCTTCATCTTACGATATCACTACTCATCAGTGTCAATCCTCCCGCCTGGGAAGCGCCCGTAGAACTAGACTGGTTCATAGGCGATTGTAATCCAGTCAGTATGGCAATCGGGTTCGGTGACTGGGCCACAAACACTGAGGGACCCCATCCCGGCTTAGATTTCACCGTTGATAATGAGTATCTCCATTCTCCATTGACATCTGATGGATACATCATCGGGCAATGGCCACCTGTAAGTGCTTTTCACATTTCTCCACAGGGTTCTCTTGTATTCGGGCCGGATAATCCTGAATACACAAACTGGGGGTGGCAGATCGATCATATAGAGAAACCTCTTACTGCAGAGAGATGGGCAGATTACTCGCCCGGAACTTACGTTGGATCAGGCACAAATCTTGATCTTCAAGCATCTCCTGACAATATCTTCAGGCATTTCCATCTGTATTGGATGTGGGTCTGGTACAGCTCATCCTATGGAGATTGGGTGCCGGGTGCGATTTACAATGGTGAAGAAGCACCAGCTATGAAAGGTTATGTCAATCCAGTACAATACCTCCCACAGGAGGATTTAATCGGGTATGACACCGTGGGGTTCAGAAGGGTGCTCGAGGAGAGTGAGAACTGCAATCGAGGAATATGGTTCTCTCCTGATGGGAAAGAGATCGCCGAGGAGTTTGGTCTCAGCATTACATCTGAAGAGTTCCAGGAGGCAGTTTTTGGCGTTGTAGACTTCGCTGTGGCTCCTTGTTCGGAGTTCATCCAGGGTGGAGGAAACAGGGACAGTTGCGGCGTTTATAGCATAGGGCATCGACTCGCCTGGGTAAATCCCTATTTCACCAATACTTACGATCCAGTTCTCTACGAGAACGTCTTTGATGATACTGATACGCGATCCGCAAGAGAGTACGATTATAACTACCGAACGCTTTTTGAGATGAAGGGACAGCTTCCCTATGATACAAATCTCTCCGTCCCTGCTTACACAGACGAATATAGAGCGGTTTTTCTTGACGGTTACTGCATAGGCGAATCTGAGGCCATTACTGAGTTATCGCAGTGGTGGTTTAACAGTGCATACATTCTTTCCAATTCAGGCAATCTCACAACTGGTTCTACTGGGTGGGACAATGTATGGAAGTTCGATAATCCTTCATACAAGCACTACTGGGACACAAATGTTATGTGTATCGGTGGATGGGATACTCGTCTTCGAAGAGGAGATAGAGATGGCGGACCGTTGAACCCACTCTCTCCCATTTCCCAGTTCTCTCTTTATCCTGATGGGGAGTATCTTGTTGATGTAGCTGCCACAAGCCATGGATCAGCATTTTTGACAACCCAGGTATCAGAGCAGATTTATCTGCCTCGGGATGATCTTGAAGATCCGTTTCATACCGAAAGCCCGATTGTTGTTGATAATCACATGCCTTATGTTGACTCTGTTATTGTATACTCAAAACCTCCAAGCCCTTACGCTTTGCCTATAGTCTACTTTTCCTCTGGCTGGGTGGAGGACACAGAGAACATGTGCTCTCAGCCCATTAACCACACAAATCGCTACCCCACTGAGTCAGGAAATGAACTGTGGATTGCAGTTAGATACTCCGAACCTGTAAATGTTTCCCCATACGATGTTTCAATGCATGCTTTCCTTCAGGGGTCAGAAACGTGGAACGCCGGGTATTGCCGACCTATGCCAACAGGAGCTTGCTGGCCCGACAGGTTTGGGGAGCTTGATCATGACCGCTTGTCAGGTGGTTTCTGGCAATTGTACAGGTGCTCTTCTGCCCCTCCCAGTACTTTCCAAGGTCCAATATCAATAGTCTTTCCCCATTCTTCCCTTCTTACTGACTTTGCGGGAAACATGATCGATGGAGATCCTTCGACAATCACCAGCCCACGCTCTTCAGATGGGTCCTGGGATTTGGCCAGCTATGATCAGCATGACAATGTTTATACTTGGGGATATCCAACCTGGTATGTTGAATATGTAGGTGACCACTTTGAGTGCTTCGCACAGGTGAATGAAACCGAAGTTGCGAGACATGATATACCATATATTTATAATCCTGAAAGCAGTATGTCCTTTGATGGCTATATATATTACAGCTGTGGAACTTATTTACGGTGCATTCAAAATCCTCTTGAAAAATACATCTTTGTTATTGATCTTGATGGCATTGTATCTGAGGTTGATATCTATTCCAGAGGGGCAGCTGAAATAATGCCAGATGATACTCGTACCTGGGTCAATTACAATCCGTACAGCTCGTCTTCCTATCCGGGCAATTACCTTTGGATCAGATACAGACAGGTCATGCACATTGGCTATTTATATGTTATCGACTCCAATGAATGCTGGAATTTCATCAATGGGCAAACGGGAGAATCATACTGGGCTGAAATGTGTCACCTGGTGGCGCAGGATTACCGTGAGGAATGGGAGTACTGCGATGCATGGGCGCATCGTCCAACAGGTACATTCTATTACATTAACTCTAACGATCCTGAGCCTACTTTTAACGGAAGCTCATGGACAGTACCGGTCTATTTTATAGATGACTATGAATATGATCATTACTTCATGGGTAACGTTGTCTTAAGTGCAACCAGCAACTCTCTTTGCAGCTCGCCTGAAATCGAAGAAGTTAGTTATCAGCAAGTTGATGCTCAGATTGAAGATAATAGAACACTGGAAGTACTCAGTGTATCTTCTAATCCTGTAGCGGAAATGCTTTCTATCAAAGTAAATCTTCCTGATCAAGGTCAGTACTCAATTCTCGTATATGATGTTTGCGGCCGTGTTATCGCGGATCTTTCGCGCAGCTTTCAGTCTTCTGGGAGCAACACGATAGAATGGGATGTTAAGGGCCAAAACGGAACTCGGATCCCTTCAGGCTGCTATTTCCTTACTGTCTCTTCAGGAGAAAAGACCATACATCAAAGATTCCTTGTTTACTGATCCGCTACTTCAGTGCTTCCGTTCCGCTGAACTCCCTGTTCAGGGCCATGGCGTCAAGCACCATGCGGTCCTCATCGGAGGTCTTTCCAGTTACCAGCCTGGCCAGAACCTCACCGACCCCGGGGCCCAGCATGAAACCCTGACCGCACATGCCAACCGCGGCCAGGAAACCCTTCACTCCGGTTTCCCCTATTATCGGTGAACCGTCGGGGGTCTGGGGGTAGCAGCCTTTCCAGGTTCTCCTTACCTTCAGGTTGGCAAGTCTGGGGTAGAGGTCCACCATCCTTCTGGAGACCATGGGCAGGAACTCCGAGGTCTCAGCTGTTCCCGTGCCCAGCCTGGGCGGGTCGGGGGTGATGCAGAACACCACCTGACCTGTGCTGTACTGGTAAAAGTAGTAGTTGGCGCTTCCAGGAGCCCTCTTGATGTCCACCACCATGGGGTGAAAGAATCTCTGAACAGGTTCGGTTATTCCCGCTTCGTGCATGTCCGGGTACACAGGCAGGTCCACACCCAGCATGGCTCCGATCTCCCTTGCATATGAGCCTGCGCAGTTGATGACGATGGGGGCGGTGTAGGTGCCCCGGGTGGTCTCGACCTTGAAGTCGCTGTTCTTCGTTATCGACCTTACTTCCTCGTTGAACCTGAACTCGGCCCCCTGTCTCACAGCGTACCTGTGGAAGGCGTAGCAGCTCTCCATTGGGCTTGCGCTGCCGTCCTCAGGGGAGAAGGTTCCCCCGAGAAGACCATCCTGATTGATGCCCGGAACTATCTCCATGATCTTTTCAGGCCCGTGCCACTGGATGTTCAGCCCGGCCTTCTGCTGGGCGGGTATCATCTTCCTCAGTGACTCCGCGATGGCCTCTTCATAGGCCACGAAGGTGTAACCCCCCATGTGCCAGCCGATGTCGTCACCGTGCTTCTCCTTCCAGGTGGAGAAGGTCTTCAGGGAATGAAGGCTGAGGGCTACCTTGGCCGGTTCCCCGTGGGTGGCCCTGATTCCGCCTATGGCGCACTTGTTGTTGCCCTGGCCGGCGGAGCTGCCGGAATCCAGAACAAGGGTCCTCACGTTGCGGGAGGCCAGGGACATGGCCGCGGGGGTGCCCACGGAGCCCGCTCCTATGATGATCACGTCGTACATCAGATCTCCTCCCTTCCGCAGAATACACCAAGCCTCGTTTCGGCGAAGAGGGGCCTTTCGGTGAAGTCGGTGATCTCCTCAAGGGGGATTCCCTCCGAGCGGATTATCCTGGGGATCAGTGTCCTGCAGGTCTTGCCTCCGCAGGAGCCGAATCCCGCCCTGGTCCTGGCCTTGAGTTCGTTCAAGTCCCTTACTCCCAGGCGGAGCATCTCCCTTATCTCCCCGGCGGTGACCCTCTCACAACGGCAGACTATCGCGTCGTCGGGAATGGGGAGCTCGGGAACGGATTCCTCCGGGGCGGTCTGGTCAGGTGTCTGGATCCTTACCCCTGCGACCCTGTTCGCGATACCAGACGGGGTCTTAATGTCCAGGAGCATGGTGCCGGGGTATCCCGGTGCTTCCCGGAGGCCCAGGGCGGTGCCCTTGCCAAGGATCTCCCCTTCCCAGTCCGTAAGTGTCAGGGCATCACCTGTTTTTACCATCCATTCCCCCAGCTCCCAGGGAATGGTTACCACCGGGTTCTCGATATCCTTCCGGCGGTCCACCAGTGTGACCGCCAGGCCCGGACATACCGCCACGCACTTCCTGCAGCCTATGCAGCCATCGCTGTATTCGGGAAGACCCATGACCGGGTGGCCTTCAGTTGTTATGAGCCCCTTGGGGCACACTGTCATGCAGGGGTTGCAGGGTATCTCCTGAAGGCAGTGGATGACCGGGTACACACCTGCGGTGTCCGGGGACTCAATGTACTCCTCCACCCTTCCGCCGGGGCTCTTGAGCACCTCGGCCTTTTCCGCCCAGTCGTCGGGTATCTCCACCTGGCAGCCTTTCAGGGTGCAGGCTATCTCCCTGCCCCGGATCTTGCCTGAGAACATGGCGGCGCTGGCCTCGGCTATCTCCTCGGAATCACCGGTTACCATGGTTGGTATGCCGAATTCCAGGGCTTTCTGATGAAACTCGTTCACCGGGCTGAGACCCACGGCAACCAGCAGGGTGTCCACCCTGAAGTTCTTCTCGGTGCCGGTTACGGGGTTGAAAGAACCGTCAACCTCCGCAATGGTTACGCTTTCGAGCTTTTCGCCGCCGTGGGCGGCAAGAACGGTGTGGCGGGTGTAGATGGGAACTCCGAGCCTTGCTATCTTGTCGGCGTGCACCTTGTAGCCGCCGCATCTCTCCATTCCCTCTGCAAGACCCACCACTGTCATCCCAGCCTGAATGGCGTGGTAGGCGCCTATGAGGCCCACATTCCCGCCGCCAAGAACGAATATCCTCTCGGAGCACCGGATGAGGTCGCGGTTAACCAGGGTCTGGAAAGCGCCTGCCCCGTAAACGCCGGGAAGGGTGCAGCCCGGGAAGGGCAGGGATTTCTCCCTGGCCCCTGCGGCAACCAGGAGCTGTCTCGGCTTCACGAGCCTGTAGCCATCGGGCCTCCTTATGCCCACCTTGCCGTCGCTGAACACCGCCAGCACGATGGATTCCAGCCATATCTCCACGGAGTCCATGGCCCTTAGTTCGTCCTCCAGGAGCTTCGCGATGGTTATGCCCCGGGTTCCCGCCCGGCAGTCGGCTACGGAACCGAAGAACTTGTGGGTCTGAAGCACCAGCTTGCCGCCCATGCGGTCCTTGTCGTCCACTATCACCGTGGTGAAGCCGGCCTCGCCCAGTTCCCTGGCCGCTGCCATGCCCGAGGGTCCCGCCCCTATTATCAGAACGTCTGTCTCAACTGTTTCAGGGGGATCCACCGCGGGAGGAGCGGCGTACTCCAGCTCAGGCAGCCCCTCAACCGTGCGTACCTCCATGCCTTCGGCAAGGGGGACGATGCAACTCTTCAGGGGGATACCGTCGATGATCAGGGTGCACTGGGAGCACTGGCCGTTGGCGCAGAAAAGCCCCTGGGCGCCGCCGTCCTTGTGGTGATGGCCGAAGATCCGTTCCCCTCCGGCGAAGACAGCCGAGGAGACCATCTCCCCCTCACTGCCCATCATGTCCCGTCCGTTGAAGGTGAACCTCACCCATCTGCCATCCGGTACCGGAAGAACGGGATGGCGGCATATTCTGGCTCCGTGTTCCAATTCCAAGACTGTCTCCTTATATGGCATTCCAGGGGAAGAGGCTACCTGCCCCGCCATTTCCTGGCGTAGGAGGGCCCTCCCTTTGATGATTTAACGAAACCCCTGCACTCAGGGAAACGGATGCATCTCCATACCCTGATGTGGGGATACTGATATCTCTCGGTGTCGCCTCCGCAGAGCGGGCATCTGGGGGTATTCCGCCCGGTGATCCTTCTGTCTTCCCTCTCGAACTGCTCCTGGAGCCTTCTGTGCTCCTCCTCCCGGGAGGGGCCGGAGAACTCTCCAAGGACCTTCCTGAGCATTATGAAGATCACTGCCACCGCACCTGCGGCGGAGAACAGACGGAATATATCCAACAGCATGCTCCAAGTGGTTTTCTAAAAACAGGTCGATTCGTTCATACAATATATACACCCCGGACCGGGCCCTGCGAAGGCGTTGACAGGAGCATACCCTCTACGGTAATATTGAGTTTCTGCGACGAGCAACCTATTTGCATATTATTAGATAACAACCATAATAACACCCGGAGACTGGACTGAGATGAAAAACTACACTGCAGACAAACTGAGGAACGTGGTTGTGCTTGGGCACGGTTCCGTTGGAAAGACCAGCTTCTGTGAAGCTCTCCTTTTCACCGGAGGAGGTTCGGAGAGGCTGGGATCGGTCGACGACGGCACCAGCGTTTTCGACTATACCGCCGAGAGCAGGGAGAAGAAGCACAGCTTCGGCTCCACCATCGCCCACTGCGACTGGAACGGTCACAAGATCAACATCATGGACACTCCGGGCCTTGCTGATTTCTACGGGGAGACCATAGGCGCCATCTCCGCCGCCGAGTTGAGCGTGGTTCTCCTGGACGGCACCGACGGCGTCGAGGTGGGAAGCTACAAGACCTGGAACTTCGCCGAAGAGGCCTCCGTTCCCGCTTTCCTTTTCGTCAACAGGGTGGACAGGGAAAACGCAAATTTCGACCGTGTCCTCGAAGAGGCGCGGGAGATGTTCAGCAAGCACATCGTTCCGGTTGTCTTCCCTGTGATGGATGGCGACAGGTTCGTCTGCATCGCCAACTCGATAACCGGAAAGGCAGTTGACGCCTCCGGGAAGGAGATTCCCCTTCCGGATTCAGCGAAGGATCTCTGTGAAGACTACAGGATGCAGCTCACCGAAGAAGCCGCAGAGGCCAGCGAAGAGCTCATGGAGGCCTTCTTCGCCAACGAGACCCTCACCGACAAGGAGCTTGCAAAGGGCATCACACTGGCTGTGCGCAACAGAGGGCTCTTCCCGCTGTTCTGCGGAACCTCCATTCCACCTGTGGGGCAGAAATTCGTTCTGGATTCCATAGTGGAGTACGGCCCCTCGCCCCTGGATGCCCCCGAGGCAGAAACCGCCGACGGCGGCAGGTTCGAAAGGAATCCCGGAGGAGGCTTCGTTGCCAGGGCCTTCAGCACGAAGCTGGACAAGCATGTGGGCGACATGGTCTACATCAAGGTGCTAAGCGGCGAGGCTTCAGGTTCACACGAGGTGATAAACACCAGCAGGAACCAGTCCGAGCGTCTGGGGAACTACTACTACATGAACGGCTCCAGCAGGGCCGACGCCGAGAAAATGATCACAGGCGACATCATGGCGGTGGCCAAGCTGAAGAACACCATCACCAACGATGTTCTCTGCGACAAGGGTTCTCAGGTCAACCTGGCCCCCATCAAGTTCCCCAATCCCGTCTACAGGGCGGCCATCGCCCCGAAGAAACGCGGTGACGAAGACAAGATGGGCGCCGGGCTCCACAAGCTGGGCGCCATGGATCCCACCTTCGTAACCAGGAACGAGGCTAACATCGGCCAGACCACAGTGAGCGGAATGGGTGAGCTTCACCTGCAAACCATGCTCACCCGTCTCAAGGAGATGAACGGTGTGGAGGCCGAGCTTTTCAAACCCCGCATCGCCTACCAGGAAACCATTACGAAGATCGCCGCCGGCGCTTACAAGCACAAGAAGCAGTCCGGCGGCAGGGGACAGTACGGCCATGTCCTCATGCGTGTGGAACCGATGCCCCGGGGCGAGGGTTTCATATTCGACAGCGAGGTCACAGGCGGCAACGTTCCCACCAAGTACATACCGGCAGTTGAGAAGGGCGTAGTGGAAGCCATGCAGAAGGGCCCGATCTCCGGCAGTGAGGTCATCGACGTCAAAGCCGTGGTCACCGACGGCTCCGCCCACTCGGTGGACTCCTCGGATATGGCCTTCAAGCTTGCCGCCAGCAGATGCTTCCAGGACCTGATGATGCAGGCCGGACCGGTACTCCTCGAGCCCATCATGGCCCTTGAGATAACCGTACCCGACGAATTCATGGGCGACGTGATGGGTGACATTAACACCCGCAGGGGCAAGATCCAGGGAATGGAGGCCCAGGGCGGCTTCCAGGTTATCAAGGCAGCGGTTCCCGAAGCGGAACTCTACCAGTACACCAGCTCCCTCCGATCCCTTACCCAGGCCAGGGGAAGCTTTACCCAGGCCTTCTCACACTACGAACCGGCCCCCAGGGAGGTTCAGCAGAAGGTCATGGAAGAGTACCAGAAGGAAGAAGAGTAGTCATGAAAAAGGCATCGGCGGTTCTCATCTGCCTTGTTTTCATAGCGGGAACCGCCGTTGCCTCACCCTTCGGCGAGGGAGGGGGAACCTCCCCCGGCGAAGAGGAAAGCAATCTGGCCACCATTCTCATGATCACAGTGGTGGTGGGGTTCACGGCCCTGCTCGTTAGCGACATCATCGCCGACGACGGCCTGGAATCCCAAGATGCCCTGGCGGGGATTACAGCTTCCGATACATCCTCCGTTTCGGAAGAAACAGGAGTGAACTGGGAGCAGCTGGCCCCTGCTGATTCCCTTCCAGTCCTTGCCATAGCGGTCTTCCAGGGTCCTTCCGGAAGGGAAGCAGCCAGGTACATGGCCTCACTCCTTTCGTCCAGGGAGAACATCGACTACACCATCCACGGCTCACCGTCAGCTCTGGGGCACCAGTCCCCCTCAGAAACCGCCTCCACGGGCTTCGCCTTCGTACCCAGCGACTACTTCATAACAGCGGATCAGGAAGGCCTGTTCCTTTTCCACAGGGGCAGCGGCCAACCTGAATGGTCCTTCCCGATGCAGGAAGCCGGGCTTGATTCAGCCTTCGTAAGAAGAGCCGCCGCCTCCCTTATGGAGCACTTCGAGCTGCCATAGTCAACGGCACTTTTCTTCATCCTCCCTGTTGTATATATATATGCTGTTAACAGTATTCCCTTAGAGAAACAGGAGGAGTCATGAGAATTGCCTCAGTACTGGCAGCCATTCTGCTGTCAGCGTCACTGGCCGGAGAGTTTACCGTTACAGTGCCTGTGGACCGGCAGGTTCAGATGCGCGAATTCGGCGGATACACTTCGGTCGCAATGCCTGGAGCCCCTGGAATAAGCATTCCAGGCTCACCGAACCTTCCGGTGCTTAGCACCCCTATAGCCCTTCCCCAGGGCGCTAGAGCGGTATCGGTGGAGGTTCTTTCGGTGAACTGGACGGCCCTCAGGGGAAGGCACACGGTCCTTCCGGCAACCGAACAGGTGCCCCTGAGCCTCATGGACCAGACCGAGATCCCCCTTCCCGCCCCCGACCAGGCCATCTACTCCTCCTCCGAGTTCTACCCCGGAACCGCCGCAAGGCTCGAAGAGTCCTCCATGCTCCTCGGTTTCCCTGTGGCCTATGTAAGCGTTTACCCGGTTCGCTGGAACCCGGCCTCGGGAACCATAGAGGTGGCCAGCGACATTCAGCTCAGGGTAACCAC
>Ga0209408_1001204_pt1 | contig 16821 bp, 13 predicted proteins | sample AD_UKC107_MetaG_FD_184422 | JGI IMG/M metagenome (GOLD analysis project Ga0209408, IMG submission 184422) | Active sludge microbial communities of municipal wastewater-treating anaerobic digesters from Hong Kong - AD_UKC107_MetaG (SPAdes)... | ecosystem: Engineered > Bioreactor > Anaerobic >... | reverse complement strand
TATTGTTACGGGTTCTTACCCTTCGGCACATGGCATTGTTTCAGATACCTGGTATAACCGTTTGAGTGGGGCTGTTGTTGGGTGTGCAGATGAATCCAAATTTAACCTGATGAACGGAGAAATTTCTATGGGGAACTATTCTCCCTCAAATATTATGTGTTCTACATTAGGGGATGAAATCAAACTGGCAACCAATGAACGTTCAAAAGTAATAAGTATAGCATTAAATCCTGTTTCATCGGTTATTTCAGGTGGGCGAATGGCTGATTATGCTTTTTGGTTCGACCATCATAGTGGTGGCTGGATGACAGGGAATTATTATACAGATACCTTGCCTCAGTGGGTTAAAGAATTTAATGCCAAAGGGTTTCAGGATATTTATATCCGTAAAAGCTGGGCAAGTATGTACTCCTTAGGCGATAATTATAAAAATAGCTTGCCCGACAATTCTGAATTTGAAACTGGATTTAAAAATTACCGTAATACTTTTCCTTATGAACTTTCTTATTTGAGGAATCGTTCAGGTAATTACAAATACCTTAAATTTACTCCGTTTGGGAATACTTTTACAAAGGATTTTGCAGTATCAGCTGTTGTTGCAAACGATTTAGGCAAAGATGAATATCCTGATTTGTTGTTAATTAGCTTTTCTGCAACAAAATATACTGGCGAATTATTTGGGCCTCGTTCGGTCGAAATGGAAGATTTGTTTCTGCGTTTGGACAAAGATTTAGAGCATTTGATGAAGTTTTTAGATGATGAGGTAGGTATTGAAAATGTGTTGGTATATATAACTTCGGACAGGGGAGTTGCTGATATTCCTGAATATTTAGAGTCGAAAAGGCAAAATGCAGGTGTATTTGAAGGAAGTAAAGCCATTACTTTATTAAACAGTTACCTTGGGATATTATATGAAGAAGGCGAATGGATTAGTAGTTATTATTACCGGCAACTGTATATTAATCAATCGTTACTTGACAAGACAGGAGTAAATGTTTCTGAAATACAGCAGCGTGTTGCAGATTTTATGGTTCAATTTAATGGCGTTGCACAGGCTTTCCCTGCATCAACCATATTATCAAATAATTTTGAAGAGGGGATTGCAGGTAAAATCCGAAACTCATACCATCAAAAGCGCTCAGGAGATATAATTGTTAACCTGGAGCCGGGATGGATTGAAAAAAATGGCGATGTTACCAATTCTGGTTCAGGCTATAATTATGATACACATGTTCCGCTAATTTGGTATGGATGGGATGTTAAACCTCAAAATATTGATTATCCTATAGATATTACGGATATTGCCCCAACAGTATCGTGGATTTTAAAAATAACAGCTCCAAATGCAGCTGTAGGCAAACCTATCTACAAAATAAATAAATAATGGCTTGGTTTTATTTAATTATTGCAGGTTTATTTGAAATTGGCTGGGCTATTGGGATGAAATATACCAATGGCTTTACCAAATTAGTTCCAAGCATTCTGACATTAGCTTCTATGTTAATAAGTGTTTACTTGCTTTCTCTTGCTACAAAACAAATAAATATAGGGACAGCATATGCCGTTTGGACCGGCATTGGAATAGCCGGGACATCCATTTTAGGAATCGTTTTATTTCAGGAACCTTTTGAAATACTTAAGCTTTTATTTATTATCCTGATATTAGCAGGAATTGTTGGATTAAAGCTTATTGCTAACTAATTTTATTGCATATTAACATCCTGCTATCGCGGCTTAAAGTTACACCTGTGTCTTCAATATAGCATGGTGCTTCTACATTTTCATCGTTTGATTTTATAGCTTTCCCTGTTATGAGTATTGCCACCTTATCAGTTAAGTCTATATTTCTAACTTTTTTTGCCACAACAAGCTCCCCTTTTATTAGCCATTTTTGCATTTCAGAATGTTGCATTTTCTTAAACTCTTTTAGTTCTATTAGTACATTTTCAGCTAAACGTGGAGCAGCAATTTGCCATAGTTTATCTTCGAGAGTTTGGTTGTCGTGTATAACCTGTTGCATACTTACCGAAGTTAAGCGCAGAACTGTAACCGGCGATTCTGCTGTTACTGTTGCTGTTCTTGGTACATTAGTTAATACTGCAATTTCACCAATTACACTTCCTTTTCCCAAAATATCGATTAAGCGTTTGTTTATAGTAACTTTTACAGTTCCCCGGGCTATAACATATAAACCATCTACATGCCCATGTTCTTTAATAATTTTTTCGCCTACAGCATAGTTCCTGTGTTGAAATAAACTAACAATTTTACTAAAGGTAGCTCTGTCGAGTTCTTTTAGCCAAGGTATATCCTGTAATAAGTTTGCTTTCTCCGGAGGGACAACTTCAGTTGGTGAATCAAGTAATTTTTTCATTCTTTCTTCAATGCTGTCAATCATTTTTTCAGCTTCATCACCACCAATCTGGCCCTTTTTCTGTAAACGTTCAACAATTTTTAGTTCGTTGTTTAGGTTCGACCGTATGGCTTGCCGTGTTGCAATAGCGTCGTATATTTCAGGATAAGTATCCATTGAAAATGAAATAAATGTCAGTCCATGTATGCGGTTTTCATTTATTTCATTTTCAATGGTGGCAAGGTCCTGGTCGATGGTTAATTCTTCTGAATCGGAGCTTATTGCCAAACCCTCGATAAGTTTCAATGATTCGTATTGGGCTTCAACAAATCCGCGGGCAGCATCGTAACTAATAGCTAAGCGGTCGAAGAAGAATCTTTGTGAAATTTTACCAAGTAATGGCACAGCCTGTAGTTTGCTTAAAAATTTGGGAGTTTGCCATAATTGTTCCAGGTCTTTTCTTTCCGACAATGGGATTTTACCATCCGAATCCATTATCTCATTAATGGCGTCGGTTAAATTACGAACGGCAATTGGACCTAGCAAGCCTTCTTTGAATTGATTCCAGTAACTACTCTTTTCTTGTTCTAATATCCTTCTGCGAGTTTCGTATAAATTGGCAAATTGCCCTTCATCTAAAACTATTTCAGGAGTTTCCGGCTCTTCTGGCAAATACTGGTTTACTTTTTCCCAATTGGCACGGTTCAAAAATCGGTCCGATTTAAGTTTTTCAACAGATGTTTCTGCTGTTTGCCGCAAATATTTCCGTGCATTTAAAATCATTTTTTGTTTAGCAGGAGGTATTTCTGTAAGTCCTAGTTTTAGGAGTAATAGTTTAATTGTTGTTGCATTAACTAATAATGTCAGGATTACAATACCGGCGGTATAAAACAAAAACTGTTCTCTTACATCGGAATCAATTTTAGATTCCCCTGCAATAATTAAAGCAAGAGCCAGCCCAACAGCACCTCGCAATGCACCCCACCATAAAACATATGAGTTTTTCGCAGAAAGCCCATAGCCCGCTTTTTTCATTAAAGGATAAAACATGGCTATTACAATAGCTCTTACAATGTGTATTCCTATGTATAGAATGATAAGTATTAGAAAATCGATTGGTGTAAAAACAATGTTATTAGAAATAACCACACCAACAATAAGGAAAATTAAGGTATTTGCAATAAAAGCAAATAATTCCCAGAATTCATGTAAGAAGTGCTCAACTTCGGGACTTATCCTGGTACGTCCAACGCTTGCCATTAGCAATCCTAGTGCTACCAGCCCTAATACACCTGATACATGAAAAAAGTGCTCGGCAATATAAAAGGTAATATAAGCCGCAGCCACAATTACAGTAATTTCCACAAGAGCATCATTAAATACTTTTTTAACCCATGCAATTACAATGTACCCAATAACTAATCCTACCAATGTTCCTCCTATTGAAACTCTTACAAACTCTACAAAAGGAGATGCACCATCACCTGTTCCGGTGATAGAAAGTAAAATAACCATAAAAATTACGATAGCTGTCCCGTCATTAAGCATTGATTCCCCTTCGATTAAAGTACCTAGCTTTTTACTAGCCCCGAGTTCTTTTAAAAGGGCAACTACGGCAACAGGGTCGGTTGCGCTAATTACTGTTCCGAACAACAGGGCTATGGGCCAGGTCCATGCACCTAATGCAAGTCCCGACATTTTTATTACAACAATAATTAATGCGGTTAAAAACAGAGCAACTAATATACCTGGCACAGCCAGAATAAATGCATTTGTAAAAGACTTTTTAAAAGTATGAGTGTCCATGGCAAATGCTGCTTCAAATATTAAAGTAGGTAAAAAGATATATAATATAAGGTGTGGGTCGATATGCCCAGCCCAGCCCACAGCTTCGCTAATAAAGCTGGCATTTAATTTTAATCCAATGATATGCCACTCACCAAAATACCCTAATCGGCTCAGTGCCCCTAAAATTAAACCTATTACCAGCAATGATACCGTATAAGGCAACGGGCTTTTTCTAAGGAAATGGCGTGTTGCAGCACCTATTAAGAGCGCTAAAATCAAAAAGAATAATGGGCTCATGTTACCAGAATGGCTTTCTTCGGCAGCATGTTCGGTTTTTTCTTCATGAACCTGCACTGTAGTTTCTTTATCCGGTTTTTGATGTTCCTGCCCATGCACATAATTACTAATAGTAAACACTAGAATTAAAAAAATAATAAAAGCGAATGGGCGGATTATTCTTTTCAATGGTTTAGTTTCCATGTTTTTAGGTATAAAATTTAACCTAAGATATGAAAAATAACCGAATAAATAAAAAAAGCTTAAATCCAAATATATAATATGTTATAAATCCTGATTTTTTGTTGATTAAAGTTGATGTTTTAAAGATGAAAGTGTTAATTGGTGGGGTTTGCCAATTCTTAAATCAGAATTTATTAAAAACTTTAAGGTATTATTTTATTCATTATTCCTACTTACCGTTCCAGTATTACGACAGTATGATTAAAATTCAATTAAAAACAGGAAATAGTAGATATATTACTCAACCTTAATATGCCCCCAGTTTTCGCCTTTACGTATTCTGTTTAACTGGGTATGTGTAATTCCAAATTCTTTTGCCAGCTTATAAAGCTTGTTTTTGCCACGAGCAAGTTTCTTTTTAAGCCGTATTACATCCGTTTCGGATAATTTGGAATTGTAAATTACGCCACGTTTATAGTTTGGGTTTATTTTCTGGTGAGCAAACATGGTTTCTTTTGTTACCCATCGTAAATTCTCAATCCTGTTATTGTCTTTGTCAAAATCGATATGAATAACATACTCTTGTATATCGTTATCTTTCTGAATAAACGTTTCAGCAACCAGCTTATGGATATATTTGGTTGTACGTTTATTATTTTCAAGTTTAACGTTTAGTATTTTATATCCCTTTAGTTTAGAGCCGTTTATTATTACTCCTTTAGTTTTGTCTGTTTTAAAACTTTTTATCCTTCCCAGGCTTGAAATTTCAAAAATTTCATTTTTGGCTATTCCATCAATTTTTAATGGTTTCCAAATTTCGCCATTAATTTTATCTGCACTCATGTAATAATAAAATTATCAGGTTTGTTTATACATTAAGGTTTGTAGCTATTTGACCTGAAATGTGCTTTAAGGTTTAATTCTTAAGGATAAATGAAATTGAAGTTTTGAAAAGGAGTAAAAGATTTACAAAAAAATACTTTTTTAATTTATATTACTCATGTGTTGCCATAACCAGGCTTTCGAGAATACTGTCGTCATTTTCAATAGCTGAGCCAACCACAATAATATCTGCGCCGGCTGTTACTGCTTTTTTTACATCATCGGTAGTTTTAATTCCGCCACCCACAAAAACAGGTATTTGAATATTTTCTTTTATTGCCTTAATCATTTTTGTGTTTACACCATATTTTGCGCCACTTCCTGCTTCGAGGTAGATGTATTTTAAACCCAGCATTTCTCCTGCCAGTGCAGTTGCTGTTGCTATGTCGGTTTTTTCAGCAGGTATTGGTTGGGTGTTGCTCATGTATTCTACCGAAGTTCTATTCCCGCCATCAATTAAAATATATCCGGTAGGTAAAATCTCCAGCTTGCTTTGTTTTAAAAAATGGGCTGCTGTTACATGGTTTCCTATAAGTAGCTCGGGATTCCTCCCTGAAATTAAAGAAAGCAAAAGAATACCATCGGCTTTTGAACTAACCTGCAGTATACTACCTGGGAAAAGTAGCACCGGAATTTGTGTTTGCTGTTTTATAAGGTCTATTGTATTGTCGATGTTTTTATTAACAAGGCTGCCACCAACTAATATTAAATCAACCTTTGATTTATTGCAATTTTGGGTAAGTGCCGATAAGCTTTCTGGTGTATGAAAATCCGGGTCTATAAGCAAAGCAAATAATTTTTCCTTCTGATTTACATGTTCTTGTATAAATTCTGAAATCATGATAAATAGTTTTTGTTTTTTGCTTTGTTACTGTATTATCCTACTTGTAACACCACACAATGGCGTAATTTTTTAGCGAAAAGTAATTCATGGTAAACCTCTCGTTCATGTAACTATTGTTTACCCGTCCGATAATTAATCCGTTTTCTTTAGGCTTAAAAGATTCGATATTCAAATTATTAACAAAGTTTATATCAACCTTATCGCAGATTTTATAAAGCGCTTCTTTAGCGCACCAGTGCAAATAAAGATGGTAAATCTCATTAGTTTTGTCAATGTTTTCCAACTCCTCGGGGCGCAAAAATTTATCGGCGATTCGTAATATTTTGTTATCCATATACTCAAGGTCGAGTCCGACACGTTTTTTCTTACTCATTAAAATAGAGGTAAGATTCTTGGAATGCGATATACTTATGTTATATAAGTTGTTGTGTAAATAGGGTTTTCGCTCAGGTCCATAAACTATTTTCGAATCTTTCCCCAACATCTCTTTAAGTAATGTGCGTACACTTAGCCATTCCAATTTGCGTTGGTAGTTTTTAAAACTTTCAACTGTTTCTATGTCTCTTTCATCGAGTAACAGGCGAGACCTCAGATTTTCATAGTCTTCGGTTATTTCCCAAACTCCAAACTCTACATCATCGTTAAAATGTTCTCGAACTATTAATGCCATAAACAAAAAAGATTATTTCCACTCAAACGATTCCATTAACTCTGTGATATCTTGCTTTATAAAAGCTAATACAGGTGCTAAAGAGTCTTTATTAGGCTCAGAATTAAAATATAATGCCCCTCTAAGATAGTGATTTGTGCTGTCAGTTAAAAAAAATTGTACTGATGAGGCAGCATCTCCTTCAACTTCATATAAAATGCCGTATACCTTTTTTTCCGGTTTTATAAAAAGTTTTTCTCCAATTGCATCAGCTTTTATTGTGTGTTTATAGGTTAGCTTGCGGGTGTCTTCAAGTATCTGCCCAATGTTGTTATTTACATCTTTATAGCTTATATGTATTTTAGCATTAAACGATGGGTACTCAACATTTATCCAGTACTTCTCGCTATTAGCCGATTCATCATCCTTTATCTGGCAATAAACCGGGTAATTAAAAACATACGGAGCATCCGAAGTGTATTGTTGATATTCTTTTTCGGGAAGGTCGATACGAAAATATCCCCGGGGCTTTGGAGTATATTTTTTATTACATCCCCAAAACGCTGATAGAGTTAGTAGAAGGGTAACTCCGATAAATATTGTCCGTATTTTGTGCATTGTGTTTTTATTCGTTGATAACCACTTTGATTTGTTTAATACGCCGTTTATCAACCGATTCAATCGTGAAACAAATGTTCTTATATTCTATTTTTTTATTTTTTGATGGTATTTCGCCGGTTAATTCCAGGATTATTCCGGCAATAGTATCTGCGTCACCCTGAATATCATCAAAAAAATCATCGTCGATATTAATAATTTTTATAAAATCATTAATTAATGTTTTACCTTCGAAAAGGTATGTATTATCGCTTAATTGCGAATAGATTATTTCTTCTTCGTCGGATTCGTCGGTAATTTCACCAACAATTTCCTCTAGAACATCTTCAAGGGTAACAATTCCACTTGTACCTCCATACTCATCAATAACAATAGCCATGTGTATTTTGTTCTCCTGGAATTCTTTAAGAAGGTCGTTAATCTTTTTATTTTCGGGAACAAAATATGGAGGGCGTATTAGAGATTGCCAGTTAAAGTTTTCTTCTTTATTGATATATGGCAATAAATCTTTTATAAATAATATCCCTTTAATGTTATCAAAAGTGTCGGCATAAACAGGAATTCGCGAATGCCCCGATTCTATGATAAATGCTAACAAATCTTTAAAACTGGTGTTTAATTCAACGGCATAAACATCAACTCTTGATGTTAAAATTTCTTTTGCATCAATATTTCCAAATTTTACAATCCCTTTTAAGATGTTTTCATCTTCCGTTATTTGATGTGTTGTAAGGTTAAGGGCTTGCGAAAGGTCGTCGATGGTAATGTTTTGTTTTATATGTGCCAGTTTTCGCTCAATTAATGTTGATGTATTACTCATTAGAGCAATAATCGGATAAAATAATTTCTCAAAAATCAGTACAATCAAAGCTACCAGCTTAACAAATTTTATTGGATTTTTGCGTGCATAATAACGAGGGATAAGATGAGCAAAAAGCAGTAATAAAAAAGCTATAATGCTTATTTCCACAATAAAACCCCACGATGGAGCTGCGCTAATATCTATTGTACGGGTAAGCACTATTCCCATAAAAACAATAAAACATACATATAAAAATGTATGGCTTACAGTTAATGTAGCCAGAAAAGTTTTTGGGTTCTCGAGATGTTTAATGATTAGGTTGTTCCTGAAGTTCTTGCGTTTCTCCAGTTCTTTTATTTGTTCCGATTTTAGGCTAAAATACGCATTTTCGGCACCTGAGATGAGTGCTGTAATAAATAAAATAAACACCGACACTACAAAAAATATTGTAGTGTAAATGTCTATATGGTTTACCATAAACTGGATGCTTACTAATATTTGTTCCGGGAGTGGTTCTGTAGTTTCCAATGTAAGATGGTTTTTGTTAAGGGTTAAAATGGTAAGTCATCTTCCTCAGGTATATTCTCAATATCTTCAACAGATATATTTTCATTATTTGAAGCTGCAGATTCTTCGCTGCTTTGTTTTGAGCCAAGCATCTGGAAATTATCAGCTACTATTTCTGTTGTATATCTTTTATTTCCGTCTTTATCGTCCCACGAGCGGGTTCTTATTTTTCCTTCAATATATAGTGGAGTGCCTTTTTTAATGTATTTTTCTGCAATTTCTGCTAAGCCTCTCCATACAACAACATTGTGCCATTCTGTATTGGTAACTTTTTCTCCGTTTTTATTCCTGTAAGTTTCGCTGGTTGCAAAAGGGAATCGAACAACAGAAACGTTGCTTTCCAAATGCTTAACTTCAGGGTCTTTACCCACATTACCTACTAAAATAACTTTGTTTATTCCCATAATTCTATTTTTTAAGTTTGACAAATTTAAAATTATAAATTTAAAAAAAATACACAACAATATTCGATTTATTGTTTGATTTTCCCAAAATACCAGTCCAGTACCCGTGGTATACTATATTTATTAATCTCTTCAGTAGGTATTTGTATATAATTATTCAATAAATAAGGGCTTGGTTTTTTAATGTGTATTTTGTAAAAAACACAGTCTAATTTCTGATGCGATAAAATATGTGTTTTGTGTAAAATAGGAGAGGAAATTGTAATTTCTGTTTTATCAAAGATTTTATTCCATAATTCGGTATTAGATAATTGTTGGATATCTGATTTTTTATCCGTTTCAATAAGCGGGATTTGATAAAGCATTTTCCAGATATCATTTGTAACTCTTTTTTCTATAAAAGTAGTTCCGTTAAATATAATATATATATAGTTAAAAAAACGATTAGCTTGATTTGCTTTTGTTTTTTTTACTGGCAACTCACTAACAAGCTGATTATTAAATGCAAAACAGTGTTTTTTCAGGGGGCAAACCGTACAATCCGGATTCTTAGGAACGCATTGCAAGGCTCCAAATTCCATTATTGCCTGATTAAATATATGGGGTTGTGCTTTACCCATAAGCTCTTCAGCTTTTTTCTTAAAAACCTTTTTGCCAGAAGCGCTTTGAGTTGATTCCGAAATTCCAAAAACACGTGAAAGTACACGAAAAACATTACCATCAATTACAGGAATACCCTCATTAAAACAAAATGATGCAATGGCAGCCGCAGTGTATTCTCCTATACCTTTAAGCTTTACTAAATCATTATACTCTTTTGGAAATATACCATTATTATATGCAACAATATATTTAGCTGTTTCGTGCATATTTCGTGCCCGCGAGTAATATCCTAAACCCTGCCATAATTTAAGTACCTGGTCAATATCGGCATTTGCAAGGCTGTTAATGTCAGGAAAAGCCTCTAAAAAACGGTAATAATAGTTTATTCCCTGGTTTACGCGGGTTTGTTGCAGGATAATTTCAGAAATCCATATATAATAAGGGTTTGTTGTGTCTCGCCAGGGAAGGGCTCTTTTGTTGTTATGATACCAGTTTATAATAATTTGGTTGAGCATTGATTTTTTTCAGAATAAAATAATTTTCAAATGTTTGACAAATTTAACCGTTTTGTATTTTATTAATCAAAAGAAAACATTTATATTTGCAGTTCAAATATTGTAAATAATCTAAATAATTGATAATTAAAGTTTTTTAAAAATGACAAAAGCAGATATCGTTAACGAAATTTCAAAAAACACAGGAATTGAAAAAATAACTGTTCAAAAAGCAGTTGAAGCTTTTATGGAAACCATTAAAGATTCTTTAGTAAACGAAAAAAATGTTTATTTAAGAGGTTTTGGTAGCTTTATCGTAAAGAAACGTGCTGAAAAAACAGCAAGGAATATTTCAAAGAACACAACTATTATTATTCCAGAACATTTCATTCCTGCTTTCAAACCTTCAAAAAGATTTGTTACTAAAGTAAAATCTAACGTGAAGTAATTTTTTTAGGAGTAAGTAATTTTAAAAATTGAGACCATGCCAAGCGGAAAGAAGAGAAAAAGACATAAGATGGCAACTCATAAGCGCAAAAAACGCTTAAGAAAAAATCGTCACAAAAAGAGAAAATAAGATAATTATATTATCTTAACTGATTAAAATTTGAACCTATTGAAGTTCTGTCTTCTTTAGGTTTAAGTTGTTTTATATGAGTATTCGTATTACATAATCCCGAGAAGGAAACGTGAGCACAGAACTGGTAATTGATGTAAAGCCCTCTGAAATATCTATAGCCTTATTAGAAAACAAGCAACTTGTTGAATTAAATAAGGAAAAACGTAATTTGCAATTTGCTGTAGGCGATATTTACCTTGCAAAGGTAAAACGTATTATGCCTGGGCTTAATGCTGCATTTATAGATGTTGGGTATGAGCGCGATGCTTTTTTACATTACCTCGATCTGGGCCCGCAGTTTCGTACTTTAGATAAATATGTTAAAAGTGCCTTATCTAAAAAAGGCAAAGCTCCATCTATCCCTAAAATGAAAATGGAGCCTGACATTGATAAAAACGGGAAAATTTCTGATGTTATAAAATCGGGGCAATTGGTATTGGTTCAGATTGCTAAAGAGCCAATATCAACTAAAGGCCCACGCTTAAGCTCAGAAATTTCAATAGCAGGACGTAACCTGGTTTTAATACCATTCTCCGATAAGGTTTCTATATCGCAAAAAATAGAATCGTCGGATGAAAAGAAACGTTTAAAAAGGCTTGTTGAAAGTATAAAGCCTAAAAACTATGGAGTTATTGTGCGCACAGTAGCCGAAGGGAAAAAAGTAGCTGCACTTGATGCTGAACTACGTGGATTGGTTAAAAAGTGGGAAACTGCTTTTGATAAAATAACCCCAGGATCGGTGCCAATGCTTGTAATTAGTGAATTAAGCCGTACATCAGCTTTGTTGCGCGATATGTTAAATGGTTCTTTTAATAATATTATTGTTAATGAAGATTCGGCATACCGCGAATTAAAGGATTATATCAGTACTATTGCTCCTGAAAAGGAAAAAATTGTCAAACATTTTGATGGGAAAACACCCGTTTTCGAACATTACGGCGTTGAAAAACAAATAAAAGCCCTGTTTGGTAAAACGGTTTCATTTAAAAGTGGAGCTTATTTAATTATAGAGCATACCGAGGCTTTACACGTTATAGATGTAAATAGTGGAAACCGCTCGAAATTAGGTGAAGACCAGGAGTCGAATGCTTTGGAAGTAAACCTTGCTGCAGCCGATGAAATTGCTCGGCAATTGAGGTTGCGCGATATGGGAGGCATAATTGTAGTCGATTTTATTGATATGCAAAATGCTGAAAATAAGCAAAAGGTTTTCGAAAAAATGCGCGAAGCTATGGAGGCTGACCGCACCAAGCATAATATCCTTCCGCTTAGTAAGTTTGGGTTAATGCAAATTACACGCCAGCGTGTGCGTCCCGAACTAAATATACATACCCTCGAAAAATGCCCTACATGTAAGGGTACTGGCGAAATCACGCCAAGTGTATTGTTTGTTGATGATATCGAAAACCATATTAGTTTCTTAATTAATGAAGCAAAATATAAAGGGCTTCTGCTAAAGGTGCATCCTTATGTAGCCGGTTATATTAAGCAAGGCTTCCTTTCTGTAAAACGTAAGTGGTTTTTTAAATTTAAGCAACGTATTAAAGTGGAAGCTGATAGTTCTTATCAATTCCTCGAGTTTCATTTTTTTGATAAAAACGGGGAGATTATTAAAGAATAATTTCTTATTCCAATAAACTTAATCATAAATTATTGTTTTTTCTTTTGTCTTAAAAAAGGTTAAAATAAAAACTTTTTTTGATTCAACTTGTTTGGTTGTATAGCTATATATATGTCGAGTGATATATATTTGTTTTTTATTTTATACTGATTGATTAAATTTGGAGATTCTTAAAAAACAAAAACCATGAAAAAACTTTTTATTATAAGTGTTTTATTACTTAGCCTTACGCTTAGTTCTTTAGCGCAATTGGTTGACCCGGTAAAATGGAAAAATACCAGCAAAAGAGCCGAAGGCGATACTATTGAGTTAACTTTTAAAGCGAATATTGAAGTACCCTGGCATTTATATTCTCAGTATTTCGATGAAGGTGGGCCGGTGCGTACTACATTTTATTTTGATGAATCGGATAAGTTTGAGGTAATTGGAAAACCGTCGGAAAGCCCTGAGCCCATAACAGAGTTTGATGAAGTGTTTAAAATAAATGTGAAATATTTTAGCAAGGAAGCTACTTTTGTTCAAAAAATTAAGGTGCTGACTAACGAACCCTTTGCAATTACAGGTTCAATTGAATACCAGGTGTGTGCTGATGATAAATGTGTTTATTTTAATCCGGATTTTAAAGTCAGTGTTGAAGGAACATCTGCCGGTTCTGAAGCTGCAACTTTAACACCAAAGGTTAGTTTAGAAGAAATGAGTACAGAATTGACACCGGTTGATGAAGAAACAGGTGATGATAAATCTATTTGGGGATTTTTCTTTTTAGCATTCGTACTTGGATTGGCAGGAGTTTTAACACCTTGTGTTTTCCCAATGATTCCGATGACAGTTTCGTTCTTTATGCAAGGTGAGCAGTCGAAGTTTAACTCTATCGTAAAAGCGTTAATCTTTGGAATATCGATTGTTATTTTATATACCAGCGTCGGATTAATTGTTTCTTTAACCAGCGCCGGAGCCGATTTTACGACTTCATTAAGTACGCATTGGATTCCAAATACTATATTTTTTGTTTTATTTGTTGTTTTTGCTGCTTCGTTTTTTGGGATGTTCGAAATTATTCTTCCAACAGGTTTGGCAAATAAAGCAGACAGGCAGGTAGATAAAGGTGGATTTTTAGCATCATTTTTTATGGCATTTACCTTGGTGATAGTTTCGTTTAGTTGTACTGGGCCAATAGTTGGAGTACTTTTGGTTAAAGCTGCAGCCGGAGATATTCTGGAACCATTGATTGGTATGTTTGCCTTCGGATTAGCATTTGCTTTACCGTTCACCCTTTTTGCTATTTTCCCACGAATGTTAAAGGGATTGCCAAAGTCGGGAGGATGGATGAATTCAGTAAAAGTAGTTTTAGGATTTATTATATTAGCGTTCTCGCTTAAATTTGTATCAAATATTGACCAGACCTATCATTTGGGATTATTAAGCCGCGAAGTATACCTGGCTATTTGGATTGTGCTGTTTGTTTTGTTGGGGATTTATTTCATTGGAAAAATAAAATTCTCTCACGATAGCGACGTGCCTTATATTTCGGTTCCGCGCCTGGTTTTAGCAATTGCATCGTTTGTTTTTGCACTATACTTATTACCGGGTATGTTTGGGGCTGATTTAAATGCTGTTTCAGCATTAATTCCTCCAAAATCTGCCCAGCAGTTTGATTTAACTAAACAACAAACCAGTGTTGCTGTGTATGGTGAACAACCAGTAGGCTTATGCGAGAAACCAAAGTATTCAGATATTTTGCATCTTCCTCATGGTTTGGAAGGTTATTTTGATTACGAGCAGGGAATGGCATGTGCAAAAAAGCTGAATAAGCCTGTACTGTTAGATTTTAAAGGTCATGCTTGTGCTAACTGCAAAGAAATGGAAAATAAAGTATGGTCTGATCCGGAAGTTTTAAAAAGGCTTAAAAATGATTACCTGATTATTGCGTTGTATGTTGACGACCGAACTAAATTACCTGAAGATGAATGGGTAACATCTACTTACGATGGCAAGGTTAAAAAGACTCTAGGTAAAAAATATGCTGATTTTCAAATTACAAAATATAATATTAATAGTCAGCCATATTATGTGCTAGTAGACCATAATGGAGAAACATTGGTAGAACCAAAGGGGCATGATTTAAATATTGACAATTTTATAAAATTTCTTGACTCAGGTGTAGAGGAGTTTAAAAAGAGAAATTAATATACAATATAATAAAACTGCCGGTATTTGCCGGCAGTCTTTGTTTCAACTCATGAAAGCACCATAAATCCATAAGCTGTTAAAATTACTCGTTAATAATTTGTTGGTCGTGTCTTTTTAATCCATCTTCTGTCATTATCCAGTAACGACCTACAGTTTCACTTCTTCTGTAGTAATCTTCACGCTGGATATAATCAAGTTGTTCTTCCAGGTTTTCATCAATATAAATAATATATCCTTTAGGAACTTTAATGGTTATATCCACTTCGGGGAAAAACCACTGTTTTTTATTCATTAAAGAGTATACTGGGTCGAAAAGTATTACAGAGTCTTTTTGAATAACATCATATTTAATGCTCTTTGCATTTTCTAATGCTTTTTGTCGGTCAGGGCCACGTCCCTCTTTTTCTATTTCAATAATTACCTTGTCATCTTTTCCGCAAACAATATCTATTTCAGGATACGCAAAAATTTGTTTTTCATCATCTTCGTTATACATAATCTGAAACTCACTGTCGAAAATGTATAATTTGGATGTAGATAATGAATCGGCCATGTTAGCTTTTAGATAAACAGTTTTATTTTCATTTTGTATCACAAGCCTGTCTTCATCTTTAACTGCTAATGCAAAGTGTTTTACTTGAGTTCCTATTAAAACTACCAATACGATAAGGCTTAACAACCATGCAATAAATCCTATTCCGGCTACTGGCCTGTCGTTAGGGCGTATCCCTAGTAAAAGTTTAAAACCTCCGTATATTATAGCCAGTAATGGAATAAAAACAACCAAAATCGCACAAATGGTTATTAACCAAAGTGTGTTGGGCTCAATAAACGATTCGAGCATATTGGTTAAAAGAATTTTATCGTCAATTATCAGATTATTCCATGGCATAAAAGGTTCACCGATGATTATTGTTCCTGTTAAGCCTAATAAGAAACCAACACCCATAACTATAAGAGCTAATCCGATAACAGCAACTATAAACTTAAAAATAAACCTGAAAAAAGCACCTATTGCTTCAGTAAAGCCATTTACTGTTTTTTGAGTGCGCTCATATTCTTTGGTGTTTTTAATGTTTTTTAGGTTGTGTTTAACCGTTTCGTACTCTTTTCGCACATTTTTTTCTATATCCGACAGGTTAAATTTCTCACCTCTCATATGCAGCTTTTGCTCGGTTGAAGTTGCTTCGGGAATTACTATCCAAAGTACAAGGTAAACAACGATAGAAAAACCTGTAATTCCTGGGCCCGTAAACCACGAAATAATAATTAATGCAACTAATATGATACGTAAAACAACCGGGTCACTTTTAGTATAAGCGCCTATTCCGGCAATTACTCCTCCAAGTATTCGATTGTCAGGGTCGCGGTATAGTTTGCGCGATGCCGAATAGTTCTGGCTTCTTTGTTCTTCTTTTCCTGTAGCATATGGGCCGGAATCATCGGTAGCATCAAAATCTTCAGGTTTACCCATAATAGCTATTATCTCATTAATATCCTCCAGGGTAATTACCTGTTTGCTTTCAGATAATTTGCTCTGAAGTATCTCGGCAATGCGGTATTCAATGTCGCTTATAATTTCTTTACCTTCGCTGGTAGAAGCAAATCGCTGATTAATAGCAGTAAGGTAATTCTGAAGTATTTCATAAGCATCTTCATCTAAATGAAACATTATACCGCTTATATTTATTTTTACTGTCTTTTTCATTTTTAGTCGATTTTTTATTGATTGTTTATCGAGTTTACTGCTTCAACAAGTTCTTCCCACGATTTACGAAGTTCACTTAAGTACTCTTTACCGGCTTCGGTTAGTGTATAATATTTGCGTGGTGGCCCTTGAGTCGATTCTTCCCAGCGGTAATTTAGTAATCCAGCATTTTTTTGCCTGGTAAGCAGAGGGTAAAGAGTTCCTTCCACAACTATCATTT